>Ga0209633_10004099_pt1 | contig 13196 bp, 11 predicted proteins | sample Cruoilmetagenom1_FD_187290 | JGI IMG/M metagenome (GOLD analysis project Ga0209633, IMG submission 187290) | Oil polluted marine microbial communities from Coal Oil Point, Santa Barbara, California, USA - Sample 1 (SPAdes) (version 2) | ecosystem: Environmental > Aquatic > Marine > Oil seeps ... | reverse complement strand
GTCTTTTTTCTGGAACATGGAGTAGAACAGGTATTGGTAACAGCATAAAAATTCTAATTAATATACCTACATTGCCTGACTTTAATCTTAATTGGGATTTACACGAAATAGAAGAGAGCAGTTCTAAGAAAAAAGTAGATCTACGTAAAGGTGGTGATCATCGTTTAAGGTTTGAAAGTTTATGTAATTAAGATATGGTTATCTAATTGTTTAAAAATATAATAATTCTGATTATTAAAACTGTTTTAGTCAAAATACTAAAGCAGTTTTTTATTAATACTAAACATTTTTAGAATTATTCAACATAATACGCCAAATATTGAATATACTTCATTATTTATGAGAGGAATATCTAATTATTTTTAGTGGTATTGACAACTAAATATATATAAATCAAAAAATAATTTATTTTTTTTCAGGATTTTTCAGTAGATGATTGTTTTTATATCAAAGGAAATAATTTTTACTAACCTAAAAACAAATCTGTTATGAAAAAGGGAATTTTAACTATTGTAATTGGCTTCATAGGAGTAGCTATATTTGCGCAAAAAACAAACACATCAAAACAATTTAAGGATGTAATTGATAGACCAATGAAACCAATAGTCTTGAGAATGACTGATGATATGAATAATAATGATATTGGATTAGAACTTATTAATAATTTTTATAAGATCGAATTGTCAGATGTGACTACAAATGAAAAAAATTACACATCAAAGAATCAAAATAAACAATATAATGAATTCGATCTTAATGTTAAAGACAATAGTGATGAGTCAAATTATAATATCATATTAGATTTAGCAGTAAGAACCACAAATGAAATGCGTTCATCAATATATTCTGAAGAAGAATTTGTTGGATAATATATAAATAGTAAAAGATTAAGCATCTTATCTCCCCCAAGAGAGAAATTCAAAAAAGAATTTCTAAATAAGATAGTAATAACATTAAAAATTGAAATTATGAAAAAGGCAATTTTAACATTAGTAGTATTAGTAATGGGGGCAGTAAGTTATGCACAAGAATATAACGCGCCACAACGATTAAAGTATATAACAACAGGGCCAGATGGTTCGGTAGCGATGACAATTTATGACGATACCAGAGAAGATAGTATGAAATTAGAGTCAGCAAATAATTTTTACAGATACGAAATATTAGACCAGAATACTGGAGAAGCAGTATTTGAATCAAAAAATAAAGGAAAAGAATGTAGTATTGATAAAAGTAAAATAGCATCGGGTACGTACAAGTTGCGATTATATACGTCAAATTTTGTAATTACATCAGAAGTAGCAATTAACAACACAAAAAAGGTGCGCTTATTAATGGAACCAACTGGAGAGGTTATAGCGTCTCTTTAATAGGCCAGAGGTTAAAACTAACTAATTAAATATAGTTAATTATGAATAAGCCAAATCAAATAAAATTAAATATACTAGTTTGCATTATATTATTATCTATATTAAAGATAAATGCGCAAGAATTTAAAGATTTAGATGAAGTTCAACATGACATTGAATATTACAGAGAAAATAGTGTTACACCTCCAATTATAAAAGTAGTTTATGGAAGACCGGTATTAAAAAAAGAAAAGGCCTTTGGAGATCAAGTTCCTTTTAATAAACTTTGGAGAACGGGTGCTAATGAAGCTACTGAAGTGAAATTCTTTCAAGATGTTATGTTTGGTAACCAAGTAGTTAAGGCGGGAACATATGTGTTGATTACTATTCCTGGTGAAAAAGAATGGGACATTATATTGAATAGAAATTTAGATGTTTTTGGAGCTTTTCAATATAACCCAGAGGCAGATGTAGCAAGAATTAAGGTTCCGGTAAGTAAAGCAGAAAAGTTAGATTTTTTTTCAATTGGTTTTAAAAGAATAGAGAAGAAAATATTAATGGTTTTAGGTTGGGATTCAACAAGAATAAAAATTCCATTGAATTTTAACGAACTGACATAGTAAAAAGATATTTGAATTGAGTGCTAAATCGAAGTGTAATGATAATGCTACTTTTAAGGGGAGAAGCATTACTACTAAATTCGGTTGACTGATTACCCTAAACTGTTTCAATACTGAAAAGTATTGAAACAGTTTTTTAATTATTCGTGATGGCGATTGGATTATTGTATGATCCTAACAGCACTCCGTATTGAGAATCAATAAAAGAAACTTACACTTCGTCCAAAATAAAAATGAAGCTCTTTTATTTGAACTTGCTTTGTTTCAACTTTTTGTTATTTTACTTTGGAAAGAAGAAGCATAATTTCCTAGATTTCCTTTATTTTTTTCTTCCTATAAAAAGTTTCTTAAAAAATACGATATGATCTAAGCGGTAATGTATATGGAACAAAACAATGGGCTTTTTTACTTACTTTAGCACTCTATTTTTGGAAAAACTATCTTGTCGTTATTTGAATAAAAAACCTACATACAAACAAACCAAAGGAAAAAAATTCTCAATTTTATTCGATACACATTATAAAAAGTTATACAACTATGCATTTAAAATTCTGAATGAAATTACTGATTCGGAAGAATTAGTTCAGGAAACATTTATCAAACTTTGGGAGAACTTTGAGAATGTCAATGAATCAGAACGTTCCATAGAATCATTTTTAATTGTAACGCTTAAAAATAAAATTATAGATAATTATCGAAAAAATCAAACCAGAGAAAAGCACAATAATCTATATATGCTAAGCACAGGTATTGAAACAGAGATTGACAAAGAATGGGAATTATTGCAACAAATAGAGAATGTTTATACATCTCTGGAACAAAAAACACTGGATATCTTTAAGCTTTCAAGAGATGAAGGATTAACATATAAAGAAATTTCTACACAAAAAAACATTTCTATAAAAACCGTTGAACTCCATATTTCAAAAGCTTTGAAGGTTTTTCGCAAAAGACTAAAGGAATATTTATAAAAGAATATCTCATTTTAAAATAGGGTACTACTGTTTGACAAACGTCTTATAAGTATCAAATACCCTATTCATGGAATATTTTCAAATTACAGAAACGGAGCTTTGGGCATATATCTCAAAAACGGCTGATTCTGTAACTATTCAAAAAGTAGAAAAGTGGATTAATTCTCCAAATTTTGACAAAGCATTTTTTACCGAAACAAAAGCCATTTACAAGGACACTATTGAACCAAACTCATCTGTTGAAAAAGCTAAAAAGCAATTTTTTGATAGTGTTGTCGTCAAAGAAAAACCAAAGCCTTATACTTGGAAAAATATATTTAAATACGCTGCCATATTTGCAATCATTATTTCTGGAATATATACCTACCAGCAGATATCATCAAAAAATAATCAAATAGTAATTCAAACAACTTTTGGTAAGCAAAAGCAAATTGAACTTCCCGATGGTTCTGTAGTTTGGTTAAATGCATCAAGTAAATTATCCTATAACAAAGAATCTCCGAGAACTTTATTCTTGGAGGGTGAAGCTTTTTTTGATGTTGCAAAAGATAAATCGCATCCATTTACTGTTAACACTTACGATGATCTAAAAGTGCGAGCTTTAGGAACCAGTTTTAATGTTAAATCATATATAAACAGTCCAATTAGCGAAACAAAATTGCTAACTGGTAAGGTTGAAGTAACTTCTGATACACAATTTAAGAACACCATATTACTTATCCCAAATGAGAAAATAATTTTTTACAGAGATAAGAAAGAAGTGGTGAAGTCTAAAATGGAAGGAAATGAGAATAGCATAGCTTGGAAAGAAGGAAAAATACAGTTTAAAAACAAAGTTTTTAGGGAAATAGCACTAGACTTAAAAGTGCAATTTAATATAAAACTCAACTTTGAAAATGAACAAATCGCAAATTCAAAATTTACAGGCTCGTTTGATAAAACAACTCCAGTAAGTGAAATTTTGGAAATTCTTAAAATTTCGAAAGACTTTAACTATGAACTAAACAGAGAAACTAATGAGTGGCTGATTAAATAAAAAAGTGGGAAAATTGCAGTTTTCCCACTATAAAATGTCAATAAATTCTAATCACAAAATCAGTATTAATTAACACAAGGCAAATTTATGAAAATAAATCAATTTGGAGCCATCGGGCGTCCAAAAAACAGTTATCAAAAAACTATTTTTTTAATGAAGTTATCTTCCTTTTATTACATTATTTGTTGTTCTCAACTCATAGCGCTTAATGCATTTTCTCAAAATAAAGTAACATTAGATGTCGAAAATAGTTCATTAGAATCAATTATAAATCAGATCGAAGAACAAACTACGTATAGTTTTGTTTTTAATAATGATGTCATAGATGTCCATCGTACCTTCAACATTAAAGTATTAGAAGAAGACATTGCTAAAACAATTGAGTTGCTATTTAAGAGGTCAGGAATTTCTTATAAAATCAAAAAAAACCTTATCATCCTTTCAGAAGCAACAATACTAATTGATAATTTTACAATTGGTGGAGTCGTCGCAGATGCAGAAACGGGCGAAACTTTATTGGGAGCAAGTGTTATTGTAAAAAATCATCAAAAAGGAACTACAACTAATGATTACGGTTTTTATTCTATAACCCTACCACAAGGAGAGTATCTATTTGAAGTGTCATATATGGGCTATGCAACCAAAGAACTGAAAGTTCAATTAAATGACAATACGAACATAAAAGTTGAACTTCAACCATCTTCAAGAGAGTTAGACGAAATCGTAGTATTATCTAATCAGAATACTAAAAGTCAAGTAAAATCAATTCTAGGTGGAACTACTAATTTAACGACTGCCGAAATAAAAAAGTTACCGGCGTTTTTTGGTGAACCTGATATTACGCGAGCCATTTTAACACAATCTGGAATTAGTAGCGTTGGTGAAGGAACCCCTGGTTTTAATGTACGTGGTGGTAATGTCGATCAAAACTTAATTCTACTCGACGAAGCTCCTTTATACAATTCTTCTCATTTATTTGGATTGTTTTCTATTTTCAATGCTGATGCTATTAAGCTTGTAAAATTATATAAAGGTGGGATACCGGCACGTTTTGGAGGTAGAGCGTCATCGGTATTAGAAATTCGGCAAAAAGATGGGAACTCAAAAGGAATTAAGGGAGAAGGAGGATTGGGGTTGTTATTTTCCAGATTTACAGTAGAAGGACCTATTAAGAAAGATAAAGTGAGTTTCCTACTTTCGGGTAGGAGATCCTATTTTGATTTATTTTTCCCATTGTTTCCAGAAGAAACTAATGTTGAAAAATTTCATTTTTATGATTTAAATACCAAATTAACATGGGACATTAACGAAAATAACAAGCTATATGCGTCAGGTTTTTTTGGTGCTGATATCATACAATATAAAGAAGAGACCAAAGTTGATGATCCAGGTGTTATAGTAGACTTTGGTGAAATAAATACCACTGCCACTGTACGATGGAATCATATTTTTTCTAATAAATTATTTGCAAACATAACAGGAATTTATAGTAAGTATAATTACGGTCTAGATATAGAAGTGGATAATGAAGAAAGATTCGAAGAAACGTTTGATAGGTCCATTGAAAATTGGATTTTTAAGCCAGATTTCACCTTTTATGCTAGTCCTACTACAAAAATGAGATTTGGTCTTAGTGGTACATTATATCAATTTACTCCAGAATTAAAGAGTACAGATGTTAATCTATACCTCGATAAAGAAAAAGCACTTGAACTGGCAGCGTACTGCAGTATTGAAAAGCAATGGAACAAATTGTCATTAGATGCAGGGTTGCGGTTTTCTTGGTTTGCAAATCTTGGAGAAGATACTATTGCCATCTATAATCCTGATTTCCCCCAAACGCCTAGTACAATTATAGCGACTAGAAATTATAAGAAAAACGAAATAGTTAAGAGCTATGCCGGAGTAGAGCCACGCTTGTCGTTAAAATATGATCTAAACAATCGAAAAGCTTTTAAAATTGGATATAATAGAATGTTTCAATACCTCCATTTACTTTCTGATCAAGTTACAGTATTACCTATTGATATATGGAAACCCGCAGGTGAATATATAGACCCTTTAGAAGTTAATCAGTTTTCCGCGGGGTATGCATATGATACTAAAAATGGAGGCTATAATTTTTCAGTAGAAGGCTATTATAAAACATTTGATAATATCGTTGAGTATAAAAATGGAGCCCGAGTAGGAGGGCTCAGTGATAACTTAGAAACCGAATTAGTTCCTGCCAAAGGCTTTGCCTATGGATTAGAATTAACAGCGCATAAAAATAAGGGAAAATTAACTGGAAACGTAAATTATACCTATTCAGTATCAAAACGAAAAACAGTAAGTGATTTCTCGGCTGAACGAATTAATAACGGTGCTTATTTCCCCTCAAATTATGATAGACCACACTTATTTAATTTTACGGCCAATTATAGATTGTCTAAAAAATGGGAAATAGGAACCTTTTTTACCTATCAAACCGGAAGACCAGTAACTCAACCTAATGGTAGACTAATTTTTGATGGAGATTCGTTTCTAACGTATTCTAATAGAAATGCATTTCGAGTTCCTGATACGCATAGAGCTGACATTTCGTTTACCTATACACCAAAGGGCAACTCTGGAACAAGTTGGCAAGGAAGTTGGAATTTTGGGGTATATAATGTGTATGGTCATAAAAATGCCTTTTCAATTAATTCCATTTTTGAAAATAATACACTGAAAACAGCACAAATATCTTTTATAGGAGCGCCAATTCCATTTGTATCTTACAATTTTAAATTTTAAAAAAATGAAAAAACTATATATATATATAATACTTGTTTCCGTAAGTATATTAATAAGTTGTATTGATGAAATTTCTCCAGATTTTGAATTTGAAGAGCAAGTATTTATTTCTGGACTATTGACCAGTGATGCCGGTTTTGTATCCATTCAAATTCAAAAAACGGTGCCTGCAAACGATACCAGTTTTGGAGCCATAAATGATGCACAAGTTTCTTTGTTTATGCGAGATACTTCTAATACGGTTTCATTAGTGTCTGATTCGTTTACCGTAACTAATGGAGTATATGAAACTACAGAGCTCATTGCTCCAAAGATCGGAAACATCTATTGGATAGAAGTCATTTTACAAGATCAGACGATTCTTAGATCGGAGGAAGAAATTTTAAAACCTCCCATCCTAATTAAGAATATGATAAAAAGCGAAGATCATGTTCGAGTTACTTTTATAGATCAAATCGATGAAGAAAATTTCTTTTTAATTCGTCTAGATGTTTTTAAAGATGGAACTTTAATTTCTGATTACTGGTTCGTATTCGATGATACATTTGTATCTGAGAATTCAGAGGATTATGTTGAGATTGACAATATAAATGATGGTGATACGGTTCGAGCTAGTATTCACAATATTAATTTCAATACTTTTCAATTTTATGCTAATGTGGCAAATACACTTGACGATTTTGCGCTGTCATCTATATTTTTACCAATAAATATTGTTGGTAATATTACTAATACAGCAACAAAAGAACTTGAATTAGGATACTTTGGTGTAGCAGGGTTTAGTACCATGACTAAGGATTTCTAAGCTAAGGTCTTTTTCTTTTATGAAAACGAAAAATAGTAAACTATGAATAAACTTTTTTTATAAACTAATCAGAGTAATGAACTACATAATGTAAGTTTATCTTAATTAATTAAATCGTTTTTTGACATGAAATCATCAATAGTGTTTATTTTTTTTTTTACAATTATTGCATCAGCTCAGGAAGAATTAATAATTCAAATTAAGGATAGTCCCATTAATGCCAGTCTTTTTTATAATATGAAGCTATCTAATAGGTTAACACTTCAAAATGGGCTCTCAATTAGAAAGAATATTGATTTTTCAACTTTTGAAATTCCTATATTAATGAAATATGACTCGTCGAATGAATGGTCTACTTTTTTTGGTTTACATGCACGAACAGTTATTAATTCTAATTATCCAGAATTTTTTAGTAATTCTAAGAAACCGTCAGATTCTTATTTCTTGATTGGAACGGAAACTAAATTTAAAAACGACGCCACAGGAAATTTCACTGTAGGGTTTCCTTTGGATTTTCAATTAAGTATAAAATTTTAATTAAAACAATCTACCTAAGCTAAAGTTTATTCTGACAAGTAGGTGAGTGGCACAGCCATATTTTTAGGCTTATACATTCAATGCTGTTATATAATTAATTAACATGTTTATTATCCACAATTAAAAGTTTCTTGGATGGATATATAACGGAAGATATGACACAGGGTTTTGCCTTTTTTCTAAAACCTCGACTGTGATCGCGATAGGATTACATATCCTCGGCAAATCCCCTATGCAAATACAAAACTCGCAAAGCTATGCTTTACAGTTTTTGTAATCCTCCAAAGACTTAAAGCTATGCTTTAGTCTTTTCCAAATTACAAAAACCTGCAATTATATTGCAGGTTTTTGTGCTTGTAGTGATGGCACTAGGATTCGAACCTAGGACCGCCTGCTTAGAAGGCAGGTGCTCTATCCAGCTGAGCTATGCCACCATTCAGACTAGCTTTCGCTGATTCTGGATGTGGTTCGTTGCTAAAAGCAAAACTTTTGCAACAGCTTGAAACAATTTTTTATGAAAATGAATTTTCAACAAAATCTTATTCAAACTTTTTGTCGGGGTGGCAGGATTAATTTCATTGATCCTGTTAGAGGTGGTTGCAAATTAAAGCAATGCTTTAATTATAAATAAATTCCTCCGTTTTCTTAAGAAAGCAAGCTTTCTATAAAAACTCCACACTTTATTTTGTCGGGGTGGCAGGATTCGAACCTGCGGCCTCCACGTCCCAAACGTGGCGCGATAACCGGGCTACGCTACACCCCGAATAAGTTATCTAACTTTTATTATAAATCTGTAACAAATTTTGTTACTGTTCAACATATCAAAGCGTAGTTTATGCCGTGCTTGACACGGTACTACACCCCGAATAGGTTATCTTAAATCTAAAATGTGAAAGAAGAGATTAACTTCGTTGATCCCTTTTACCACATCTTGCAAATAGAATTAATGTGCCTTAGGAACATTTGAATCTTTAAAAGATAAAATCCATTTCAAGCAAGCTTGATGAATTTTTTCATTTAAATTTTCTTTGCAATTCTACTTGATTGCGGAGAGGAAGGGATTCGAACCCCCGGTACCCGTAAAGGTACAACTCCTTAGCAGGGAGCCCCGATCGACCACTCTGGCACCTCTCCAAAATTTTAATGAACATTTCGCCTATTTCAATAATATATTTATCAATTACTATGGAACTGTATAGTACAATATATCAAGCGGGCTTGCCCGCCGGAGCAAACTCAAAAAGAATTTTGCGAAGGCGGGTGCAAATGTAATAATTTGATGATTTACTACCTACTATTTTTTAAATTTTTATTCTAAAATTTGTAGCGTAAATCTCAATTAAATGAGATTTAACATCTTATACCTATTATATCTTATGAATTTATTATAAATTTAGAGTCAAATACTTCATAAAATAATCAAATTGGCATATGACAACACTCACAATTAATAACAAAGAATATCAAATTGATGTAGATCCTAAAATGCCTTTACTTTGGGCAATTAGAGATTTAGTTGGATTAACAGGTACAAAATATGGATGTGGTACAGGAATATGTGGTTCATGCAACATATTATTAGATGGAAATCCTATTCGATCTTGTTTAACACCAGTTTCATTGGCCGAGGGTAAAGAAGTTTTAACTATTGAAGGTGTTGAAAATGAGAACAAAGTTTTACAAGAAGTTTGGGAAGATCTAAATGTTCCTCAATGTGGGTATTGTCAATCAGGTCAAATTATATCGGCCGTAGCCTTATTAAAGAAAAGTAGTAGTCCAACTGATGATGATATTGATGAAGCTATGAGTGGTAATATATGTAGATGTGGTACTTATCAGAGAATAAGAAGTGCCATTCATAAAACGGCTGAATTAACTAATTCTAAAACTGAATCATAATGAGCACCATACAACTAATAACAAGAAGAAGTTTTATTCGTGGTTTAGGATTGGCCTCAGGTGGATTGATCATAGCATGTAATTTTCCATCTTCAGATGAAAAAGATCCGGTTAAAAGACCTTTTAATGGAGAGACCTTTGAACCAAATCTATTTATTCAGTTAAAAGATAATGGTGATTTAATCTTAATAGCTTCTCGCTCTGAAATGGGGCAAGGTGTGCGAACTTCCATGACATCAATTATTGCAGATGAAATGGATGCCGACTGGAATCGCGTTACTGTAGAACAAGCTATTGGCCACCCAAAATACGGCAACCAAAATACTGATGGCTCACGCAGTGTAAGAACACTTTACGAAACCATGAGAAAAATGGGTGCTACTGCAAGAGCAATGTTAATTACCGCCGCTGCTACAAAATGGCAAGTTGAAGAATCTATATTGAAAACTGAAAATCATTATGTAGTAAACACAACGAATAATAAAAAAGCCTTTTACGGAGACCTAATAAAAGAAGCTGCAGCAGTAACTATTCCTGAAAATCCGACATTAAAAGACCCTAAAGATTTTAAATATATTGGTAAAGGATTAAAAAGTATTGATGGTGCCGGTTTTGCATCCGGTAAACCAAAATACGGAATGGATATAAGACTTGACAATATGAAATTTGCCGCTATTGTACGATGTCCCGTTACTTTTGGTACTGTAAAAAGTTTTGATAAAACAAAAGCTTTGGCAGTTGCAGGTGTTACAGATGTAGTTGAAATTCCTAGAATTGCCAAACCCTTTGGTGCTTTAGGCGGTGTAGCTGTTATTGCTGACAATACCTGGGCGGCATTTAAAGGAAAAGAGGCGTTGACCGTTGAGTGGGATTATGGTTCAAATAAAGAGTATACCAGTGAGTCATACGATAAAATGATCTTAGCAAATGTTCTTAAAAAAGGGAAAGAAGTACGAAATGATGGTAATGTAAATAAAGCATTTAAAAATGCTGAACATGTTATAGAAAGCACCTTTCAATTACCTCATTTAGTACATGCGCCAATGGAAGTGCCTAATGCAACTGCTTGGGTTCAAGATGGAAAATGTGATGTTTGGGCACCTGTTCAAGCGCCACAAACCACTAGAAAAGAAGTAGCAGATTTTTTAGAAACCGAACTAGAAAATGTCACCATTAATGTTACTTTTTTAGGAGGCGGATTTGGTAGAAAGTCAAAACCAGATTTTGTGGTTGAGGCTGTTGCAGTTTCAAAAGCTATCAATGCTCCTGTACAAGTGGTGTGGACACGTGAAGACGATATTCAGCATAGTTATTATCATGCCGTAAGTGCACAATATATGAAAGGCGCCTTAGATAAAGAAGGTAATGTAATAGGTTGGTTGCATAGAGTCGCCTATCCTTCTATATTTTCTACTTTCGCTCCTGATTCGGGATATGCCGCAGGATTTGAATTTGGACAAGGTTTAATTAATATTCCATATCAAATTGATAATGTTCGTTGCGAAAATGGTAAAGCACCTGCCCATTTACGTATTGGATGGTTTCGTTCGGTAATCAATATCATTCAAAGTTTTTCTGTAAATATTTTTGTAGACGAATTGGCCGCTAAAGCCCAAAAAGACCCGTTACAATTCAGATTAGACCTAATTGGTAACGATCGTGTTGAAGAATCTAAATCAGGACACCATTTTGATAGTGCTAAACTGAAAAATGTATTAAAAAGGGTTGCAAAGAATGCCAATTACGGAAAAGAGCTACCCGAAGGACATGGAGTGGGAATAGCGATGCATTATAGCTTTTTCTCTTATATAGCGTCCATAATAGAAGTTTCTATGGTGAATGGTAAATTAAAGGTGCACAATATCCATTCTGTTATAGATTGTGGCACAGCTGTGAATACAGATACTATCAAATCTCAAATGCAAGGTGCCGCTATTTTTGGAATGTCTTTGGCATATTATGGTAAAATAACTGCTAAAGATGGTGCCGTTGAACAAAGCAATTACCATGATTATCAAATGTTACGCATACACCAAGCACCAGAAATAGATGTTGAAATTATAACAAGTAAAGATAAACCTACAGGTGTAGGTGAACCGGGAGTACCACCTATTGCTCCGGCAATTATCAATGCTATTTATAATGCTACTGGTAAACGTTATTATTCATTGCCATTAATGGATCATGGATTAGTTTAAATTAAACTCCAAACCTCAAGTATCAATCCAAACTCCAGCTTTGGATTTTTGAATTTTTGAATGTTTGAAAGAAATAGAAATCCCAATTCGAAGATCTAATGAACATAGAATTATATAATTGATGGATATTCCTGTTTTGATTCTTCTTGCCGGAGGTAAATCTGCTAGAATGGGTTCTCCAAAAGGTTTGCTAGATTATCATGGCACTCCATGGGTATTAGAACAAATATCTCGTTATAAGCTTTTTAAAAACCCTAGGGTTTATATAGGTTTAGGATATGATCTTCAAAAGTATTTTGATGTTATTCCTTGGTTTAAAGAAGCAATTGATGATACATATAATTATAATGGAGTAGAAGTAAGAGTTATTATAAATAATATGCCAGAATTTGGAGCGTTTTCTACACTACAGAAAGTTTTAAAAAAAGTCGAAAAACATACTGAAGCTATAGTGCAACCGATTGATGTTCCATTACCAAACGAACAAAGTTTAACTGCTATTATTAATGAAAACAATACAATAGTAATTCCTAAGTGTAATGGTAAAAATGGACATCCGGTAAAGTTAAAACCTAACTTTTGGAGTGAATTGTTGTCTATAGATATATCTTCTAAAAAAGTACGTTTAGATGTACAAATAAAACAGGTTAATAATTCAAGTGTTACTTATCTAAAAGTATCTGATAATGCTGTATATCAAAATATTAATACAAAAATTAAATGGCATAGTTACTTGTTATCAATGAAATAACAAGTAGTTTTCATTCCTTAAATTAATAGCTGTTTGACCTTGTTAATAACTAGGCAATAAATATATTCTTCTAAAATTTGGATTTTAACAAGGTTTTGTATTTTTACCACTCCCGAATTATCGGAACTAAAAACATTAATTAATGCCTTCAATTCAAGAGTTACAAGATTTTTCTACACAAGTAAGACGAGATATTTTACGAATGGTTCATGCTGTTAATTCCGGGCATCCTGGAGGTTCTTTAGGTTGTAC
>Ga0209633_10004098_pt1 | contig 13205 bp, 9 predicted proteins | sample Cruoilmetagenom1_FD_187290 | JGI IMG/M metagenome (GOLD analysis project Ga0209633, IMG submission 187290) | Oil polluted marine microbial communities from Coal Oil Point, Santa Barbara, California, USA - Sample 1 (SPAdes) (version 2) | ecosystem: Environmental > Aquatic > Marine > Oil seeps ... | reverse complement strand
ATCTTGTTTATTTTTCCATTTCTCACTTACCAATGATGCGTGCAGAAATAAGTTATAGGGAACAACGGTAGTGCCTACCAAGGCAATAATCATGAGTATACTCCCATCAGGAACCTTAGGGACGAACATGCCTTTCAGGATTTCCAAAAAATTGGGCTTGGTGATTATTGCGGTCAAAATGAACGAAAGGCTCATAATCAAGACTAAAGTCACAAAGGCCTTTTCCATGGTTTTATAATTGCCAAAGTATAGAAGTATGAATGCCAGTCCTCCTATTACGAAAGGATAATAACTGGAATGTTCAGTGCCAAAGAGTGCATCCATTCCCAAAGTAGCACCACCAATATTACCTGCTTCATAAGCTGCATTACCTATAACTATCGCGGCTAGGACAATACCAATTAAGAGCATTCGAATCCAAGGTGTTTTTAATTCATTTTTTATAGCATCTGCCAAACCATTTTGGGTGATTATGCCTAATCTAGCAGACATTTCCTGCAGTACTATGGTAGCAATGATCGATAATAGCATTGCCCATAATAAAGCATAACCAAAGCCAACCCCGGCCAATGTACAAGCCGTAACTGTACCAGGGCCAATAAACGCAGCGGCTACCAGTACTCCCGGTCCAATTTTTTTAAACATGTTATTCGATTTGGTTTAATGCATACAACGCAAAGGTTCCAAGCCAATGGGTGCCTTCATAGTTGCCATCGACAATACTTGGCAAGGAATAGCTTATGTGTTCGTTTGCAATGTGTATTAAATGTGGGTATTCCGGTAATGTCTTGGCTATACCATACAAACACCAAGCACGACTGAAGTTAAGACCATCAATATGTACCAATTTGCCATCGGTCCTGTCAGACACTTTTCCAGTCTGCAGGGTAAATGATGGGTCAGTAAGTTGTGGCAGGAATTTGCTGAACCAAGATCCAAATTCATCAGTTGATAAAACCTTTCGTAGCAAATTGGCTTCTTCTAAACAAGGTGATAAGAAATCAAATCCGCTGGGCTCCCAATTTAGAGGACAATCTTTGTCAGGCAAATAAAAGCGGCCAACACTGCTTTCAATGCCTTCTTTCAACGCTGAATGCCCCATGGTATTGGCATAATCCCATGCCAATGACATTCCAAAAGCTGTATTACTGTGCTCTCCCACTCTAATGGGATAATTCAATTTAGGAAGAAAATCAATATAACCTTTGACAACAATTTCAACCAAAGGTTGCAGATTTTTACTAAGTTCTTTAGCCAAGGGATCGTCCCAGGTATAAAGCTCTTCTGCAAGTTTTAGTAACCAGGCCCAACCATAAGTGCGCTCATAGGTCTTATTTCCTTTCATACTGAAATACGCTACTTCAATGGATATGTTTTCCTTGGTTATATTCTCGCTTAATTTTTTACGAATTGAAACAGCTTCATCCAAATTGGGAAATCGCTTTAGCAAAGAAACCAATGACCAATGCCCATGAACAGACGAGTGCCAATCAAAACACCCATAAAATGAGGGGTGCAATGTCTTTGGGTTCTGAATGTGGGTAGAATCATTCAAAGTTTGTCCCAGTTTATTGGGGTACTCAACCTGCATACAGCCAAAAGGCAAACTTGCCAATCTGTTGGCTTCTGCAATGTTCAATTCAGGTTTAGCAATCTCTTTTCTCTCGGAGAATTGCGTTTTAGGTTCATTCTTACAACCATTTTGAAGCAATATAAAAACAAGTCCTGTTAAGAATGCATACTTATTACATCTCATATTCTTATTGATTAATACAGAAACTAAAGTTAAAAATAATAGGGTAATCAAAGAGGAAAAAACGTATCTAAAAGTACACATTTAAAATTCCGTTTTTCACCACAGTTTTAACATTTCTTATTGCAGTTCGTCTAAAAGTTTGCAGTTCATCTAAAAGTGGGGTGTCATACATCGATGTTATATAATAATTAAAAAAGTATAGGGTTATAATAGTCCCAAATCAATATCAAAATCTATTACATGACATGTTTAGAATGTAACAAAAATCTCGATTATCTACGACACAGAATTTCAATGGAGCGCTTAGGTGTTGAATTATGTGAACAACACCAGGCCCGAATGGTGAAGCTGATCAAGACAAATGAAACACCAGTTGAAGCAATACAATTGTATTACGGATTAAAAGAAGCAGGTGTTAAAACAATGTTGGAATGGTGGGATGGAAAAAAAACCGTTGATATCGCCATCTCGCGTGTTAAACTTAATATTGAAATTGATGCAGAATATCATATGCTGACCCATGAACAGGCGATCAATGATCTGGAGAGAACGATGCATTCGTTTAAAAATGGATTTACGACTATTCGCATACCCCATGTATTGATCAAACATTATTTAAGGGAAACGGTAAACAACATTCTAGGAATAATAGAAGGACTAAAAGCCAATATTAAGGTGATTTAAACGTTAAGGCAATTTAAACGATTCATAAACAAGATGTTATGAGCACTTATAAAAAGATTTTGACAATGCCATTAAGGCTTGCAATCGTCGTTTTATTGATGGGCATGCTGATGAAGGTACTTGAGTGGCCGATGGCTACACAGCTAATGTTCGTTTCGTTTGCTGTTATTGGTATACTCTATGTTTTCCGTTTTTTAAAGAAAACATCGAGACACTTTGTCGACTATGTTAAAGTGGTACTGGTATTTTTCTGGACAACCAATGGAATTTTCAGAATCATGGATTTTCCTTATACCATATTATTCCAGGTAATCATCGCAATATCTTTCGTTTTATGGTTTATTCTGGAAGGAACGGCCTATTTTCTTGATGAAGACCGAAGAGCAAAAAACAGTACAAAGCAATTAATTTGGAATTTTGCCATGGTCGCCGGTACTTTGGCCATTATTGTAGGAAGTATACTCAAGATATTGAACTGGGAATTCGCTTTGCCCCTACTTGTTTGCGGAATTGTAATTCTTGCAGCTTATATATTAAAAGATGTCTTTGTAGCAGATAAAATCGCCAATGAAGATCGAAATAATGAGGAATTTCAATTGTAAATTGATTTTTAACATTTCTCTTATCTTCAGTTTTCGTACCTTATTTCTCTAAGAATAACTTATGAGAAATATAGATAGACGGAATTGGCTGAAGACTGTTGGTTTAACTGGCAGTTTTGCGCTATTAGGAGGGTTTGAAGCTCTTTCATACCCATTGCCCCGTAATACCATTTATAGTGACTCATTGGCAAGGCTCAATGCCAATGAAAATCCATACGGACCGTCAAAACGGGTCAAGGAAGTGATTTCCAATAATTTTGAATTGGGATGTCGTTATCCATTCAGAACATTAGCATCCCTCACTGTAAAGATTGCAGACAAAGAAGGCGTTTCTAAAGATCATATTGTAATCACCGGTGGTTCTACAGAAGGATTAAAAGCAGCTGGTTTGACTTTCGGGGGTTTAGGAGATGGCGAAATCATTGCTGCTGATCCCACCTTTCAAGCAATGCTGCGCTATGCCGAGACTTTTGGGGCGAAGGTACATAGAGTGCCCGTTAATGCTAAAATGGAGCATGATTTAAGAGCTATGGCCGGCAAGGTAAACCACAAAACCAAATTGATATTTATTTGCAATCCTAATAACCCAACTGGAACAATATTGGATAAGAATAAATTGATGGATTTTTGCAGAACATATGATAATAAAGCGGTTATATTCAGTGATGAGGCGTATTACGATTTTATTACTGAACCTGACTATCCCTCAATGGTAGAACTGGTCAAAGAAGGCCGTAATATTATCGTATCCAAGACTTTCTCCAAGATATACGGATTGGCAGGTATGCGGGTAGGTTATCTCATAGCTAGGCCTGATATTGCAACCAAACTTAAGGCCAGTGTAATGGCCAATACCAATACTTTGGCCATAGAAGCGGCCAAAGAAGCCTTAGAGGATGACGATTTCTATAAATACAGCATATTGAATAATATGGAAGCTAAAAAAAATATTTATAGCACTTTGGATGATTTGGGGCTTGATTATATAAAATCACATACCAATTTTATTTTCTTTAAAACAGGTAGACCTATAAACGAAATGATAAGTGCCATGCAGCATGAAAATATATTAATTGGCAGACCCTTCCCTCCTTTTTATAATTGGGCTCGAATAAGTACAGGAAAAATGTCCGATATTGAACGGTTTAATAGTGCCCTAAGGAAAATCCTCGGCTAAGCGGAATGGCTTTTTATCGATAAACTGTTGTTTTTAAAGGTTTTGCAGGTTTATTAAAATTTCCTTTGAAAGATATAAAGTGCACTTAAACTGATTTAAATCACCATATCGATTATTCGCACCATTTCCCGAAAGGTAAATATTGAATGTATTCAAAAGGCTGTTATCTATATATAAAACCCAGTCTTATGAATAAGAAATCTACTTTATCATACATCTTGTATGTTTTTTGCGCATTTTGCTTTTTATGGGCATTGTATGTGCTTCTGTTTGGAGTTTAATAATGATTATTATAAATTAAAGTATTTCCATACTCTTCATGTTTTACTTGAAACTAAGGGAGTGAAATATGATTTATCAAAACTTCAGAATATATTTATAAAATGTGCATTACAAAATTAGATTGTATAATTATTAAAGGATTTGTTCTAACCTTATGTAGAAGGGCAAGATTAACTAGTCATTCAGCTAATATTTATTATTCAAGTTCAAATATCGAGTAAATTGTGGGGTGCATTGATAGAAGTAGTATTAATGCAAGTAATAGACTTCAATTTTATACATGCACGCTTAATAAAATACAGTCAAAGCATAAGTTATTTTGAAGTCGTTTCATAAACCAAATCATGTCTAGCCGTATGTCAGAAGATTTAATCCTCAATTTTACACCAACTGGGATGATTCCGACCAAGAAGATGACACCCTATGTACCTACCAGTACCTCAGAAATTATAGAGGATGTTCATAAAGCCTATGATCTTGGTATTACCATGGTGCATTTACATGCAAGGGATAAAGTTACCGGTAAACCAACGTATGAAAAGGAAATATACGCCCAAATTATTGAGGGAATTCGCAAATTCGCCCCTGAACTTGTATTATGTGTATCATTGAGCGGAAGGGACTTTGGGAAATTGGAACAACGGGCCGATCCTTTATATCTTGATGGAGCGCTGAAACCAGACATGGGAAGCTTAACGCTGAGCTCCCTGAACTTTAATGCCACAGCTAGCATCAATTCTCCAAAAATGGTACAAGACCTAGCCACGATTATGCTTGAAAGGGGTATTGTACCCGAACTGGAAGTTTTCGATATAGGTATGGTGAATTATGCCAAATACCTGATTCGAAAGGGATTATTAGAGCCGCCATTTTACTTTAATCTTCTATTGGGGAATATTGCCTGTTCCCAAGCCAATCTTTTACATGCAGGTGTAATGATCAATGATTTGCCAGATGATGCCCTATGGAGTCTTGCTGGAATAGGGAATTCACAGTTAAAAATGAATTCCATGTCCGTAGCCATAGGAGGAGGTGTCCGGGTAGGGCTTGAGGATAATATTTGGTTTGACACCAATAGGTCAACATTAGCGACCAATTCAAACTTAATACGAAGAATTCATACCATTGCAGAAGCAAATGATAGAAAAATAATGAAGCCCCAGGAGTTTAGAAATTATATGAACCTTGGGCCGGGCAATGGCATATATGGAAGGGGCTCAATTAAGCAGAAAGCCGATTCATGAAAGTAAATTAAGGATAATTTTTACAGATGGCAATGGTTGTCCATCATAATTTACTATGGCTTTTTTCCCTATGGCGTCAGAAATAGGTGGGCCCTAATTGGCCTGGATTTCGATCATTTTATTGGGTCCTTGAGACAGACTCAGAATGTAATATACCTGTGATTAAAGAAAATCCAGAGGAATGCTTTTGAGTATAAAGATCTTGATGAAATCAAGGATATTGGCAAAAACAAGTGGGGTTTGAATGAGGAGGAATCACTAAGGGGTTATCAAGACAGCCAAATATGCATTGGTATACGACACAATAAGGAAATACCAGCCTAAATGTTTGTTGATCTTAATGATTTTAATTATAATCGAAAAAAAATCGAATTATAAGACAACGAAGCGTATCTCCTTACTATGTACACCTTTGAATCACATTGAGGTAAGAATCTGGCACCTTCTCTCCGGTATCTAAGCTACCAGCTCTTACGTGATATGGATAGGCATAAAATATATAGTGTATCCGCATATTTTAATAGGTCGACCATTTAGTTCATCATAACTTCCTTATTACCTTTATTCCAATACCCTAAGATAATTTTACCAAGGACACTTGGTCTTTCATATGAGGACAATCTGGATAGCTTAATAACACAATTATAGTCAAGATTATTTCACTTATTTGTAGCCGAATTAACAATAATTTGCTAATGTCATTTTTGAAGATTACCCAAAACAAATGCGAATTTGGTATATTGTACTGTAACCAGTACTACAATAGTGCCTTTCATTAATGTAACAACCAAATCATGAGTCATCTGAAAAGAAGAACTTTTATGAAGAATGTGGTCACCGCAGGAGTTGGGGCCACCGTGTTACCTATTAATTCATTAACCGCAAGTGATAGGCAGGAGGAATTGATATCCGAATTGCCAAAACCCTCAACAGATGCAAAAAAAGTTATTGTTGGCGGAGCGGGAATCGGTGGCCTATGCTGTGCATATGAACTTATGAAGAAGGGACATGAGGTAGTTGTGCTGGAAGCTTCTGGGAGGCATGGTGGGCATGTATATACTACACGAGATGAACTGTCAGATGGTTTATATGGGGATTTTGGTCAGGAGCATATTGTAAAACCGGGGTATGAAAGATATTGGGAATACCTTAAGGAATTCAATATTACTGCTCTTCCCTACCCTCGGAGAAAAAATATAAAACGAAAGATCAATGGAAAGTTCTATACAGAACAAATGCTCAAAGACCCTACTGTATTGAAAACTTTTGGATTTAATAAAAGAGAAATAGATTATCTTTCTGAGAATCCATGGTCTGATTTAAAGTCGCTTTATACCAAGACATACTTAGGTAAATTCAAAGATGAATATCAACCCTTTTCAATAGGCTATGATGCATTGGACAAAGTCCCAATGTCAGATATTTATAAGAAAGAAGGTGCTTCTTCTGCCGCCCTGAATTTTTTAGGGGGAAACAACTCTTCCGCCCTTTATGAACTATGGTATGCCGCAATCCTGAAAATGCGAGGCGTGGCAACCTACCCTACAGAAGTTTTTAGATTAAAAGGTGGTAACCAAATGTTACCGAATGCCTTCGCCAAAAGATTGGGTTCAAAAGTTTGGTTGAATTGCCCTATTACAGCAATAACCAACAGGGAAAAGGGAGTAACAGTTACCTACAAACGGCTAAAAGAAGTGAAAGAAATTAAGGGTGATTATTTTGTGAATTGTATTCCATTACCTACCCTAAAAAATATTCCTATACAACCTGCACTGTCTGAGAAAAAGCAGTATATCAACGAAAATATTTCTTATGATTCTTACCAGCGATTTGTTTTTCAAGCGAGTTCTAAATTTTGGGAAGATGATGGTTTCAAGGACATTAACATGAATTTGGGACATTCAGATCTCTGGGAGGTATGGCAATCAGCAGAAGAAATAGAAACACATAGAGTGATTGTACTTGGAACAGGGCCTGGAGGCGTTTCACCAAAGCGGGCACTAGCTGCTTTTCGAGAGGCATATCCCGGTAAAAATGATTCGATTGAACTAGCCGTTGGAAGGGATTGGACGAAACAAAAATATTCGTCAAATTGTGAAAGAACTGCCTTTCCTATTGGGGAGCTTAATAAGTTTTGGCCCTATATTATAGAATCTGAAGGACGCATACATTTTGCAGGTGCTTATGCTGATAATCTTAATTGGGGTACTGAAGCAGCTACTCGATCCGCTAACAGGGTTGCTGAGACCATAGATAGGCTTTAATCCTCTAATGATGCGACAACATATTTTCCTTGGTTGTATCGGTTTTGCTTGTTTTTATTTTCTCTTAGGATTAACATCATTTATTCAAGAAAATAGATCTCCCAAAATTAAAATAATTACACCTTCTGCTCATAGTACATTTCGTTGGAATTCAATAATACCCTATTCCATCCATGTTGCTGATTATGAGGACGGAAATTCGGAATATGACGAAATTAATCCTAACGAAGTGATTCTAATAGTGAAGTATTTGAAGGATTCTTCCAATCTAAGAGCATACTTGTCAAACGAGTCCAAAAAAGATAATGATCCATTGGTCCAGATGGGCAAATCAACATGTTTCACTTGCCACAAAGCTAAAGGGAAACTAATCGGCCCATCATTTGAACGAATTGCCAATAAATATCAGAAGGACCCAAAGGTAATAGAATCCCTGACTAATAAAATATTTGCCGGGAGCACAGCCATTTGGGGAGATGAGAAAATGCCACCACATCCTGATTTAAGCAAAGGACAGATTGAAAAAATAGTTACTTGGATTCTAGAGAACAATTCTAATCCCAATAAGAATTATTTAACTGGAATTGAAGGGGCAATAAGGGCTAAGGAAAAACCTGCGTCAAACTACGAAAAAGGCATTCTTGTATTGACCGCAAGCTATACTGATCATGGCGTAAATGATTCTTTGCAATCCACAAAACAAGCCCAAAAAACTATAATATTAACTAGCTATTGATTCTTGTGAATTACATCACTTCATATAATCAAATTCTTTCCAAAAATTCATGAATAACTTCTTATTTGGAAAAAACAGATTGGCACATTTGATTTTTTAATTGATATATTTAAAAAGAAAACCAGAATAAGGTAATACTTATTAATCTATGAAAAATAGCATTGGCGTCTTTGTCGTATTACTTATTATTACGCTCTTCATAAACTGCAATCCAGATAAACCCACTACAAAACAAGCGGCGGCTATACCCTTTATCAGAGATCTTAGTGAAATAAAAAAAGACGGCAAACTTAAAGTTTTACTAGGTTACAGTGGTACTAGCTATTTTTTATATAGGGGCAAACCTATGGGTTATGAATATGAATTGTTGCAACGCTTAGCGGATCATTTACAACTAGAATTGGAAATTACAATTTCCAACAACCTGGATATGCTGCTCACCAATTTGATCAAAGGACACGCTGATATTGTGGCATATGGCCTGGCGATTACAGATGACAGGAAAAAGATAGCTGCCTTTACGGATTATTTATATTTGACCAAACAGGTATTGGTTCAAAAAAAACCTGTAAACTGGCGAAAAATGACCTTGGATAATATAAAGAAAAGTATCATTCAGGATCCTTTAGAACTTATTGGGGACACGGTCTCTGTTCGTGAAAACACCTCCTACTTTAAAAGACTTGAAAACCTGTCCAAAGAAATGGGCGGAAAAATCATCATTGATACACTGGAGGGAAACTTATCAACTGCTGAAATAATCCAAATGGTGGCAGAAGATAAGATCAAATATACTATTGCCGACAAGAATTTGGCTAGCATAAATTCTTCCTATTCACCAATCTTGGATACGAATGTACCGGTAAGCTTTTCACAAAGAATAGCCTGGGCCGTGCGGCCAAATTCCCCGAAGTTATTGGAAGCTACCAATTCATGGATAAAGCAATACAGAAAACAACCAGAATACAATGTGATTTACAACAAGTACTTCAAGAATAAAAGAGGTTTTAAAAATCGTGTTAAAAGTGAGTTTTATAGTGTTAATACAAATGAAATTAGCCAATACGATGCTATCATAAAAACCAATGCCAAAAAAATAAATTGGGACTGGCGCCTATTGACTGCCTTGATATATCAGGAATCCAATTTTAAAAATGAAGCTAGTGCGTGGTCTGGTGCAGCAGGTTTAATGCAATTGATGCCAGGGACGGCTGAGGATATGGGAATTAAAAACAGATTAGATCCCAAAGACAATATTCGTGGTGGGACCAAATATTTAAAAACAATATATGACGCCTTTTATGATATTAAAGACAGCGTTCAGCGGATTAAATTTTCTTTGGCAGCATATAATTGTGGGTACTTCCACGTAAAAGATGCGCAAAAATTGGCAACCTTAAATCAATTAGATCCCAAAGTTTGGGATGGGCAAGTAGATCGGATGATCCTCGCACTTACGTATCCTCAAAACTTTAATAAAGAAGAGATAAAATATGGGTATGTGCGTGGTCAGGAACCCCATGATTATGTTCTTGACATATTTAAACGGTATGACCATTATGTTCGATTTATAGACAAATGAGGAGTGTGTATTACCTTGTGCTAAACTTTCTTCACAATCTAACCGCCAATATTGACTGACCTCGACAATACAATCAAATATGCTGGTCTAATATCGTTCTTAGATTCATTGCGCTACATATATTTAAGGATAATTCAGTACCTTGTTAAAGCTATTGCCAAACACAATTGTATAATCAATTTCTTCATAAAAACCAGTAAATCCTAGCATATAAAACAAGTTCTTGGAAAACTCAGAACATGGCATTGAAGAAATAGTATGTTGGTAATCGGGGTTTTGCAAAAGCTTCTATCAACAATTATAGAAAAATACCAAATAGACATGAAACTTGATTTACCGTTTGTACGTGCACAATTTCCCGCATTTTCAGAACCTACACTGGAAGGGTTCGCATTTTTTGAGAATGCAGGAGGGTCCTATCCTTGTATGCAATTTATAGAAAAATTGACATCCTTTTATATGAAAAACAAGGTACAACCCTATTATCCTTATCCTGCATCCACTAAGGCCGGGGAAATGATGGATACCTCTTATAGAAGAATGGCCGAGTACCTGAATGTAGATGAATCAGAAATTCATTTTGGCCCTTCTACAACACAAAACGTCTATGTCTTGGCACATGCAATGCGTCCGATGTGGGAAGAGGGAGACGAAATTATAGTTTCCAGTCAAGATCATGAAGCTAATGCCGGTGCATGGAGGAAGTTGTCCAAATCTGGTATTAGAGTGATAGAGTGGCATGTAAATCCACAGACAGGATTGTTAGACACAGATATTTTGGAGAAACTATTCTCAAACCGTACAAAGATGGTGGCTTTTCCTCATTGTTCAAATGTAATCGGCCATATAAATCCCGTTACTGAAATTAGCCAAATAGCTCATAAGCATGGGGCCCTTTCTGTGGTAGACGGGGTAGGCTATGCACCGCATGGTTTTCCAGACATAAAAGCCCTCGGGGTAGATATCTATCTTTTTTCCTTATACAAAACATATGGCCCTCATTTAGGTTTGATGTATGTTGATAAGGAATTGATTATGCGAATGGAAAACCAGTCTCATTTTTTCAAGGAGGGTATTTCCAGAAGTATGCTAACTCCTGCAGGACCCGATCATGCACAAATTGGTTCGGCCAGTGGAATTTTGGATTATTTCGATGCGGTATATGAGCACCATTTTGATGGGGAAGCAAATCCCCATCAAAGAAACAAGGAATTGAATAAACTCTTTAGAGAGCATGAGAATGCATTGCTTGAGCAATTGCTTGCCTTTTTAAGATCTCGTTCCGATCTTCAGATAGTAGGCCCAGATAGCTGCTCGAGCAGGTTACCTATTGTTTCTATTATTCCACGCCGAAAAACCATAGCTGAAGTGTATGCCAAGTTGACCGAAAACAAATTAATGTTGGGCACGGGTGATTTTTATGCTGTAAGACCTTTGATGGATATGGGCATTCCTTTAGAACCCGGTGTTTTAAGAATGTCCTTTGTGCACTATACCAGTATGGAGGAAATTAACCAACTGATAATGGGATTAAGGAAAGCCCTATAAATCATGACGTAATTTATAAAGAAGCTAAATGGTTGTCATTAACACTTCCATAAATATCGATGCGGTCTAATAAAGGCCGGAAGCCTAACTCATATAGCGTTGCATCTCCGCCAGGGAAGAGGTAATAGGTGCATCTGTCTCATTAATTAACCTCTGGGGCTGGGATTCATACAAGCGAATAACATAAAACTACTCATTTAGGTAACCACAAAACGTGCTCGTGAACTGGTAACTTCCCTATCTTCCAGAGGTTGTTGCTTCACTTTACCCACTCCTTTTTTATTTGGAAGCTCATCTAAAAAAATAGAACTCCATTGCGCGAAAGTGGGATATCACAAGATTGGGGATAGGCCCCACCTCCGACAAGTGCATCATCTTTTAAAAAATACAATGAAATGATCTTCTACTACAAATCTAATTGGCTTATAATGTCATAGGTAGTATCTTAGTTAAATCTTGGAAAGATGTTAAAATCAGCTTCCAATTTTATAAGAGAATAACAGATCTTGCAACATTGAGATAACTCAAAACAGACATCTAAATTATGGCAGCAATCAGTTATACCTGCGGAATCAGTCATGAACCTTTATTGGGAATCACGGTAGGTGATAAATTTGACGAAATAGTAAATCAATTTCCTGACAATGAAGCGTTAATCGTACATCATCAAAACGTTAAATGGACCTATAGCCAATTGCAAGTGAGAGTCAACGAATGTGCGAAAGCGCTCTTGGTTGTGGGTATTAATAAAGGAGACAGAGTAGGTATTTGGTCTTCAAATCGTTGTGAGTGGACCGTATTACAATTTGCCACTGCCAAAGTGGGTGCCATATTGGTCAATTTAAATCCTTCCTATCGTATCCATGAGCTGGAATATGCATTGAAACAGTCTGGTTGTACTATGGTAGTCATTGCAGATAAATTCAAAACCTCTGATTATGAAAAGATGATCTTGGAGTTGGCTCCTGAAATAACAAAAGCCGCTTTTAGTGAGCTCAATGCCTCTAAATTACCTGAATTGAAGACCGTTGTTTCCTTATCGGATACCCCACCAAATGGAATGTTGTCATGGTCTGCCTTAATGCGAAATTCAGAAGCGTGCTCCACAGCATTGATGGAAAAAAGACAGAAAGAATTATCCTTTGACGATCCCATAAACATTCAATATACAAGCGGGACTACTGGCTTTCCAAAGGGTGCTACCCTTAGCCATCATAATATTTTGAACAACGCTTATTTTGTGGCAAAAACCATGAAATTAACTGATAAAGATCGTCTTGTTATACCTGTGCCTTTGTATCATTGTTTTGGTATGGTCTTGGGAAACCTG
>Ga0209633_10004097_pt1 | contig 13207 bp, 10 predicted proteins | sample Cruoilmetagenom1_FD_187290 | JGI IMG/M metagenome (GOLD analysis project Ga0209633, IMG submission 187290) | Oil polluted marine microbial communities from Coal Oil Point, Santa Barbara, California, USA - Sample 1 (SPAdes) (version 2) | ecosystem: Environmental > Aquatic > Marine > Oil seeps ... | reverse complement strand
TGTCGCTCGATCGGCTGGTCGCGATCAAGGAGTACCTGCCGGCCGATATCTCGGTCCGCGACACGCATCACAACACCGTTCATCCCATCGACCGCGAAGACGAGGAGACCTTCGAATGGGGCCTTGAGCGCTTCCGCGGCGAGGCGCTCACGCTGGTGTCCTTCCGTCACGCGAACATCGTTGCCGTGCTGCGCTTCTTCGAGGCCAACGGCACCGCCTACATGGTGATGGATTACGAAGAGGGCTCCAGTCTCGGGGAGATCCTGAAAGACGCCGGCACATTGCCCGAGCACGGGATCTACGAGATCCTGTTTCCACTGCTCGACGGGCTCGACCGGGTGCACCGCGCGGGCTTTCTCCACCGCGACATCAAGCCGGACAACATCTATATCCGCGCCGACGGATCGCCGGTGCTGCTCGATTTTGGCGCCGCGCGGCTCGCAGTTGGCCAAAAGGGCCAGCATATGACCGGTCTCGTCACCGTCGGCTATGCGCCGCCCGAGCAGTACGATTCCGGCAGTCCCCAGGGGCCGTGGACGGATATCTACGCGTTCGGGGCGACGCTCTATCACGCGATCACCGGCACGATCCCGGTCGAGTCGACCGCCCGCATGGGCGCGCTGGCGCGGCGTGAGGCCGACCCCCTAGCGCAGGTCGAGGAGCGCGCGGCGGGCGACACCTACGGTGCGCCATTCATGCATGCGATCGACTGGTCGCTTGCCATCCTCGGGCCCGACCGCCCGCAATCGGTTGCCGAGTGGCGCGCCGCCTTTCGCGCGCCCGACCGGACCCGCGCGGAGCCTGTCGGACCGGCCCCCCGCAGAAGGCGCAAGCGCGCGGAGACAATTGCGCCCAGGGAGCAGGCGGGTAGCGGTCCGCAAGGTGTTGCTGTCGAGGAGGCCGCTGCCGCGAAGGGTGCCGCCCCGCTGGCCGACGGCGTTCCCGATGCGTCAGGCCCTGACTACGAATATGTGGCGCCAGCGGCTCATGAAGTGCTGCTGAGGCCAGACGAGCCGCCAGGCCCACCGGCAACGCGCTATCGGGGCGGCCGTCTCGTCCGGGTGGCGACAACGCTCGTCGCGGTCGCGGTGGTCGCCTTTGGCGTCAACCTCGTGTTGGGCGAGGATCCCGTCGAGGCCTGCGACCGGCATGCCGCGCATCCCTTCGATCCGCACAAGCCGCGGGCAATACCCGGCGTCACTTTTGGCCAGATGGAGGCGGAGAAGGCGGCAGCGGCCTGCGCAGAGGCGGCGCGCAAGAAGCCGGACCTCGACCGGCTCCGCTTCAATCACGCGCGGGCCCTCCATAAGCTGAAGCGCTATGCCGAGGCGCGCACAATCTATCTTGCGCTGGCGGCCCGCGGCTATGTCTTCGCCGAGGCCAACCTTGCGTACATGATCTTTCGCGGGCAGGGCGTGCCGCGCAACGCAGAGGAGGGCGTCCGCCGCTTCCAACTTGCCGCGATCAAGGGCAACCCCGACGCCCAGCTCGCGCTGGCCGGCAGCTATATGTGGGGGCGCGGCGTGGAGCGCGACGATGTGGCCGCCTATTTCTGGTATCGCCTCGCCAGCCGATTTTATCCCGTCGCGGCCAAGCCCCGCCTCGAGACGTTGCGCACACGTCTCGACGCTGCCCAGATCGGCGAGATCGAACGGCGGCTGACGGAATGGAAGCCGACGTCGTGAGCTGCGTGTTTCGGGCAGTGCGCATTGAAGCCTTGACCGGGCTTGGCGTATTTTGTATTTAACATATAAGTTAAGTAAGGAAATCACCCATTCTATGAGGACGTCTCATGAGCACGCATCCCACAGTCTCCCGCGACGAATGGCTGGCCGCGCGCCAGGCATTGCTGGCCAAGGAGAAGGAATTCACCAAGCAACGTGACGCGCTGAGCGCGGCGCGGCGCGAACTGCCATGGGTAAAGGTCGAGAAGGACTACGTTTTCGAGGGTCCCGACGGCAAGCAGACGCTGGCGGAGCTTTTCGACGGGCGGAGCCAGCTCATCGTCTATCACTTTATGCTCGGCCCGGGTTGGGAGCAGGGTTGCCCGAGCTGCTCGTTCCTGGCCGACCATTTCGACGGCGCGGTGGTTCACCTCGCGCATCGCGATGCGACATTTGTCGTCGTCTCACGCGCACCGCTGGCCGAGATCGAGACGTTCCAGAAACGCATGGGTTGGCGCTTCAAATGGGTGTCGTCGAATGGATCGGAATTCAACAACGACTACCACGTCTCGTTCAGCGAGGACGAAATGGCCAAGGGGGAAGTCGTTTACAATTTCCGCAAGAGCGCATTCCCGAGCGAGGAAGCTCCCGGTGTCAGCGTCTTTGCGCGCAACGAAGCCGGCGACGTCTTCCACACTTATTCGAGCTACGCCCGCGGGCTCGACATTCTGCTCGGCACTTACAACTTCCTGGATATGGTGCCCAAGGGCCGGGACGAGGCGGATCTGCCCTTCACGATGGCCTGGATACGCCACCACGACCGATACGAGGATTGAGAGGGGAGTGGGTTGGAGCCGATTCCGCGTGAGCGGAAAATGCCCTACTGCGCCGGGGCCCATCCTTCGAGGCTCGCTCGCCCTCGCACCTCAGGATGAGCTGCGACATTTGTTCAAACACAACTGCTCATCCTGAGGTGCAGAGCGGCGTCGGCCGCGGAGCCTCGAAGGACGGCCGCCGCGCTTAGCTTGCGGACCCCGTCTCCTCAAACGTCCCGGCATAGCGCTCGCGCAGCAGGGTCTTCTGCACCTTGCCCATGGTGTTGCGCGGCAGCTCGTCGACCACGAAGACGCGTTTGGGTACCTTGAAACCGGAGAGCCGGTCCTTGAGCGCGGCGATGATCGCAGCCTCGTCCGGTTTGGTGGCGGGCCCGGCGGCGGTGATCACCGCCGCCACCGCCTCGCCAAAATCGGGATGGGGGAGGCCGACGACGGCGGATTCGCCGACGCCGTCGAGCTCGTCGATGAACGCCTCGACCTCCTTTGGGTAGACGTTGAAGCCGCCGGAGATGATGAGGTCCTTGGCCCGCCCGACGATGGTGACGGTGCCGTCCTCATCCAGCGTCGCCAGATCGCCAGAGATGAAAAAGCCGTCGAACCGGAATTCCTCTTCCGTCTTCTCCGGTATCCGCCAATAGCCCCTGAAGACGTTCGGGCCCTTGTATTCGAGCACGCCCACCTCGCCGGACGGCAGGATGCGGCCGTCCTCGTCGGCGACGCGGACTTCGACGCCCGGCAGCGCCTGACCCACCTTGCCCGGTCGGCGCTCGCCTTTGTAAGGATTGGAGGTCACCATGCCAGCTTCGGTCATGCCGTAGCGCTCGAGCACGCGGTGCCCGGTGCGGGCCTCGAACTCGGCGAAGGTCTCGGCGAGCAGGGGGGCAGAGCCCGCTATGAACAGCCGCATATTGGCGCAGACCTCGCGGCTGAAACCCGGATGCGCCAGCAAGCGGACATAGAAGGTCGGCACGCCCATCATCACCGTGGCGTTCGGCATCTGGCGCACCATCTCGTCGGCGTCGAAGCGCGGCAGGAAGATCACTTTGCTGCCGTTCAGCAGCGCACAATGAAGCGCTACGAAGAGCCCGTGGACGTGAAAGATCGGCAGCGCGTGAAGCAGCACGTCGCCCGGCACGAAGCCCCACAGCTTGTGGAGCGTCCGTGCGTTGCTCTCCAGATTGCCGTGGCTCAGCATCGCGCCCTTGGATCGGCCGGTGGTGCCGGAGGTGTAGCAGATCGCCGCGATATCGTCGGCACTCGCCTCGGCGATCTCCGCTGAAGGCTCGAGCGCTTGCGAGCGTTCGATCAACGAGCCGTCGCCCGAGATGCCCAGGGTCAGCACATGCGCTCGGCCGAGCCTGGCAGACAAGGCCTCGATCGCTGCCGCGCGCGCGGGCTCGCAAACGATTACGGAGGGCTCGGCGTCGGAAATAAAGTATTCGAGTTCGGCCTCCATATAGGCGGTGTTGAGCGGCAGATAGATCGCGCCGGCGCGCAGGCAGGCAAGATAAAGGAAGACGGCTTCGGGTGACTTATCCACCTGCGCCATCACCCGGTCGCCGGGAGCGACGTCGAGCGCGCGTAGGAGCGCCGCCATCCGCGCCGCGCCCGTTTCCAGCTCGGCGAAGTTGTAGTCCCGCCCGCCGGGCACCGTGAAGACGGTGGTCGAACGGTCCGCCGGGAACCCCGCGCTGAGGGCGTGGTAGACGTTTTGCGGCATCCGGTGCGCCTGTTCGTTTGTGAAAGAAAGTGAGTTTCGTCCACCTGTCAGCAGCGGTCTAATCGCTCGCGACCGCCGCCGCAATCCCCTTGGCTGTTGGCCGGGAGACGACATGCGGGGCTCGCGCGAAGGGTCACGCGAATGTTATTCGACGCTACGAAGCCTGGGCAGTCAGATGTTGCGCTGTTTGGTGGGATGACGAGTGTGGGGCGAGCGGTGGCGAATCAGTTGATCGAACGTGGACGTTGTTGCGCGGCTGTGCTGGGCGCGGTGCTGACGCTCTTGGTGGTTGGCGACGCCGCTGGATCTGGCACGTCCGGCGCTCAGATGGAGGGGCTAAAGCGCCGGCTTGCAACGCTTGAGGCCCGTTTGGATCGGCTCGTTGGCCAGCGCCGGCGTCGGCGGTCGGCCGCCCCTGCCGCGGCGCTCACGCGGGGAAGCCAGCCCCGGTCCTGGAAACTGCCGGGCACCAATACCAGCATGCGGATCGGCGGCTATGTGAAGCTCGATCTGATCGTCAATCTGAATGCGATATCGGCGAGCTCTTCCGGCGACGATGGATCGAGCCTCGGCGATGCTCCGATCGATGGCACTCCTGCAGCGCGGCGCCAGGGTCACACGCGGCTCCATGCGCGGCAGTCGCGTTTTTTCATCCGAACCTGGACGCCCACCGAGTGGGGCCGGTTGGATACGCGGATCGAGGGTGATTTCTTCGGGGCGGGCGGCAACCAGATCATCTCAAACTCAAATTCCTTTCGCATTCGCCATGCCTACGGACGCCTGGGCCCACTGCTGGCGGGCCAGACGTATTCCAACCTTTTCCAGGGCTACGGCTACGGTGAGACAATCGAGACGGGCGGGCCGGGCGGCAAGATTTTCGCGCGGCAAGGACAGATCCGGTACACCCATCGCTTTGGCGAGGCGACCCGATTGGCCGTTTCGATCGAAAACCCGGAGACCGGCAGCACGACAGGGCCAGGGGCCGAGCTCGTGGCGGTGGGTGGCATCCCGGCTGCTCTGGTCGCCGGCAGCACCTTCGGCGCCAACGATCCGATGCCGGTCTTCGCCCTCCATCTGAACCACCGCCACCCGAAGGGGACCTTCGGCATCGTGGCTGGATTGCGCCGCCTGCACATCGACAACGGCGCGGGGGTCGACGCGGCCGCGCTTGGCTGGGTCGTACAACTCGCCGGCCGCCGCGCGCTCGATCGTCATGTAACCATCGGCGGAAATATCTATCTCGGTAATGGCTTCGGCCGGGGGATCAGCCATTGGGACACCTCCGCCGTGCTGCGCCCCGCGCCAGCCGCCACCGCCCGGCTGCACACCGTCTTCGCGGTCGGTGGGTCGGCTTGGGCACAGGTGCGCTGGACACCCACGCTGCGCAGCAATGTCGTTTACTCGCGGTCTTTCATCGACATTGCCGGCGCCGCTGGGAGCAAGGCCGCGCTGCCGGTCGGCGCGGGGCTCAACCGCGATCTCTGGCGGGCGATCGTCAATCTGATTTGGACGCCTCTCGGCCGCCGGGTCGATCTTGGGATTGAGTATGCCCACGGCTTCCGTGGCACGATCAACGGCCCCAACGGCAAGCTCCACCGTATCCAGGCGTCGATGCGCGTCCGTTTCTGAGGCAAATGCGGGACGCTGCCTCGCGTCCCGGGATACTTGCCCGTGCGGGCCGTCCGGGCGATGTTTGGCCCCATGAATCTGGGACAAGCTCTCAAGTGCAGCGTTGCCCGCCAGCCGGGTGCCGAGGCTGTGGTCGACGGCGATGTCCGGCGCGACTATGGCCAGTGGTACGACGAGATTCGGAGCGTTGCCGGCGGCCTCGCCGCGCGTGGCCTTGGGTCGGGTGATCACTTCGCGGTGGTGATGCGCAACCGCTATGAGATGGCGACCCTGGCCTGGGCGTCATACATGCTTGGCGCAATTTATACGCCGCTCAGCTGGCGCGGTACTGCGGAGGAGATCGGCTACTGCTTGCGGGATGCCGGCGCGGCTCTCGTTGCCTTCGACGGCGCGGCCGAGGCAGCGGTGCTCGAGGCCTGCGCCGCTGAAGGCATTTCCGCCGAGCGCATGATCACGGCCGCCGACGCCAAGGCGGGCACGGCCCGCTTCGAGGCGCTGTACGATGGTCCAGCGGTTGCGGGTCCGGCTGACACCCACGACGAAGCGACCTGCATCATGCTCTACACCTCGGGCACGACGGGGCGGCCCAAAGGCGTGCCACGCTCGCACCGGGCGGAGCTTGCAGCGTCGATGAACCATATTGCCGCCAACCAGTACCCTCACGGGCTCTCGCAGCTTTGCGCTATGCCGCTTTTTCACACCATGGGCGAGCGTGCTCTGCTGACAGCGGCAATGCTGAATGGCAAGCTCGTTATGATGCCCGCCTACTCGCCCACGGGCATGCTCGATCTGATCGAGGGCGAGCGTATCGGTTCGGTCTTCCTGGTGCCGACCATGTTCCACGACGTGCTCGCCCAGCCGGATATCGACAAGCGCGATCTCACTTCAGTTATCCGTGCGGGCTATGCCGGCATGCCCATGGCGCCTTCGCTGGTTGAGCATTGTGTCGAGCGATTTGCCAATGCGCCGTTCGTCAATTTCTACGGTTCCAGCGAGATTTATTCGCTCTCTTCCTGTCCCCACCAACATTTGAAACCGGGCTGTGCGGGCCGTGCCGGCTTGAACCAGGAACTCCGTGTGGTTGCCGCCGATCCCGACCGCAAGGTGGCTGGTGACGAAATTGTCGCGCAGGGCGAGACCGGCGAGATAATCGCATCGATGGCCGTGCTCGATGCCTTCAAGGGCTATTGGAACCGGCCGGAAGCCAATAAAAAGGCGATCCGCGATGGCTGGTATTTCACCGGCGATCTCGGCGCCTTCGATGAGGATGGTGAGCTCTACGTATTGGGCCGCGTCGATGACATGATCATTTCCGGCGGCGAAAATATCCACCCCGAGGAAGTCGAAGACGCACTATTGCGTTCGGGGCTCGCGGCCGGCGTCGTCGTGATCGGCCTGCCCGACGACCGCATGGGCCAACGGGTCGTCGCCTTCGTGGAGCCCGGCAAGGCGGGAATCGCCGCCGAAGACCTCGATGCTGCCTGCCGGCAGGGCGCGCTTGCGGACTTCAAACGCCCGCGCGGCTATGCCTTCATCGACGCGATCCCGCGCTCGGCCTCGGGTAAACTCCTGCGCCGCAAACTGCGCGACGGCGAGTACACGCTGCTTTCCGACTTCAAGAGTACCATCTGAAAGGACCGACAATGACCGACTATGCCGCGCGGCGCGCCGCCGTGCTTGAGGATCTCGATGGCCTGCGCGTTGAGGTCGACAAGGAAAACCGGATCGGCAACCTCATCCTCGACAGACCGCCGCTCAACATCGTCTCCTACAAGGCGCGCGAGCAGATAAATGCGATCTTCGAGGAGTTTGGCAAGGATCCGGATGTCGGCGTGATCGTCGTGCGCGGCGCCAACGGCGTCTACACATCGGGCGGTGACGTGCGCGGCTTCTTCGATGTGCCGCGCGACGGCATGTCCCATCTTGCCTGGAACATCGCCGCCCCGCAGCGCTGCGGCAAGCCGGTGATCGCAGCGATGGAGAAGCACGCCTTCGGGGTCGGTTTCGAGCTGGCGCTCGCTTGCGACTTCCGACTGGCGACGAAGGACACCAAGATCGGCCTGCCGGAGGTGACGATCGGCATGATGCCCGGCAGCGGCGGCACCCACAGGTTGGCCAATCTCGTCGGGCTGACCCGCGCCAATCTGATGGTCTATCTGGGCGAACGCGTGCCGGCGGAGAAGGCGCTCGACTGGGGCATCCTGACCGATGTGGCGGAGGATTCGGCGGCGCTCGACGAGATGATCACCGCGTATGCAAAGCGCCTGGTCGCCCAGTCGCCGCTAGCCCTGCGCACGGTCAAGCGTGTGCTCAACACCGTGTATGACACGAGCCAGGAAGTCGGACTGGAACTCGAGGGACATGCCTTCGAGAAGCTGCGGGACTCGCACGACTATCACGAGGGCGCCAACGCCTTCTTCGAGAAACGCAAAGCCGTCTACAACGGCGAATAGGGCAGGGGGGCAGGTGTAAGGCGCGGTACAAGGCGCTGGACGGGGGCTTTGCGCCTCAAATAGACTTAAGGCCCCTGTCTCATGATCCGATCGGAGGGCGCGATGACAGTCGATGTCTGGCCCGTGACCGAAAGCTTCGCCGCGGAGATTGGCGATGTCGACCTGTCCCAACCGCTGAGCGATGCAGACTGGCAGGCGATCGACGAAGCCTATCGCGCTTACTCCGTCCTGATCTTTCCCGGCCAACGGATCAGCCAGGATCAGCATGTCGCCTTCGCCCGACGCTTCGGTCCGATGGACATGTCGATGATGGCCGACCTGGACGACAAGGAGATGCGGGTTCCGCTCGAAATTGCTGATGTTTCCAATCTCGATTCCAACGGCGACATCTTGGCGAAAGAACACCGGCTGCGGGAGTTCGGTCACGGCAATCGGCTCTGGCATACCGACAGCTCGTTCAAGAAGGTGCCGGCCAACGCCTCGCTACTCTACATGCAATCCATACCGCCGGTGGGCGGCCAGACCGAATTCGCCGACATGCGTGCCGCCTATGACGCCCTGCCTGACGCAACCCGGCGCAAGATCGAAGGCAAGGTCGCGTTGCATTCGATCGCCACGTCGCGCGCCAAGCTGGGATTCGCGATGAGCGAGGCGGAGAATTCCACTTACCCGCGTGTGCCGCAGGTGATGGTGCGGAGCCATGCACATAATGGCCGCAAGTCGATCTACGTTGCCTCCCATGCCGGGGAGATCGTCGGGATGCCCGATGACGAAGCGCGCGCGCTCCTGGCCGAGCTGATCGAGCACGCGACCCAGCGGCAATTCGTCTATTGTCACCGTTGGCGGGCGAACGACCTCGTTCTTTGGGACAACCGCTGCACCATGCACCGGGGGCGTGCCTTCGACGATCTGCGTTGGCCGCGCGATGCCCAGCGCGCGACCACGCTGGACGTTGCATCGACCTGCGAGCAGGAAGGCGTCACGATCGCCGCGGAATGAACCGGGCGCGGCGTTTCCTTTTAGATTTCACTCGGGCGTCGGGAGGTTTGAGAAGATTTTAGCCCCAAACCTCTGCGGCGGTTTCCATGACGAGGGCGAGCTTGCGGCGCTGATCGTCGACCGTTACCTCGTTGCCGTGATGGGTACTTGAGAACCCGCATTGCGGGCTGAGGCACAACCGGTCGAGGTCAACGAATTTGGCGGCTTCGTCGATCCGGCGTTTCAACACGTTCTTGCTCTCCAGCTCCGGCGTTTTGCTCGTAACCAGGCCCAATACGACAAACTTGTCGCTGGGCACGAAGCGCAAAGGCTCACAGATTGATGGGTGGCGGCAATTCGCCGGGGCGGATCAACTATGTGTGAAAACTCTGTTCCGGTGCCGCGTGAGGGGCACATCGCGTCGTGATTTTGCTATTCCATGCCGGTCGCCACGCGTAAGAGAAGCCGAAGAAAAGGGCGCGCAATCAAATCCGGGGGAGAACGTTGAATGGCCGCCAAGCCCAAGAGCGATCCTAAGAGCGATATTGAGATCGCCCGCGCCGCAACGATGAAGCCGATCTGGGATATCGGTGCGGCGCTCGATATTCCCGAAGACGCGCTCGAACCGTTTGGCCGGTACAAGGCCAAGATCGGCGGGGAGTTCCGGGCCGGGCTGGCGGATCGCCCGGACGGCAAGTTGGTCCTCGTCACCGCGATGACCCCGACACCGGCGGGTGAGGGCAAAACCACGACGACGGTCGGCCTTGGCGACGGCCTCAATAGGATCGGCAAACAGACCTTGGTCTGCCTGCGCGAGCCGAGCCTGGGGCCTTGCTTCGGGATCAAAGGCGGCGCGGCTGGCGGCGGCTACGCCCAGGTCGTGCCAATGGAGGACATCAACCTCCATTTCACTGGCGACTTCCACGCCATTGGCGCTGCGCACAACCTGCTGTCGGCGCTGATCGACAACCATATTCACTGGGGCAATGAAAAGGCGCTGGACGCCCGCCGCATGGTCTGGCGCCGGGTGGTCGACATGAACGACCGAGCACTGCGCGACGTGGTGCTGTCGCTGGGCGGGGTCGCCAATGGTTTCCCTCGGCAGTCGGGCTTTGACATCACCGTGGCTTCCGAGGTCATGGCGATCTTCTGTCTGGCCAACGATATCGACGATCTTCAAGCGCGGCTCGGCAAGATCGTCATCGGCTATACGCGCGACCGGGAGCCCATTTACGCGCGCGACCTGGATGCCGACGGCGCCATGTCGGTGCTGCTGAAGGACGCGCTCAATCCCAATCTGGTGCAGACGCTGGAGAACAACCCCGCGATCATTCATGGCGGTCCATTCGCCAATATCGCGCATGGCTGCAATTCCGTCATTGCGACCAAGACCGCCCTCAAGCTCGCCGATTATGTGATCACCGAGGCGGGCTTCGGCGCCGATCTGGGGGCGGAGAAATTCTTCGACATCAAATGCCGCAAGGCGGGCTTGAAGCCCGACGTGGCGGTGATTGTAGCGACAATACGCGCGCTCAAGATGCACGGCGGCGTCGCCCGTGATGCGCTGGGCGAGGAGAATGTCGGAGCCGTGGAGGCGGGCCTGGAAAATCTCGGCCGGCATATCCGCAATGTCGGCCAGTTCGGCGTACCGGCGCTGGTCGCGGTCAACCGCTTCACCTCCGACAGCGACGCGGAGGTCGCTGCGGTGCGCGAATACTGTGCCGGACTGGGGGTCGATGCGCATGAGTGCACCCACTGGGCCAATGGCGGCGCCGGCACCGAGAGCCTGGCCAACGCCGTAGCCGCGGTGGCGGATGCGGGCAGAAGCCAATTCCGGCCGCTCTACGATGACGATATGAGCCTGTGGGAGAAAACGCGCACCGTCGCACGGTCGATCTACGGCGCCGACGACGTCATCGCCGACAAGCGGGTGCGCGATCAATTCGCCCAGTTTGAAGAGCAGGGGCTGGGCAGCTACCCGATCTGCATGGCCAAGACCCAATACAGCTTTTCAACCGATCCCAACCTCAAGGGTGCGCCCAAGAACCACGTCGTGCCGATCCGCGAAGTTCGCATCTCCAACGGAGCGGAATTCCTGGTGGTGGTCTGCGGCGACATCATGACGATGCCGGGCCTGCCGCGCGTGCCGGCGGCGAACAGCATCCATATCGGCGAAACGGGCGAGGTCGAGGGTCTGTTCTAGACCCGAGCCGTCACACCTGATCGTCGAGCGCGTATCCCGCCGCGCGGACGGTGCGGATGAGGTCGGGCGCGTTGCCGGCGTTGAGGGCCTGGCGCAGGCGGCGGATATGTACGTCGACCGTACGCGATTCGACATAGACGTCTCGGCCCCAGACGGCATCGAGCAGCTGTTCGCGCGACAGCACCCGCATCGGCCGCTCCATCAAATAGCGCAACAGGCGGAACTCGGTCGGCCCCAGATGGACCGAGCGCTTGCCGCGCTTCACCCGATGCGAGGCGAGGTCCATCGTTACGTCGGCGAATTCGAGTAACTCGGCGGACAGCGATGGGCGTGCGCGGCGCAACACCGCACGGACCCGGGCCACCAGCTCGAAGGGCGAGAAGGGCTTGGTGATGTAATCGTCCGCTCCGGTATCCAGGCCGCGCACCCGGTCCTGTTCCTCGACGCGAGCGGTCAGCATGATGATCGGCATGCTCTTGGTCTCGGGCTTGCGGCGCAGGCGGCGGCAAACCTCCAGACCGGAGACGAGCGGCAGCATCCAGTCGAGCACCACGAGGTCTGGTTTGCGTTCGTCGACCGCCATCAGGGCCTCTTCGCCGTCGAGCGCTTCGGCAACCTCGAAACCTGCGCTCTCCAGGTTGTAGCGCAGCAAACTGACCAGCGGCGCCTCGTCTTCAACCACTAATATGAGCGGCTTGGCCGTAGCATTCATGCGCCGTTCTCTTTCCCATCAGCCCGGGTCGGTCTGGACACGACCATCGTGCTGGTATCACCTTTCGGGCGCTCCTCGGCCAGCGAGGTGCCGTGAACCAGATAGTAAACATATTCGGCAATGTTCGTCGCATGGTCGCCGATACGCTCGATGTTCTTGGCGACGAACAGGAGATGCGTGCAGGCCGAAATGTGACGTGGATCTTCCATCATGTAGGTCAGAAGCTCGCGGAAGAGGCTGGTGTACATCTCGTCCACCTCCTCGTCTGCGTTGCGCACTTCCACGGCCTTGTCAGCATCGCGTTGGGTGTAAGCATCGAGAACCCGCCTGATCTGCGCTTGTGCCAGCGCCCCCATTCGAGGGATGACGTGCGCCGGCTTGACCAGGGGGACCTGCGACAACGCCGATACCCGTTTGGCGATGTTCGCCGCGTAGTCGCCGACCCGTTCCAAATCGCTCGAGATTTTGAGCGCGGCGATGACTTCGCGTAAATCGTCCGCCAGGGGCTGGCGGAGCGCCAGCATCCTGACGACGAGCTCATCGATCTCGATCTCGAGCTCATCTATTCGTGCGTCGTTTTCGACGGTGTTCTTAGCGAGTTCTACGTCGCGCTTGTAGACAGACTGGACCGCATCGGCGAGTTGCTTCTCCGCCAAGCCTCCCATCCGCGCGATCAGGTCGTTCAGATGGTTGAGATCCGAGTCGTAGGACCTGACGATATGTTCGTTATTCATGGTCCCATCCGTTGGCTACGATGCCAGATCAACCGGGTTTAGCCGAAGCGCCCGGTGATGTAGCCCTGGGTGCGTTCGTCGGTCGGATTGGTGAAAATTTGGGGCGTTTCGCCGACTTCGACGATCTCGCCCAGGTGGAAGAAAGCAGTGCGCTGTGAAACCCGGGCGGCCTGCTGCATCGAGTGGGTGACAATGACCATGGTGTAGTTCTCGCGCAGCTCGTCCATCAGTTCTTCGATCTTGGCGGTGGCAATCGGATCCAGTGACGAGCATGGCTC
>Ga0209633_10004095_pt1:2500-13208 | contig 13208 bp, 7 predicted proteins | sample Cruoilmetagenom1_FD_187290 | JGI IMG/M metagenome (GOLD analysis project Ga0209633, IMG submission 187290) | Oil polluted marine microbial communities from Coal Oil Point, Santa Barbara, California, USA - Sample 1 (SPAdes) (version 2) | ecosystem: Environmental > Aquatic > Marine >... | reverse complement strand
GTTCAATTTGGAGTAGTTAATGTCATAGCTAATACTGAAAATGGAGATCATTTTGGTGCTTATAACGAATTGTCCGGAATCGGAACCGGAGATCATTATGGTGCTTACAATTCTTTGTCAGGAGCAGGAACCGGAGTGCAATATGGCATAAAAAATAATATAATCAATTCCGAAAATGGAGTGCATTATGGTGCTTACAACAAATTGTCAGGAATCGGAACTGGAGATCATTATGGTGCTTACAATTCTTTGTCAGGAAACGGAACCGGAACGCAATATGGAACAAAAACTTGGATAAATAATTCTAAAAATGGATCACATTATGGTACTAATAATTATCTGACAGGAACTGGAACTGGAAATAAATATGGAACAACAAACTTTATTCTTTCATCTGCAGGTGGTAGTCATTATGCCGTTTATGGTAGTGCAACAGGCACACCATCTGCCGGAAAAGAATATTATGCTGGTTATTTTGTTGGAGATGTTAAAGTTAGCCAAAAATTGAAAGCAAATGATAGTGGTAACGCCGATATGAAAGCTTATATTTATGGAGGAATTAACCATGACGGAAACATAATAGCAGGTAGTTCATCTGATGGATATAGTATTAATAAAACAGGTGATGGCATTTATGAAGTAACATTTAGTACTGCTATGCCAAGTGTTCATGCTTATACAGCTATTGCAAGTATTGGTTATGGTACAGGTATTGGTCTTGTTAGAGTTCGTCCGGTAAGTATAACAAAAATGGCAATATACACTTATAACGTAAATGGAACGTTAGAAGATAGAGATTTTATGTTTGTTGTATATAAAAAATAATATATCATGAAACGAGCATGATAATTTTTTTTCACACAAAGGAATGATTATTTGCGTCCCGTATGTGTGTGATGTAACTGAATTTAAAAAATAAATATAAATACATGAAGAAAATAGTAACGATACTTGTCGTTTTGAGCATTAGCTTTAGCTTTGGACAAACAGCAATTAAAAAAAGTAGTTTATCATCTGGTGGTGGTATAGCTACACAGGGCAACATGTCTATGGTATATGCCGTAGGCGAAGTGGCTGTACAAGAAAACACAGTTGGAACAACACATCTGTCTGAAGGTTTTATTGGACCGGATATGTTAGCCAATCTTGGTGTTGAAAATTATGAAATGTTATCGGGTGTAAGTGTATATCCAAACCCTACAAGCAATTTTGTAAATATTCATTTTGAAAACGAATCTGATTATCAAATTACCTTAACAGATGTATCAGGAAAAATAATTTATTCATTGAATAATAGCAATCAATTACAAAATAAAATAAGCCTTAAAAATATACAAAGAGGCATATATTTACTGGTTGTTAAAGATGTTAAACTAAAAAAATATAAAGTAATTAAAATTATAAAAAAATGATTTTAATTAATTATATTTGTTTAATATAAGTTGGAAACAATCCGAAAAACCAACTTTAAAAAAGGGAGTAGGAAAAATTTAATTAACTTAAAAAAAAAGAATTATTATGAAAAAATTAATGATTGCATTTGCCATTGTATTATTTGGCATGAGTTCTGTTAAAGCGCAAGATTATAACGGAATAATTAAAGTAAATCCAATAGGTTTTGCTATTGGCGTATTTAATGTTACTTATGAAAAACCTTTAAGCGAAACCAGTTCGGTAACAATTGGTGCAAGCTATTTTAATTGGAGTAACCTTGATATTTCTGGTATAGGTGCAGATTTGGGTTACAGATTTTATTTTTCAAATAATACAACAGCTCCTGAGGGATTATTTGCAGGACCTGTATTAAGTTTAGGATCTTATTCTTATGATTATTCAACATATAATGGAGAGGGAGATTATACTACCGAAAAGCAATCTGTTTTTTCTATTGGAGGTGGTGTTAAAGCTGGTTATCAATGGGTATGGGATTCTGGCGTAGCGCTTGATTTGTACTTTGGATATGGTTACAGAGCAGCCAAATTTGATAATTATGATTATTCAGGTGGCTATCCTATTTTAGGATTGGCTATTGGTTATGCTTTACAATAAATCAATTTATGATTATTTATAAAAAAATGCTTGAGAATTTCTCAAGCATTTTTTTTATGGGTATATTTTGATAGGAGAATTAATTGTTAAGGGCACCTTCAACAATCCACTGTTTAATGGTATTGATTTGTGTTGCCGACAAATTGCCACCCAAAGGCATATTAGAGCCATACGCCCCAGATCCATCAATTTTTTTGTATAGCACAGAATTTTCTGCATCACCGGCTACAACTCTTTTGCCATTATAACTTGTTGCATTTACATTTACCAAGTTATTATAAGAATTGCCGGTTTCTAAGTTTAAATCGTCGGAAGAGTTATGACAGCTTATGCATTGGTTGTTAAAAATAGCTTGTACATCTGTGGCAAATTTAACATTTTGTGTCGGATTGTTTTCTAGTTCTAGCGGTCCAACATCTTTTGAACAAGATTGAAAGATAAGAAGCTCAAAAAATATTAGTATAATTGATTTCTTCATTTTTTTGTTTTTAAAATTAAAAATAACGTATTAAGTTAAATCCTAACATAAAACCATCTTTAGGATAGTGCAATGTAGGATGTGTAAATATATTTTGCGACAAAATTCGATCGGAATTGGTAATGGTTATTTGAAAAACGTGGTTGCCGCTACTTGCTACTTCGTAAGCTAGTGAAAGTGGCATGTTTTTGGGTTCTGTATTTGGCATAATTTCTATATCTATGGCAGATAATAACCCAAATTTATAACGCAGGCTTATTGGGAAAGCTAAGATAAAAGATTTTTCTTTGGGTTTGATAGAATAGGGTGTCAAATTGCGCCAAATAAATTCGCCAGTAAGCTGTGCAGAAAATTTATTAGAAAATTGACGTGCCATAATTATTTGCGTATCATACATTAATCTGTGTTTAAATGTATATGCAAAACTGCTACCATCCTCAAAAGTAGATCCTTCGGTATATTCTTTAGATTTTTCGGTCGTAATGGCAATGTTTTCATAAATTGCTATGGCAAAAGGCATTTTGTCTGTTTGTTTATAAATTAAGTATTTGGCACCTATATCATAATATTTACCGTAGCGCGTGCGTCCTATTTCAACATACAATTTTTTGCTGATTGGAATTTCAAAACCAAATCGCATATTGGCTGCCAAATCCAATCCCATAAAATTATCTATAAATTCTTTATTAAATTTTGTAGCGGCAAAGCGATGTTGAATGGTCAAACCAAAACCTTTGGGTTGTATAATGTGTGTGGTTTGCGTATTGATTAACTTGGTAAAAGGAAATGGATTATAGATTTTTGTTTTTGTTTCTGAAATTTTCTTAGGTATGCTTGTTTTTTCTTTGATGTTCACCGTATCTTTTTCTTTAGAAATAACATTTTTGTTTATTTGATCAGGTGTCTTAAAAGTTCTCAAATAATTTATGACTTCCCAACGTTGTGTTTCGGTAAGCATGGATTCATAAGCAGCCATAATACCCCTGCCTTTGGTTATTTTCCAATAGATTGTACCATCGCTTTGATTTTGAAAAAATGCGATAGAAAAATCAGCTGGTCGGGGATGCATTGCTTTTATTGCAACAGGATCGCCTTTGCCATCTATTCCGTGGCATGCTACACATAATTTTTTGTAAATCTTTGCACCGTCTGTTCTGCTTTTTGTATCATTAACAATAGGATTTTCCATAAATTTCGCTTGTTTGGGAACGATCCATTCTTGCTGTGCAAAACTCTGGTAGCCCATAGGTATGAAAAGTAAAATAAGGAGTCTATTTATAAGGTTTTTCATAATGATTTTAAATTTTGAGCTAAGATAATATTTTTTACTTGATAGCATATGTATGTTAGTACAAAATGATGAAAAGTAAGTCATTTTGGATAAAAAGATTTATTTTTTTTTGGGGTATTGTTTACCATTCATGTGCTAAAATAGGTCATACGTAAAGTCATATCGACCATTCATCGGTTTTTTTGATATTTTATAATATTATATGTTAACTTTGCTGGTAATAATTAAAAACTATAAATCATGAAAAAATTTATTTTATTATTTACATTACTAATTTCGAGCATTTTTTTTGCACAAACCAATGGATTTAATTACAAAGTCCTGCTTACAGACAATGGAAGTACTTTAAATAATCAGGTTGTAAATGTTAGGTTTACAATAATAGAAGATGGTACAACCAATGTCTATCAAGAAACACACAATACAAATACAGATACCAATGGTATTGTGAGTGTTTCTATTGGAGAAGGTAATTCTACCGATAATTTTAATGCTATTTCTTGGGGTATGCATATTTATTCATTAAAAGTTGAGGTTGATACCGGCGGCGGATATAATGATATGGGTACAACTGAAATTAAAAGTGTGCCTCTTGCAAAGTTTGCTGATAAAGCAGCCGTAGCTGATTATGTTAATCATAGTTTTTGGCATCAGACTTCTAATGCTATTAACAGTTCTGATCCTGTTGGAATCGGTGCCCCAGTTGCTGTAGAAGCAAATCTTCATATTAACGATGTTACAGCCGGGCTACCTTTGTTAAAAATGGAATCTAACGATAATATTTATACTATTTGGAAATCTAATAGAGCTGGTGTTGATGATTATAATATAGGAATTGATGGTGGAAATAATAAATTTCGATTTGCCAATTCTACCACAGGTCAATATCCTTTAACCCTTCAAGGTGATAAAGTCGGTATAAATAATTCAAATCCTACTACTAATTTGGATGTGATAGGATCTCTCAAATTGGTTGATGGGAATCAAGGTGTAGGCAAAGTACTTACATCAGATGCAAATGGAAATTCTTCTTGGCAAACCCCTATAGTTTCTCCCCAAACATATACTGTATTGTATTCTCCTATATCGGTTCAAACGACTCAAAATACCTATAATTTTAATAAAAATAACATAGAGTTTTATTTTGTGGAACCTACTTTAAATGCATTTTTTATCCCATTAGAAATTCCTGTTGGTGCAACGATTACACAAATTACGTACTATTATTATGACAATGCTGCCATTGATATGGGTTTTCAATTGAATTTTTCGAATGTGTTAACAGGGAGTAATCAATCTTTATCTTCTACACTATTTACTTCAAATGGTGTTAGTTCAAACGTGCAATCTGAGGTAATCAATATAAATAGACTTGTTGAAGCCACTAATAATTTAGGGTTTATGATGTTTCCAAGTGGTGGTTCTTGGCCTGGTGATAATAGCATTTCATTTAGAGGAATAAAAGTAACTTACACAAAATAATAAAAATCAGTCCATTGTGTAGTTATAAACAACAAAGACACAATGGACAGTTTTTGTGATTATTAATTGTTGATAAATAAAAAATATCTGTGGTTTTTAAATAATTTTAAAAGCAATTTTGATACTGTTGTCAATTGTCACTATTTTTTAATAGAATAATTGTATATTTGGTACTCTAAAAGTTAAAAAATGAAGCAAATTCCTTCGATTAGAGTAACAAAAGTTACTGGTGAAGTGGTTGATTTTTCGTTGTCAAAATTACGCAAATCTTTAGTTCATAGTGGTGCCAAAGAAAAGACAATCGATAAAATCACTTCCTATATTTTACAAAATGTTTATGATGGAATTACTTCCGGAGAGATTTATAAAATGGCATACGAGCAATTGCGTGATATTAGAGCCGTTTTTGCATCAAAGTATAAATTAAAAAAAGCGATTTACGAATTAGGACCTTCCGGTTTTCCATTTGAACGTTTGGTGGCTATTATTTTTAATAAGATGGGTTATGAAACAAAAGTTGGAAAAATAATTCAGGGAAAATGTGTAAGCCATGAAATAGATGTCTTATTATTTAAAAAAAATGTTTTTTCGATGGTGGAATGTAAATTTCATTCTAGCGACCAGTATATTTGTAATATAAAAGTACCATTATATATTAATTCAAGATTTCAAGATGTTATCAAATATTGGAACGAAAAGAATCCCTTAAAAAATGTATGGATTGTAACCAATACGCGCTTTTCGCAAGACGCTATTAATTATGCCAATTGTAATGGTATAAATTTGTTGAGTTGGAATTATCCAAAAGATAAGGGTTTAAAAGAAATGATAAATCGTTTTGATTTATACCCCTTAACAACCTTAACATTATTGTCCGAAGGAGAAAAAGATGAATTGTTAAACCAAGGAATCGTGCTTTGTAGCGAGTTGTATCAAATCCATTCATTGATGAATAAAATTGGTGTTTCCAAAGTACGAAAACAAAAAATTATGGAAGAAATCGAGGATTTATGTCATAAAAATATAAGAATAAAAATATAAAATTGAGCACGTATAGATTTATTTGCTATACTTACTGTTAATATAACTAAACAAAAAAAATGAATAAAGTAAAAATAAAATTTCTTGGTGCAGCTGGAACAGTAACCGGTTCTAAATATTTAATTGAAACAGATGAAGCAACACTTATGATAGATTGTGGTATGTTTCAAGGGCTCAAAGAACTTCGTGAACGCAATTGGGAGCCACTTCCGATAGATGTTCCCAAAGTAGATTATGTATTGTTAACCCATGGACATTTAGATCATGTTGGTTTTCTGCCGCGTTTGCTCAAAGAAGACTTTAAAGGAGATATTATTGGGACGGCACCCACACTTGCGGTGGCAGAAATTGTGTTAAAAGATAGTGGAAAAATTCATGAAGAAGATGCCAAGCGTGCCAAAGAAGAAGGTTTTAGCAAACATGACAATCCAGAACCATTTTATACCGTTAAAGAAGCTGAAGATACTTTGGCATATTTTAAGTCGGTAGATTTAGACCAGTGGATTGATTTTTCAGAACATATCAAAGCGCGTTTTAGATACAATGGACATATTATAGGCGCCACGTTTATCGAATTAGATATTTATGGTAAAAGATTTGTTTTTTCCGGAGACATTGGACGCACTGACGATTTGTTGCTAGAAAATCCACAACGCCCTGAAAAAGCCGATTATCTATTTATTGAAACAACTTATGGAAACCGATTGCATCCCAAAGAAATGTTAGACGACTATTTTGAAGAAGCAATCATCGAAGTTTTGCATAATAGAGGCAATATTGTTATCCCAAGTTTTGCTATTGAACGTTTACAAGTATTGATGTATTTGTTGTGGAAATTCCAAAAAGAAGATAAAATACCAGATATTTCTATATATGTCGATAGTCCAATGGGCAATAATGTTATACGTGTTTTTGAAAGTTTTCCCGAGTGGCATAAATTGCCCATGGGTGAGTTCATGCAAATGCTCAAAAATGTAAATATCGTTACATCATATAAAGAAACTTGGGAGACTATAGATACAAAAAAACCAAAAATTATTATTGCCGGAAGTGGTATGGTTACCGGCGGAAGAGTGCTGACATATTTAAAACAGATGATTGATGAGCCAGAAACCATAGTAATGTTGGTAGGATACCAAGCCGAAGGAACACGTGGCAGACAATTGTTGGAAGGCACAAAAGAAATTAAATTTTTCGGAAAATATTATCCGGTCAATGCCAAGGTTGAAAGCATTCACAGTTTATCAGCTCATGCAGATCAAGGCGAGTTGTTGTTTTGGCTAAGTGATATTAAAAATAAACCAACCAATATATTTTTGGTACATGGAGAACCAACCGCTGCTGATGCATTTAGGGTAAAACTACAAGATGTTTATCATTGGAAGTCACATATTCCCAAGTTATATGAGGAAATAGAGCTGTTTATAGAATAAAAAGCTAAATAGAATTAAGCCAAACCAAGACTGAAAAAGCTTTTCTTTATCGGATACTTGTGTTTTGTTTATATAAATACTGCTATTTATGATGTGTAATTGCATTACTCTATACATTATATATATATTTCCACAGTTTATAAATTATTAGGACAATTAACTATTTTTATTTATCATATTATCAACACATTAAGTATTAAGCGGTATAAAAATACGAATAATTCAAAGCATGACTTGTTTAGTTTAAAAAAAGGAGTATCTTTGCCAAGCTTTTCAGCAGGAGCGATAGTTCATTGAAAGAAGAATATAGATTAACAAGAAGCAGGATTTTTATTTTGTATATACAACTGGTTATCAACCAATTGCAAAAAAATAAAAATAAATTAAAAAAAAGCTTGTTAGTTTAGAAAAATATTTTACTTTTGCAATCGCTTTTAGCAAGAAGCATTGGTTCATTGATAATAACATTAGATATACGATTAAAGATTTACGGATTATCTGTCAGGTAAAAAATAAATCAAAAAAAGTCAAAAAAGATTTGGAATTAGTATAATAATTATTGTATCTTTGCACTCCCGTTTTGGGGTTAAAAAAAAGAAATAGATCATAGACATATTGAAATAATAAGCAAGCAGCGTTTTAGGTTTATCAATTAGATAGATTTATAATGAAAAAAGTTTTGAGAATAAAAAAGAGAACGCTTACTCATCCGGCATAATATTTTAAGAATTATAATGGAGAGTTTGATCCTGGCTCAGGATGAACGCTAGCGGCAGGCTTAACACATGCAAGTCGAGGGGTAACAGGTCAGTTTACTGATGCTGACGACCGGCGAACGGGTGCGTAACGCGTATACAACTTGCCTCGTACAGGAAGATAGCCCGAAGAAATTCGGATTAATATTCCATGGTATCTAACAATCGCATGATTGTAAGATTAAAATTCCGATGGTACGAGATGGGTATGCGTGTCATTAGCTAGATGGTGAGGTAACGGCTCACCATGGCGATGATGACTAGGGGTCCTGAGAGGGAGACCCCCCACACTGGTACTGAGACACGGACCAGACTCCTACGGGAGGCAGCAGTGAGGAATATTGGACAATGGGCGCAAGCCTGATCCAGCCATGCCGCGTGAAGGAAGACGGCCTTATGGGTTGTAAACTTCTTTTGTAAGGGAAGAATGATCGATTCGAGTAATCGGGCGTGACGGTACCTTACGAATAAGCACCGGCTAACTCCGTGCCAGCAGCCGCGGTAATACGGAGGGTGCCAGCGTTATCCGGAATTATTGGGTTTAAAGGGTCCGTAGGCGGCTAAATAAGTCAGTGGTGAAATTCTATGGCTCAACCATAGACCTGCCATTGATACTGTTTTGGCTAGAGTTACAGTGAGGTAAGTGGAATGTGTAGTGTAGCGGTGAAATGCATAGATATTACACAGAACACCGATTGCGAAGGCAGCTTACTAACTGTATACTGACGCTGATGGACGAAAGCGTGGGGAGCGAACAGGATTAGATACCCTGGTAGTCCACGCCGTAAACGATGGATACTAGTTGCTGGATTTTAATTCAGTGGCCAAGCGAAAGTGATAAGTATCCCACCTGGGGAGTACGCTCGCAAGAGTGAAACTCAAAGGAATTGACGGGGGCCCGCACAAGCGGTGGAGCATGTGGTTTAATTCGATGATACGCGAGGAACCTTACCAAGGCTTAAATGTAGATGGACGATACTAGAAACAGTATCTTCCTTCGGGACTATCTACAAGGTGCTGCATGGTTGTCGTCAGCTCGTGCTGTGAAGTGTCAGGTTAAGTCCTATAACGAGCGCAACCCCTGTTGCCAGTTGCCATCAAGTTAAGTTGGGCACTCTGGCGAGACTGCCGGCGTAAGCCGCGAGGAAGGAGGGGATGACGTCAAATCATCACGGCCCTTATGTCTTGGGCTACACACGTGCTACAATGGTCGGCACAGAGGGCAGCCACTCCGCGAGGAGGCGCGAATCCTTAAAGCCGATCTCAGTTCGGATCGGAGTCTGCAACTCGACTCCGTGAAGTTGGAATCGCTAGTAATCGCGCATCAGCCATGGCGCGGTGAATACGTTCCCGGGCCTTGTACACACCGCCCGTCAAGCCATGGAAGCTGGGAGCGCCTGAAGTTCGTGATCCATTTATGGAAGCGACCTAGGGCGAAACTGGTAACTAGGGCTAAGTCGTAACAAGGTAGCCGTACCGGAAGGTGCGGCTGGAACACCTCTTTTTAGAGAAAAAGGATGTGTAAGTGTTTTTTTTCAAAGCAAAGAAAGAGATAGCTAAGAAATGCAGTTTGCTTATTATTTTATATTAAAGAATTATAGAGAAGTGTACGGCGAGAAGCAGATTGAGAGATGAATAGAAAAGTCAATCAGTCCCATAGCTCAGCTGGTTAGAGCGCTACACTGATAATGTAGAGGTCCGCAGTTCAAGTCTGCGTGGGACTACACATCTTTGGGGGATTAGCTCAGCTGGCTAGAGCGCTACGCTTGCACCGTAGAGGTCATCGGTTCGACTCCGATATTCTCCACAACAGATTTAGTACTTTGCACATTTAAGTATTAGATTTTTGCTGTTTAAACAGCGACAGAATTAGTTCATTGACATATTGAGAAACAATTAAAAGCAAAAATAACGAATAAGAGATTAATTAAAGTTAAACCCGTTATTAGTATTGCGAGATACTAATGACACTAATATAACACTATGAAAATAGGTTAGGGTTTACAATTTCAATCGAGAAAATAATAAAAGAAATAACCAAGAGAAATCATAAGTTACTTAAGAGTAAACGGTGGATGCCTTGGCTATCAGAGGCGATGAAGGACGCGATAAGCTGCGATAAGTTGCGGGGATCGGCACATACGATATGATCCGCAAATTTCCCAATGGGGCAACCTGT
>Ga0209633_10004091_pt1 | contig 13218 bp, 18 predicted proteins | sample Cruoilmetagenom1_FD_187290 | JGI IMG/M metagenome (GOLD analysis project Ga0209633, IMG submission 187290) | Oil polluted marine microbial communities from Coal Oil Point, Santa Barbara, California, USA - Sample 1 (SPAdes) (version 2) | ecosystem: Environmental > Aquatic > Marine > Oil seeps ... | reverse complement strand
GGAACCAGGATGCCAACAAATGCCAGCGACTCTATGAAAGACATGATGAATACCCAGAAACCCGCCCAGCCCGGGTTGGCTGTCAGCCAGTTCAGCAGGTCCTGTGTCCAGCCGGTATCCATTGAGGTTTAGCTTATCCTTGTTTGCGTTCTAATTACCCGGCGACCGCCGCGCATTGCTTAAAAGCCTCTCTTGCAGCATTAATCGTTGCGAAAATATGCTCTTCGGTGTGTGCCGATGAAACAAAACCGGCCTCGTAAGCCGATGGTGCCAGGTAGATACCTTTATCCAGCATGGCGTGGAAAAAGCACTTGAACATATCAACATCCACCGCACCCGACTGCTCGAAATTAACAATCTGTTTCTCTGCGCTGAAATACAGGCCAAACATGCCACCGACCCGCGTTGTTGTGAATGGGATACCCGCAAAGTCAGCCTCTGCCTGCATTCCCTCGGTCAGCATCCGGGTTTTGTCACCCAGTGCCTCGTAAAAACCTGGCATAGTTATCTGGTCAAGTGTCGCCAGCCCTGCAGCCATGGCCACCGGGTTGCCCGACAATGTGCCTGCCTGGTAAACCGGTCCGGAAGGTGCAACCTGCTCCATCAATTCACGTTTACCGCCAAAGGCACCTACCGGCATACCGCCACCAATGACTTTTCCAAAGGTCGAAAGATCCGGCGTAATGCCATACAAAGCCTGTGCGCCACCCAATGCTACGCGGAAACCGGTCATTACCTCATCAAAAATCAATACAACACCGTGTTGATCACAAAGATCCCGAAGACCTTGAAGGTAACCATCCACCGGTGGTATGCAGTTCATATTGCCGGCCACTGGCTCAACAATAATGCAGGCAATCTCATCAGCCTGCTCGGCAAAACAGTTACGTACTGATTCCAGATCATTAAACGGCAGGGTTAAGGTCAGGTCTGCATAAGCAGAAGGCACGCCGGGAGAAGTAGGCACCCCAAGGGTCAGTGCCCCACTGCCCGCCTTGACCAGGAAAGCATCAGCATGGCCATGGTAACAACCTTCGAACTTTAGAATACGATCACGACCGGTTGCCGCGCGAGCAACGCGTATGGCACTCATGGTGGCCTCGGTACCTGAATTAACCATGCGCACCATATCCATGCCATCGACCAGTTCACACAGCCTTTCCGCCATGGTCACTTCCGCTGCTGCCGGCGCACCAAAACTCAATCCCTTGCTCACAGCCTCTTGTACCGCTGCAATAATCACCGGGTTGGCATGGCCGGCTATCATCGGCCCCCATGAGCCAACATAATCGATATAGGAGCGACCGGAAACGTCGTAAAGACAGGCGCCCAATGCGTGGTCGAAAAATACCGGATCGCCACCAACCCCGTTAAAAGCACGAACCGGGGAATTCACCCCACCCGGTATATGAACCCGCGCCCGTTTAATCAATTCATTGCTATTGGTCATTTCGGTCTGATCTCTGATTGTACAAAAACCCCATTTTAACCTGCTTAACGGTTTAAGCGTGGACCTTCGCGTGTCAAACTAGCGTTTTTATCATTACAGGAACACAATCGTGGCGAAAAGCGATTACAAAGTCTGGATGTGTATCATCTGCGGCTGGGTATACGAAGAGGAAAAAGGCAACCCAGAAGAAGGTTTAGCCCCCGGCACGCGCTGGCAAGATGTCCCGGAGTTCTGGGTCTGCCCGGATTGTGGCGCGGGCAAAGAAGATTTTGAGATGATTGAGATCTAAAAAAACAATCAGAGGAATAACAACATGAACAACAGCGCAGGCATATCAAGAGACAAACGCAATGGAATGATTGGCGGTGTCTGCGCCGGTCTTGCCCGGCACTTTGGCTGGTCAGTCACCGGCACCCGGGTCGTCTATGTCCTGGCTTCAATTATTTCGGCAGCTTTCCCCGGTATTCTTGTTTACATCATTTTGTGGCTGGTGCTGCCCGCTTCTGATTAAACGCAGTACGCGATAATACACGGACATTTCAGGCTTAGGATTTAGCAATATCAAGCTAACTCAACCGGGCAACTGCCCAAGTTATTTGCTCTGGCAGAAAATGATTTGTCAAAGGTGTAGAGTTTCTCACATCTTTGGCTCTGGGCCAGGTGTAAGGCATCTGAAAAATCCAGACCCCGTTTGTGCCACTCAATGGCCTGAGCAATGCGTGTCGGGTCAGATAATCGAACGTTTACTAAACCGCACAACCCGGATAAGGCACGGCAAATTTCTTCAGCTGAAAATTCATATGCATACCTTAAGACCCATTCGGTTTCCTGAATCACGGTATCCGGAATAAACACGAGCTGCGAACTGAAAAGAGACAACGCCCTCTTGTATTGCCGTTCATCATCCTGGGTGAGTAAACGAACGATTACATTGGTGTCAGCAGCAATCATTTGTGTTGATTCTTGATACCTTTACGGATAGCTGAATCCATATCATCCAACGACTTGGTTTTACCCGTAAACTTCAGGCTGGAGGCAACTTCGTTGATGCTTGTTTCTTTAAAAGGCGATTTGGGTTTAAATAAAATCCCGTCCCCAACGTCCACAACAACCAGTTCCTGCCCGGTCTCCCAATGATGCGCTATCCGCAAAGACTTGGGGATAACCACCTGACCTTTGCTTGATATTTTGGTCGTTTCCACTGACTGCAGTCCCAACAAGTAAGAATTAAGTAAGACTATAGGGCTTGCTTCTGTTGCTGTCAAACTCATGAAGTCCAACTTTAACCCTTGGCATCCATGGTTCGAATACCGTAGCGGGTAATTTTCTCATCGTTGGTGACAATAACCAGCCCCTCGGATTGTGCCTGTGCTATCAACATCCGATCAAAGGGATCCTTGTGATGCCCGGGCAACATTCCTGCTTGCTCACCATGAAAAAGCGTTATCGGTAACTTATCAAAGTGTTCATCATCAACGATAGCATCCATATCATCAGGCGCGGACAGCTTTCCAGGCGACTTCTTGATCGAAACCTCCCAGGTACTCGCAGCACTTATGTAAACCTGGTTCCGAGGGTCGCCAATTGCCTTTCTGGTAGCCGCGCCCAGTTGGGGATCATCAGATAACCACCAAAGCAAAACATGCGTATCAAGCAGCAACCGTTTCATTTGTCACCCTCAAACGCAGCAATTATTTCGTCCGACGCTTGGTCAAAATCATCCGATATATTTATTTGTCCTTTGAAGCGTCCTGGTTTTCTAGGTTCGTGCTTGTCCTTATGAGGCAAGAGATCAAGATAAGGCTTACCTGCCTTTGCTATGACCACTGTTTCTCCAGCCCAAACCTTTTCACCTAGTTTTGATAACTGTGATTTTGCTTCATGCATATTAACTTTCATCTTTCCAGGCCAGCTTAGCTAAACTTAGCTATATTTTAATCTAAGAGTGCTTTTTGTCAAATCATCTATTGTTTACCTGTGCTTTAACGTGCCTGTTTTCATTGGGTTTGGTCGTACACACAGAATAAACGGATGGTCGCAACTCTGGTATAGGCAGATTGAGTCACTCTTTGTAGGAAACCAGCTACACCGTGGGGGCTAACTTAAGCAATACCGCTTAGAAGGATTCCGTCTGCCTTTAGTTCTAACCACCTGAAAGCCGGACCAGTCGGGTCTGGTGTGAATTTCTGCTCACCAGGCAGGCCGTTGATGGCGCTTGATGGGCTGCCCAGCATGGCGGTGCCGTTTCTGTTGGTTTCAAATACCTGGTGGACGTGTCCCCAAATTACGGCTTTTACGTTCGGGTGCTGGTCAATTATTTGCAGAAAGGCTTGCGGTTCGATCAGCGGGTACTTGTCTATCCATGGACTGCCTATGGCAATTGGCTGGTGGTGAAGGGCAATGAGGCATGGGCGCTGCGTGTTCTCATCTAAGTGCTCCTCAAGCTCCGTTAGCATCTCTTCGCTGAGGCGGCCTTCCGGCTTTCCCGGCAGACTGGAATTCAAACGAATAATTTGCCACGGGTCATGTTCCGAGACACTGATCTTATCTGTCGGGCTGCCGGGGAAGGTTTCTGCCAGCAAGCTAGCATCATCATGATTTCCGGGCAACGCGAGTACTGGAATTCCGAATGGCTTGAAAAACTTTTGTAACGCTTTGTATGAGACCAGGCTGCCATCCTCGCTGAGATCACCAGTGGCCAGTAGCAGATCGGGCTTCAAAAGCTTCACTTTTTGCAACAGGGCTTTCAGGTTTTTGTGTGGTTTAATACCACGGTATTTCTGCTGCGGATTTGCTGGCAGATGGCAATCCGTAATCTGAGCGATGATGATACTTTTGCTCACGACACGAGCTCAGTCCAACTCAATTGTCAACCGGTCACCCGGGCCGACACCCAACTCCGCCGCAGCACCGGCATTAAGTTCAAGTACGTATTTAGCCGGTGCGATGCTGGGGTAGGAAGGACAACGGCTGACCCTGCATGGTTGCGTATCGGCGGATATGCTGACCATGTTCAAATCTTTATCGAAATACATGATGTCCAACGGAATGCGGGTGTTTTTCATCCAGAAACTGCGTGGGGCCTCATTCGGAAAGATAAACAACATGCCCTCATCTGCAGGCATTTCATCCCTGAACATTAGCCCCAAAGCCTGTTTCTCCCGCGTATCGGCAATTTCAACAGCAAAGCTCTTGCCCCCCAGTTCAACACTGGGACCACCTGAAGCACAGGCCGTGCAAGTGGCAAACATCAGTACACACAACAAAACTCGCATCTGGATAACCCGGTTGTTAAGTCAACCGAATGATAGCAAGCAAACCGTGGGAAGTTATAAAAAAGAGCAGCGTCATCAATCGAAGCCGTCACTTTCAGGCTCGCACAATTCGCCGGGTGTTGGGTGCACCCCCTGAGAACTTACAAAACATGGATGTTTTGGATGAGCCCACATGGACGTGTTCACGGCGTGTCTCAGGGGGTGCACCCAACACCCGGTGAATCCCTGATCGAATCCTGAAAACCCGTGCCAGACCAACGCCGCGACACGGGTACCTCCCCCCTGGGACACGCTTCAAGCCCATCCCTGGGTCGCTCGGTCGCCGACATCCTGTCGGCTCACGGTCCCAGGGGGGAGGTACCCGTATCCCGGCTTGAGTATGTGGGTTCTTGCAGAATAGATCTCAATTCGCAGATGCGATTTGAACCTCTGGCGCATCTTCAACATTCAGTGCAACCATCACATCGCTGTAATACACCGGGTCAATATCACCCATCACGTTGACAACTACGACCTCTTCGACATCAGCGGAGACAATTGTCAGCCCCTGTATACCGGTATCTGAAGGTTTGGCATACATCTGCACTAGTTCACCTTCTTCACGTACCAACATTACCGGGCTCCAGCCATCCTTGGTCAGCTTGTTGCCCATGTGTTCAAAATTCTGCGCGATCCGCTCACTGTCACCATTGACTTCGTAGATACGGATGCGCACACCATCCAGGCTTCTGATCAGTGCCTGGGTTTCCGGCTCATCGTCCATGAACCGGGCCGCAAACCGCAGCACTGTCGAACCCAGTGATATTGTCATGGTACGGTCGGTATCGCCCATGCCCGGTGAATCAAGATTTGCAAAACCATCATTGCCACGCGGTGCGGTAATGCCGCAAGAAGAGAGCATGAACGCGCTTAGGGTCAGTACCAGCACCAGCACAACATTATGGTTGTCTTTTAACGTTCGCATCAACTCAGTCCATATCCAGGTCGACATCTACATCAAAGCTCTCCATCACCTTACCCAGTTCAGCAGGGTTCAACTGACCGATGATGTTTACAAACACGGCTTCTTCATCATCCACCACCATCACGGTCATCCCTTCCATGTTGTCATTCTCCATTTTCATGTAGACCAGAACCTGCTCATCATCCTCATTGATCTGCACAATCGGCTCCCAACCGGAGGACTTAAGACCTTTCCTGGTCTCGCCAAATTGGTTCTTGGCAGCGCTGGCATCTTCATCCATTGAATATATCTGAACACGGATACCCTTTAACTTGGAAATGAGCTCCGAGGTTTCAGGGCTCTCTGCCGAACTCATCATGCCAACAAAGCCGAGCATGGTTCCACCCAGGTTGATGGTGATTTTTGGTTCGCCATAAGTGGCTGACAGATCGCCAAAATCAACATACCCCGGCAAGTCCTTAAGCTCGTCTTCCTGCGCCATGGCAGGCAGTGCGAGCAGGGTACAAAATAACCCGGTTAAAATTTTAGTTACCATTGAACGTTTCATACTTCTTTCTCCTTAGAGGTTAAATTCTGTGATTTGATGGCCCTGTTGACCGATCCGGTCACTGCGTTTGCCATCGTATGACCAACTGTTGATTCAATTTCGCGTCCTGTTATGACACCGGCTCTATCGAGGTAGGCAAACGCTATTGCCATCTCCTGGCGTGCCTGGGCAATGTCGCTTGCTGATGGTGTGTCCGGACGCATCAGGCTGACGGCGATGATCACCAGTGGGATAGCCGCGAGTGCCGTAACCCAACGGGGCTGGAATAAGCTGAATTTCGGTTTTTGCTGACGCGGTATCGCGTGCAGACGTTTTGTAAGACTGGCTGGCGCGCGTTCCACATGAACGGAGTCCATGGCCTGCTGCAACTGATAAGCCTCAACGATGGCTCTTGCCAGATCGCGATCATCAACTGCTTCTGCCTTGAGTAAGTCCGCATCATCTGCGCTCAACTCACCATCAAGCAATGCATTGATCTTATCTTCCCATTTTTCATCATATTCATTCATGGTCTTACCTCGGCCAGTTGCTCCCGCAACTGCTTTCTTGCGCGGTGCAGGTAGGTTTTGACCTGCGCCAGGTTTAATTCCAGCATTCCGGCTACTTCTTCGTAGCTGTGCTGATTGACATCACGTAAAACAACCAGTGACCGGTAGGGCTCTTTTAAGCCTGCAATGGCTCGTTTTAGCCAAACCCCGGTTTCATTGGCGACCACATCCTGCATCGGTCCGCTGACTTCCCCGGCCATGTAGCTCTCATCGAACTCCACGTTATCCCGCCTGCGTCTCAGGCGATCAAGGCAACCGTTGCGGGTTACCTTCATTAACCACGGCTTGATACGCTCGGGGTCAATGCTGTCCTGGTTATTCCAGAGCTTCACAAAAGCTTCCTGGGTGGCGTCTTCCGCCTCCTGGGCGTCTTTCAAAATATAACGCGCTACCGTCCAGGCCTGATCCTGATACTCCTTCACCCATTGACGGTATTTTTTACTCATGTCATGAGAATATACGCAGCCGGCATGAAATTGTTACAGTCTTTGTTAAAATTACTGCAAGAATAAATGCCCGGTTCAAAACCAAACCCATCAGGATGACCAATGGACTTGTCAGATAACGACCTGCAACACTTTAAATCTTTGCTACTGAAGCTAAAGGCCGAACTGCTCAGGGCAGGGGAAACCGGCCAACAGGCTGAAGAGGTCGTTGAGCTGGACCAGACCCGTGTCGGCAGGTTGTCACGGATGGACGCGATGCAGGCACAGGCCATGTCACTGGAGACAGGCCGACGGCGGCGGATGCACATACTGGCGATCAATTCGGCGCTTGCGCGCATTGAAAACGGCGACTACGGCGACTGTTATGACTGTGGCGAGATCATCAACCCGAAACGCCTCGAAGCAGACCCCGCCACCAGGCTTTGCATCAGTTGCGCAGCAGCACAGGAATAGACCGGCAGCACCTGGTTTTAGCCAGCCTGGTCCCGCCTATCGGCAAAGCTGTCTCGTGATGGTTGAAAAAACTGATACCCCTGCTCTTGAAATGTAGTAGCCATATCCCCAACTCTGCAGGCAGGCTGCGGAATACCGCAATAAAGTATTCACAGACGCATAACAGACCGGAACGGTAAAACCGTTGCGGTTTAATGTTCATTTAAATTTACTAAAATCATGGAGAAATTCTGATGAAACTTCGTCCTCTACACGATCGAGTGATTGTGAAACGAATGGAAGAAGAACGTATGTCCGCTGGCGGCATCGTCATTCCAGACTCAGCTACAGAAAAACCGGTCCGCGGCCAAGTGCTCGCAGTAGGTAATGGCAAAATTCTCGATAATGGTGAGAAACGTGCGCTGGACATCAGCGTAGGCGACACCATCCTGTTCGGCAAGTATTCGGGAACGGAAGTTAAAGTGGATGGCGAAGAACTGCTCGTCATGCGCGAAGAAGACATCATGGCGGTTATCGAAGGCTGATAGCCCCCAAACATATTGAACCGATATTGAATGAATTGAGGAATAGACAATGAGTGCTAAAGACGTACGTTTTGGCGATGACGCCCGCAGACAGATGATGCGCGGTGTCAACGTTCTGGCCGACGCGGTCAAGATAACCTTGGGTCCCAAGGGTCGTAACGTGGTGCTGGACAAGAGCTTTGGAGCTCCGACCGTCACCAAAGATGGAGTTTCCGTAGCTAAAGAAATCGAGCTGGAAAACAAATTTGAAAACATGGGCGCACAGATGGTCAAGGAAGTCGCTTCCAAAACCTCTGACGTAGCCGGTGACGGTACCACTACCGCTACCGTGCTTGCACAAGCCATGCTCAACGAAGGCCTCAAGGCCGTTGCTGCCGGCATGAACCCGATGGATCTGAAACGTGGCCTGGATAAGGCAGTGCTTGGTGCGGTTGACGCACTGCACGGCATGTCCGAGCCTTGTACCGACAGCAGCGCTATCGCGCAGGTTGGTTCCATTTCTGCTAACTCAGACACCAGCATCGGTGACCTGATCGCTGAAGCCATGGACAAGGTCGGCAAAGAAGGCGTTATTACCGTTGAAGACGCTTCCGGTCTTACAAATGAACTGGACGTGGTTGAAGGTATGCAGTTTGATCGCGGTTACCTGTCTCCTTACTTCATCAATGACCAGAACACGATGAGCGTTGAGCTGGAAAGCCCTTACATCCTGTTGCACGATAAGAAAATCAGCAATGTCCGTGATCTGCTCCCGGTACTCGAAGCCGTTGCCAAGTCAGGTAACCCGCTGTTGATCATTGCCGAAGATATCGAAGGCGAAGCCCTCGCTACCCTGGTGGTTAACTCCATTCGCGGCATCGTTAAAGTCTGTGCGGTTAAAGCACCCGGCTTCGGTGACCGTCGTAAAGCCATGCTGGAAGATATCGCCATCCTGACCGGCGCGACCGTTATTTCGGAAGAAGTTGGTTTGTCGCTGGAAAAAACCACACTGGAAGAACTTGGTTCTGCCAAGAAGGTTCAGGTTACCAAGGAAAATACCACGGTAATCGACGGTGCCGGCAGTCACGACGACATTAGCGGTCGTGTAAACCAGGTCCGTGCGCAAATCGAAGAAGCCACTTCCGACTACGATCGTGAAAAACTTCAGGAACGCGTAGCCAAGCTGGCTGGCGGTGTTGCCGTTATCAAGGTCGGTGCAGCAACCGAAGTCGAGATGAAAGAGAAGAAGGCCCGTGTTGAAGACGCTTTGCACGCAACCCGTGCAGCCGTTGAAGAGGGTGTTGTTCCCGGTGGTGGTGTTGCGCTGGTTCGTGCGCTGACAAGTATTGCAGGTATGAAGGGTGACAACGAAGACCAGAATGTTGGTGTTGCCATTGCCTGTCGTGCCATGGAAGAACCACTGCGCCAGATCGTTAGAAATGCCGGTGAAGAAGGCTCTGTTGTACTGAACAACGTAAAACAGGGTGAAGGCAACTACGGTTATAACGCAGCTAGCGGTGAATACGAAGATATGATCGCGGCCGGTATCCTGGATCCGACCAAGGTATCGCGCACTGCATTGCAGCACGCGGCTTCCATTGCCGGTCTGATGATCACCACTGAAGCAATGGTTGCGGATATGCCCACAGACGATGCTCCAGCAGGTGGTGGCATGCCTGATATGGGTGGTATGGGTGGTATGGGTGGCATGGGCGGCATGATGTAAATCATGTAGTTCAAACCCGAGTGAGATTAAAATCCCCGCCTGATGGCGGGGTTTTTTTTGGCCCGTCAAAAGTCAACGCACAGCTTGCCCAATTGAACGGGAAGCAGTTTAATTAAGGAACACCTGATTGATTCAAGGCGAAGTAGATTGCGATTCAAGGAGCACTCACCATGTCACTAAACCTGAAGGGCCGTAGTTTTCTCAAGTTGATCGACTATTCCAAGCGGGATATGACCTATATCCTGGACCTGGCGCGGGATTTGAAACGGGCAAAGTACGCAGGCAATGAGATCCAGCGTCTGCGCGGGAAGAATATCGCCCTGATTTTTGAAAAGGCCTCAACCCGTACACGCTGCGCCTTCGAGGTTGCCGCCTATGACCAGGGCGCCAATGTGACCTATCTTGACCCGGCCGGTTCGCACCTGGGAAAAAAGGAATCAGTCAAGGATACTGCCCGTGTACTGGGCCGCATGTACGATGCGATCGAGTATCGCGGAAACGGCCAGGAAATTGTCGAGGAGTTAGCTGAATATGCCGGCGTGCCCGTTTTTAATGGTTTGACCGATGAGTTTCATCCAACACAGATGTGTGCCGACCTGATGACCATGCGTGAGTTCATGCCGCAACCCTGGCACGATTTCTCCTATGCCTACGTGGGTGATGCGCGCTCTAACATGGGTAACTCCCTGATGATCGCCGGCTGCCTGATGGGCATGGATGTTCGTATCGGCGCGCCCCGACACCTGTGGCCGAATGAGGAACTAATTGAATTTGCACGTGAACTTGAAAAGACACACCAGGGAAAACTGACCCTGACCGAAGACCCGGTCGAGGCGGTGAAAGGCGTACAGTTTATCCACACCGACGTGTGGGTTTCCATGGGTGAACCCGATGAAGTCTGGGCGGAGCGCATCGAGTTGCTCAAGCCCTACCAGGTCAACGCCGAACTGATGGCTGCCAGCGGCAATCCCAGGGTGCGGTTCATGCACTGCCTGCCCGCGTTTCATAATCTTGAAACCCAGGTAGGCCGTGACATTTACAAGAAATTTGGCATGGAGTCGCTGGAAGTTACCGAGGAGGTTTTTGAATCACCGGCAGGTATTCAGTTCGAACAGGCGGAAAACCGCGTGCATTCCATTAAGGCGCTATTGGTCGCAACCCTGGGTAGCCAGTGATGCGGGTAGTAGTGGCTTTAGGGGGCAACGCCTTATTACGACGCGGCCAGGAACTGAGCGCTGAGAACCAGCGCGACAATATTCGCAAAGCTGCTGAACAACTTGCCGCCATCCATAAAAATCATGAACTGGTCATTGCTCATGGTAATGGCCCACAAGTCGGCTTGGCAGCGTTAATGGATGCAGCATACACCGATGTTGGTCCTTATCCACTGGATGTCCTGGGCGCAAAAACCGTCGGTATGATCGGTTACGTCATTGAACAGGAACTGGGTAATATCATTCCATTTGAGGACCATATTGTTACGGTTCTTACCCAGATCCTGGTCGACCCGACCGACCCGGCCTTTCGGAACCCTACCAAACCGGTAGGCCCTGTTTATAACAAGGAAGAAGCGGAAAAGCTGCAAACAGAAGAAGCCTGGACAATGGCGGCTGATGGAGAATATTTTCGTAAGGTTGTTCCCTCGCCTCTGCCACAACGCATCATCGAGATTAGTGCAATCAGGACGCTTGTGGACAATGGATATGTCGTCATATGCGCCGGCGGCGGGGGCATTCCGGTTGCCTACGACGAGAACAGGAAGTTGTTTGGTGTCGAGGCCGTAATCGACAAAGATCTGGCCAGCGGCCTGCTGGCCAAAGGCCTGGATGCCGATATGTTTGTCATGCTAACGGACGTAGCCAATGTGTTTGTTGGTTTCGGTACCGAAAACCAACGGTCCATCAGGGCCGCACATCCAGATGCCCTTGAAGCGTTGGACTTTGCAGCAGGGTCCATGGGGCCGAAAGTGCTCGGGGCTTGCCAGTTCGTTCGCGAAACGGGCCACCGGAGTGCCATCGGTCAACTCTCGGAACTGACAGCTATAATGACCGGCGAAGCCGGTACGCTAATCTCGAATGATGTTGACGGAATTGAGTACGGGGATTAGGTGATTATTCCCTATATTTACAGACCATTAATGAACTAAAATGCGACCATCCAGTGTCACTTTTTCAGAGGAATTATCATGCGCCATGTGATCTCTGCCCACGACCTCTCGACAGATCAGATTATCGAAATTCTCGACCGTGCTGAGAGCCTGCTACCAGTTGCCAAGGGTGAGGCCGTAGAGGACAGTCTCAGGGGTAAAGTCCTGGCGAGTATCTTCTTCGAGCCATCGACGCGGACACGACTATCCTTCGAAACAGCAATGAACCGCCTCGGAGGTGGGGTTATTGGGTTCTCGGGCACCGAGGCCACATCCGTTGTTAAAGGCGAGACCCTGGCCGATACGATAAGGATGGTCAGCGGTTACGCGGATGCTGTTGTGCTGCGTCATCCACAGGAAGGCGCTGCTAAATTTGCGACAGAATTCTCGGATGTCCCCATCCTTAATGCAGGCGACGGCGCCGGTCAACACCCGACACAGACGCTGCTGGACCTATTCACGATAAGACGTGAAATGGGTAAGCTGGAAGGTTTGAATATCAGCCTTATCGGTGACCTTCGATTCGGCAGGACAACACACTCACTGGCACCCGCACTGGCCAGGTTTGGCAATACCATTAACCTTGTCTCGCCTAAAGGGTTGGAAATGCCGGGTGAGGTCGTCGAATATCTTGAAAAGGCCGGGATGCTTGGAACAGCCTGTCATTCATTGGAAGAAATCGTGCCGAAAACTGACGTTCTGTATGTCACGAGAATCCAGAAAGAGCGGTTCCCGGATCCGGTAGAGTACGAAAAGGTCGCGGGAGTCTACCGAGTAGACCCGGCGCTTGTGGCCCTGGGGCCGGAGAAAATGATCATCATGCATCCACTTCCGAGGGTGAACGAGATCGCGCCTGAAGTCGATGCCTTACCACAGGCAAAGTACTTCACCCAGGCTTTCAACGGCGTGCCTGTGCGAATGGCATTGCTCTCAATGCTCATAGGAGGTAGTTGAAATGCCGAAGAATTACATGAAGGTCGAAAGAATTGAGCACGGCACGGTAATTGATCACATCCTGCCTTCCAGGGCTTTTGACGTGCTCAGGGTGCTCAGGCTGTCAAGCGATCGCAGCATGAGCATACTGGTCAACACCCATTCAAAAAAGGGCGGCAAGAAAGATATCCTCAAGTTTGAAGACGTAGAGCTCTCAGCCGAGCAGG
>Ga0209633_10004090_pt1 | contig 13218 bp, 11 predicted proteins | sample Cruoilmetagenom1_FD_187290 | JGI IMG/M metagenome (GOLD analysis project Ga0209633, IMG submission 187290) | Oil polluted marine microbial communities from Coal Oil Point, Santa Barbara, California, USA - Sample 1 (SPAdes) (version 2) | ecosystem: Environmental > Aquatic > Marine > Oil seeps ... | reverse complement strand
ACACGGGCTCGGCCGCCTCAAGCGCGAGGAGATCACGCGCTACAAATCCGAGACCGAGCTGGAGATGATGCGCGCCATCAAGCGCACCCTCGACCCCAAGGGCATCATGAACCCAGGGAAAGTGATCTGATTTCCTGTCCGCACAGGTGACTGATGAAAAAATTTGTCGCGTTGCTCAAGATCGCCGCCCAGAAGAAGGGCGGCATGGCCGAGGTCGAGAAGCTGCTGCCGGAGGTGAAATCCCCGGCGGAGGTCGCGGCTACGCCCGACGACCGCATTCTGGCGGAGATGACGCGCTCGGTCTTTCAGTCGGGCTTTGCCTGGAAGGTGATCGAGGCCAAGTGGGACGGCTTTGAGAAAGCCTTCAAGGGCTTCGTGCCCGGCAAGGTCACGGCCTTCTCCGACGAGGACCTCGAAAAGCTGATGGCCAACAAGGACATTGTGCGCAACGGCGCCAAGATCCGCGCGACGCGTGACAATGCGGCCTTCGTCGCCGCGCTCGCACGCGAGCACGGCTCGGCCGCGCGCTTCTTCGCCGACTGGCCGGTGGACGATATCGCAGGGCTGTGGGACGTGATGAAAAAGCGCGGCAACCGTCTCGGCGGCTTCACCGGGCAATATGTTCTGCGCCGCATCGGCAAGGACACGCCGGTCACCAGCCAGCATGTCGTCGCCGCCCTCGTCCGCGAAGGCGTGGTCGACAAGGCAGTCAGCTCCAAACGCGATCAGAAGAAGATGCAGGATGCCTTCAACGCCTGGGCGGCGGAGAGCGGCCGCCCGCTGGCGCATATCTCCCGCATCCTGGCGATGACGGTGGATTGACACGCCGCCGGCGGCGCCTGGAGCGTTTTCCACTTTCGTGGGATCGGCTCCAGCCCGCTCCCCCACCCGGCCACCCCAAGGATGCTGCCCCAATTGAGCGTTGGGGGTGGCCGGGTGGGGGAATGGGCCGATGATGATGCCAACTGAACGGAAAATGCTATAGCAGTCCATCGGATCGTCATGAACCCCACCGGTACGGCCCCGTAGGGCTTGGTTCAGTGAGAAGGCGTGCCGAGCTGTCGGCGCAGCACGTCGACCAGGCGCGGCAGGTCTTCGGCGTCGCGCGCGACGCCGAAGACGACGAAGTCGGGGCGCATCAAAAGGCCCTCTATGCCATGCCTGCGGAAGAAGCGCCGGTAGACGCCGCTTTGATCGCCTACGAGGGTCGGCGTGGCGACGGCCACTAGGTGGCCAATATCGGGACCTGTTTCGCGGCTATGCCGTGCCGGTTGCGGGGATGCCGTCCGCTTTGCGGCCAATGCCGTCGACGACCCGCTCTGCGGGGAAGACGATCGTGGCGGTCGTGCCGATGCCGAACTTGCTCTCCAGCGCCAGCGTGCCGCCATGTGCCTCGACCAGCGAGTTGACCAGCGGCAGGCCGAGCCCGGTGCCCTGGCGCTCGCGGGTCAGGTAGTTCTCAACCTGGCTGAACGGGGACAAGGCCTTGGGGATATCTTCGGCGGCGATGCCGATGCCGGTGTCGGAAACGGTGAGGATGAAGCGGCCGGCTTCGTCGGTCGCGGCGTCGACCGTGACGCGCCCGCCCGTCGGTGTGAACTTCACCGCGTTCGACAGGAGATTGAGGATGATCTGCTTGAACGAGCGCTCGTCGACCCATAGCCGCGGCAAGTCGCCCCCCATCCGGGTTTCGAGCGCCAGCCCGGCGTCCCTGGCGCGGCCCTCGACGATCTTGCGACAGGCGCCAACGGCTTCGGCTACATTCACGTTATCCTCGCGCAACTCGAGCTTGCCAGCCTCGATCTTGGAGAGATCGAGGATGTCGCCGATCAGGCTCAACAGCAATTTGCCGCTTTCAAGAATGTTGTGTGCGTAGTCGCGGTAGCCCGGATTGCCCAGCGGGCCGATCATCTCGTCGTGCATGGCTTCGGAGAAGCCGATGATCGCGTTCAGCGGGGTCCTGAGCTCGTGGCTCATATTTGCGAGGAACTCGCTCTTGGAGCGGTTGGCGAACTCGGCCTGCGTCACCGCTTCACGCAGCGCCGCCTCGGATTGTTTGCGTTCGGTGATGTCGACCGAGTAGCCGATCCGGCCGATAACTTCGCCCCGCGCGTCGCGCAGCACCGAGTCGGAGAGATGCGCGTAAAAGTCCTCACCTGATTTCCGGCGCATGCGAACCTCGACGTCGTGCCAGCCTTTTTGCAGGGTCGGCGCAATCACCTGGTTCGCCAGATGCTCCCGCTCCTCCTCGGGATAGACGAACGAGATGTGCTGGCCGATGGCCTCATCAGCGGTATACCCAAACAGACGCTCGGCGCCCTTGTTCCAGGTCGTCACGATGCCATCGCAGTCGGTCGATACCACCGAATCGTGGATCTGATCGACGATTTGCGCGTGCCGGCGCAGCGCCTCCTCGGCTTGCACGCGTTCGGTGATGTCTGTGTAGGTGGTGACGAAACCGCCGTCCGCTGATGGGTTGCCACGAATTTCAATGGCCGTGCCATCGGGACGCGTCCGTTCGAACCGATGCGCCTTGAACTGCCTGGCAATCTCCACGCGTTCCCTTACCTGCTCGTCGGTATCCCCCGGTCCATACTCCCCGCGCTCGGCGTTGTAGTGGATGTAGTCCTCGAAGGGCCTTCGGGATCCCATCTCCGGTGGGAATTCGAGCAATTCGAGGAACTTCGCGTTGCAAGCGATGATATTGAGACCGGCGTCGGCGACGCTGATGCCCTGATCCATGGTGCCCAGGATGACCTGCAGGACCGCCGATTGCGCTTCGAGTTCCTGCTCGGCCCGTTTGCGTTCGGTGATGTCGTGAACCGTCCCGATCAACTTGAAGGGAGTTCCAGTCTCGTCGCGCGCGATTTCCGCCCGCACGTGGATGTATCGTTCGGTGCCGTCGCCCCGAACAATGCGGCATTCGCTCTCGTAGCTGTCGAGGTCGTTCTCCAGGGCGTGCTGGGATATTTCGATGAAGGCGTCCCGGTCGTCTGGATGGATCATTGACTTGATGAAATCGAAGTCTGGTTCCATGGATCTGGGATGGAAGCCGAAAATGCGATAGAGCTCGTCGGACCAAATCGTCCTGCCCGTCTCGATCTCCCTTTGCCAGCTGCCTAGATGCGCCATCCGCTGGGCGTCGGCGAGGCGGGCCTCGCTTCGCCTGAGTGCCTCTTCGGCTTCCTTGCTTTGGGAGATATCCCGAATCGAGCCGACGAATTGCCGTTTGCCGCCGGTTTTCACCTCACCCACCGCGAGGCTGATCGGGAAGGTGGAGCCGTCCTTGCGGCGCGCAATGAGTTCGCGCGGACCGACGCCTAGAATTTTGCTGTGCCCCGCCCGCAGATACCCACGGACATAGCTGCTGTGGAGCCTGCGGTCGATGCCCGTCATCAGTTTGGTGACCATGCGGCCGATGATCTCCGAGGCGGCATAGCCGAACATTTTTTCCGCGGCGAGATTGAACGATTCGACCCGGCCGTCCTCGCCCATGGTGATCACCCCGTCGGCCACGTTCTCCAGGATGCCGCGCGTGCGCCCCTCGCTTTCGCGCACGGCCTCATCGGCCTGCTTGCGCTCGCTAATGTCGCTGCCGGTGCCCCGATAGCCCTTGAAGGTGCCGTCCGCGTCGAAAGTGGGGCTTCCGTTGATCGACAGGTGGACATCCTTGCCGTCGGGGCGGGTACGGGGGTGGACAAAGCCGCGGAACGGCCGATGTGCGGCCAAATCGGCGAGGTGTTGCTCCCAGGCATCGGGGTCGACACCGGGCATCCGCGTTTCCTGCCGCGTCTTGCCGATGAGTAGTTCCGGTTCGACGCCGGTAACCTGCGCAAAGCGCTCGGAGAAGTATGAAAAGCGCAGGTTCGCATCCATTTCCCAGAAGAAATCGGAGGCAGAGCCGGCAAAATCCTTTAAGCGTTGAAAACTGTCCTTGAGCGCTTTTTCGGCCTCTCGGCGCTCGGTGATGTCCTGCACCGTGCCGCGCATAGCGATCGGGGCGCCATCGGCGTCACGCTCAACCTCGGCCTGCTCGTGGACGCGCCGGACCTCGCCGGAGGGAAGCACGATGCGATGGTCGATGCTGTAGGGCGCCTGCTCCTCGAGCGCTGCCGTCACGGCCTCCTCGACCATCGTTCGGTCGTCGGGGTGTATTGTGGCGAGGAAGGCCTCGTAAGTGGCGCCGAACTCCTGCGGCTTGAGACCGAAGATGCGGTAGATCTCGTCCGACCAGTGCAGCTCGCCGGCGACGATTTCCCAGTCCCAGTTGCCAATATGGGCGATGCGCTGGGCATTGGCGAGCCGGGCCTCGCTTGCCTCGAGCGCCTCGGCCGCGCGCCTTTCGCCCTCCTGTTTCTCGCGCACCAGCCGGCGTTTCTCGAAGCATCTTTCCAGCGCCGCCACGAGATCGCGATCGTCGAAGGGCTTGCGCAGGTAGTCGTAGGCGTTGTGCCGCACCGCCTTGACCGCCATGTCGAGATTGGCGTGGGCGGACATCGCGATGCAGTCGAGGCCGGGTCGCACCTTGTTCAGCTTGTCGATCAGATCGATGCCGTTCTCGCGCCCGAGACGGATGTCCAACAACACCACCTCGGGCTCGAACGTCCCGGCGAGCGCAAGCGCTTTTTCCCCAGTGCGGGCGTATTCAGATTGATAGCCGTGCAGTCCCAGCAGCTCGACAAGGCTCTCGCCGAAGTCTTGATCGTCGTCGACGATCAGCACGCAGCCGGGGGATGCCGCCGCGTGCTTGTCCAACTTGGCTTTCTGGATTGGGACGTTCATCGGCTTGGCGTCCACTCACACGTGCTCGATGTACCGGGTGATCTGCCCGGGATCGAATGGCTTCTGCATGACGTCGAGGGCGCGCAAGACCCTACCTTGCTCCGCGAACTGTAAGGCGTTGTAGGCGGTCATCAGCACGATGTGGGTCTTCAGCCGCAGGCTGTGGTTCGCCCACAGCACGTCGAGGCCGTCTTTGCTAGGCATCATGACGTCCACGAAGGCGAGGTCGAATAAGTTCTTCTTCAAGCAGGCGATCCCGTCCTTGCCGCTGAAGGTCGGTACCGTCTGATGCCCCTCGAGCGCCAGGACCTCGATCAGGCTCTCGGCGAAGTCGCGGTCATCGTCGACCACCAGGATGTTCAACATCGTCATTGGGATTTCTCCCCCATCCAGCCGACGCGCTAGCCACCGGCCGGCTTCGAAATTCCCGATAGCAATGCTGCCAAGCTGGACATCGATTTCCCCGCCACGGCGCAAGTTTTGCGATCGCGGTGGCAACTGTTGCCGATAGAATAGAAGGGTATGGTTTGCAGGCCGTTAACACCGCCCGGCGGTCCCTGGAACTTGTCCCGAGAGCCGGGGGCTGGGCTTCGGAATAGGCGATGCGCCAAGGCGTCTGCAGCCGCTTTGCCGTCCGGTTCGGTGCCCACCGTTCAAGGGGCACCCTCCGATTCATTTAGAGCCCCGCGGCCGCACTCCGGACCGGGCGCCCGGTCAGTGGCGCTTTCCGGGCAGGGCCGCGATCCGCCCCGACAGCGCCTCTGGATCGACGGGCTTGCTCAGGATTTCCAGCGCGCCGGCCTCGAACCCCCGGCGCTTTACCTGGTCGCGGGTGTGCCCGGTCATAAGAAAGCAAGCGGCTCCGGGAATGAGATCCCTGATCTCAATCAGGCAATCGACACCGTTCAGATCCGGGAGCTCGATATCCATGAAAACAGCGTCGTAGGCGTATGCGCCGGCCGCTTCGATCGCCTGTCCGCCGGTGGCGGCAAGGTGGATGCGATGGCCGTCGAGCTCGAGGAACTCGGCCAGTCCTTCGGAGAAGTCCTGGTCATCATCGACGATGAGGAGAAAAGCACCGCTCATCGACAGTGCTCGGCCGCGCGGGCGTCGGGCGGCAGCCACAGAACGACCTCGGCGCCGCCGTCCTCCCGGTTCTGGATCTCGATCCCGCCGCCATGTTCCTCCATGATGCGCTTGGCGGTCGGCAGGCCAAGGCCGGTGCCAAAGGATTTGGTGCTGAATAGCGGCTCCATGATGTCGGGCAATACCTCCGCCGGGATGCCGGGCCCGGAATCGGCGAAGGCGATCTCGATCCGCCCGTTGCTGCGCCGGGTGGCGATCGAGAGCTCGGCAACCGCGCCGGCGCGGTCCTCGTGGGGCTCGCCGCGCATTGCCTGGCAGGCATTGTCGACCACGTTGATCACCGCGCCGACAAGCTGATCGGGATCGAACCGGACCGGGGCGCCGCCGCTCTCGAGGTCGAGCTTGACGCCCACTTCCCGGGGGATGTCCTGGTCCTTGAGGACGTCTGTCAGCCAGCCGTTCAGATCCATCGGAACGGGCTGCACCCCCGCCGCGCGGGCGAAGTCCAGAAGCTCGGTAATGATGCTGTCGCAGCGCTGGATGCCGCGCTCAGCGCGGTTCATGGCGTTTTCGATATCGAGCTTCGCGGCCGAGTTTTTCTTGCGGATCACGGCGATCGAGTTCCTGACCGCGCCGAGTGGGTTGCGCAGCTCATGCGCGACGGTTCCGGTGAGCTGGCCCAGAGCCGCGAGGCGCTCGTTGCGCAACCGCATGCTTTCGCGGCGCTTACGCTCGGTGACGTCCCTCAGCATGCCGACGATCTTGCGCGAGGAGCTGTCTTTCTCCTCGACCAGAGACGACCCGGATTCGATGACGCGGATGCTGCCGTCGGGCAGAATGGCCCGGTATTCGGACAGATAGGGGACGCCTTCTTCCAGCAGACGGGTATGGCCCGCGGCGATCTGTTCGCGGTCGTCGGGATGGACCAGGGCTAAGAGGGCATCCATGGTGCCGTCGAAGGTGTTCGGATCGAGCTTGAGGATGGCTTCGGTATTCTGGTCACACGCGACCACATCGTCGGGGATCGTCCGCGACCAGGTTCCGATCCCGGCGGACATGTTGGCGAGCCGCCAGCGCTCCTGGTTTTCCCGCAGCCTTGCATTGGCCGCCCTGATGTCGGCAGTGCGGTGGGCGATCTGGTCCTCGAGTACCTCGCCTCGGGTCCGGAGCGCATTCTCCGCGCGCTGCGCCATGGCGACCAAGAGCGCGGTGACCCATATCGTAAACAGCGCCAAGGCACGGTTAACCAGGACCGCAAAGGCGGGCCCACCCTCGGACGAATAGAAGTAGCCAAGCACGACGAGCAGCGACGCGGCCGCGGCGAAGGCGAAGGTGTAGCGCGGGTCGCGTGTCCACCCGGCGAGAAGCACGACCGCCATGTAGGGCACGCCCGCGGCGATCCCAAGCGGAAGCGAGAGATCGACGGCGAATATCGCGCCGGCAAGGCCCGCCGCGGCCAAGGTCAGAAGCAGCACAGTCGTCGGCGCCCTGGTCATCATGGCCATCGCAGGTGGTGATCGGATCGGGCGAACGCGGCCTATGTTTCACCGGTTCCTGGTAAACAAGCGCTTAACCGCGATCCGCCCCATGGCGTCGAGGCGGGCCGCCCCATGCGGCAAACCGGCGCTTGCCGCCATGGGGGACAGCGCCTAGTTGATGCGTTAGCTTCGTCGGAAATCAACCCAAGTCGTCGAGACGCGCCATGAGCGACTACACAGCCCCTATCGAGGACATCAAATTCACCCTGCGCCAGGTTGCCGGCCTGGAGGGCGTCACCTCGATGCCCGGCTTCGAGGAGGTGTCGGACGACATCGTCGATGCGGTGCTGGAGGAGGCAAGCAAGTTCGCCGCCGGCGTGCTGGGTCCGATCAACCGGATCGGCGATGAGCAGGGCTCGCGCCTCGAGGATGGGGTCGTGCGCACACCGCAAGGCTTCCGCGAGGCCTACCACCAGTATGTCGAGGGCGGCTGGAACGGCATGATGTTCGCGGCCGATTGGGGCGGCATGGGCTTTCCGTGGACGCTCTCCATGGCGATCACCGAGATGTTCGACGCCGCCAATACCGGCTGGGCGCTCTGTCCGATGCTGACCCAAGGCGCCATCGAGGCGCTGACCGCCCACGGCACCGAGACACTGCAGAAGCTCTACGTGCCCAATCTCGTCTCGGGGACCTGGACGGGGACGATGAACCTGACCGAGCCGCAAGCGGGCTCCGACGTCGGCGCGCTGCGCTCCAAAGCGGTGCCCGAGGGCGATCACTACCGCATCACCGGCCAGAAGATCTTCATCACCTACGGCGATCAGGACTACACCGAGAACGTGATCCACCTGGTGCTCGCGCGCCTGCCCGGCGCGCCCGAGGGGCCCAAGGGCATCTCCTTGTTCCTGGTGCCGAAGGTACTGGTCAACGACGACGGCTCGCTGGGCGAGGCCAACGATGTGCGGGTGGTTTCGCTGGAGCACAAGCTCGGCATCCATGCCAGCCCGACGGCCGTGATGGGCTTTGGCGACGGGGAAGGGGCCATCGGCTACCTGATCGGCGAGGAGAATAACGGCCTCGCCTGCATGTTCACGATGATGAACAACGCCCGCCTCAATGTCGGCATGCTGGGGCTCGGCACCGCGGTGCGCGCCTATCAGCACGCCCGCGCCTATGCGGTCGAGCGTGTTCAGGGCGCGGACCTCGGCGGCAATCCGAGCGAACGAGTGACGATCATCAAGCATCCCGACGTGCGCCGCATGCTGATGGCGATGAAGTCGGATGTCGAGGCGATGCGGGGGCTGATTTATTTCGCCGGCACTGCGCTCGACAAGGCCAAGCACCATCCCGACGCCGAGGAGCGCAAACGCCAGCAGGCGCTGATCGATCTCCTGACCCCGGTGGTCAAGGCCTGGTGCACCGATACCGGGCTCGAGGTCTGCAACACCGGCATCCAGGTGCACGGCGGCATGGGCTTCATCGAGGAAACCGGCGCGGCCCAGCATTGGCGCGACGCGCGCATACACCCAATCTACGAGGGCACCAACGGCATCCAGGCGAACGACCTGCTCGGCCGCAAGGTCGCGCGCGACGGCGGCGCCACGGCCAAGGCCTTCATCGCCGCCATGGGCGCGCTCGACAACGAGCTGGGGGCCGCCGAGGACGGCGATCTGAAGGCCATTCGCGGCGCGCTCGCCCAGGGGCTTCGCTGTTTGGGCGAGGCGACGGACTGGATGGTCGCGACCTTCCCCAAGGAGCCGCATCTCGCTGCCGCCGGGGCGCGACACTACCTTGAGCTCTGGGGCGACGTGACCTCGGGCTGGCTGCTGGCCAAGGCCGCGCTCGCCTCCGACAAGGCGCGCGGCAATGGTGCCAATGGCGACGCCAATTTCCACGAGGCCAAGGTGAAGACCGCGCGTTTCTTCGCCGACCAGCGCCTCACCCGCGCGCCGTCGCTCAAGGCCGCGATCACCGAGGGCGGCAGCGCCGTGATGGCGCTCGCCGAAGATCAGTTCTAGGGCGGCTTGCCCTTGCAGCAGTCCTCGTCGCCACGATCAGCGTTGGCGGCACGGCGCTTGCTGATTTCCGCGACGGCTTGCAAGCCTATGACGGTGGCGAATATGCGACGGCGCGTCGGGAATGGCTGGCCGCCGCTAAGTCGAGCGATGTCGATGCCTTGAACGGCCTGGCCGGGCTTTACGCCGGCGGCTTGGGCGTGCGCCAGGATTTCCGCCAGGCTGCCCGCTGGTATGAGAAAGCGGCGCGCCGCGGGCACGTCACGGCGCAGCTCAATCTCGGCGACTACTACGCGCGCGGTCGCGGCGTGCAGCGCAATCTCGTCGCCGCGCATATGTGGCTCAGCCTTGCCGCACGGCAAGGCAACGGGTGGGCCGATGCCCGCCGGCGCGCAATCGCGCGGCGCATGACACCGCGCCAACTCGCCGAGGCGCGGGCGAAGACGAAGGCTTTCAGGGTGGTAAAATAGGCCGGACCGCCGCCTGCAGGCGGTCGATCACGCGTACTGCGCGCCGAAGCGGTTGGCGAGAAAATCGCTCAACTTGCACTGCTCCTGGCGTACGAAGCCCTCGGCCGGCAGCTTGCCCTCCACCATCAGGTCGACCATGGCGCAGATCCCGGCGGCGGTCGTCACCTGGATGGCGCTCCATTCGTGGCCGGCGATCTCCTTGTTGTAGATCTTCTTGGCGTAGGTCTCCTGCGTCAGCCGGCCTTCCTGCTCGCCCGCCACGGTGACGAAGATCAGCACCACATCCTGCTTGGTCATCGGCACGGCGGTGTCGAGCAGATCGCGGAACAGCCCGCGCCGCTCGGACAGCCGCAGGTCGCGCACCAGCATCTGCACCATGTCGCGGTGGCCGGGGTAGCGCACTGTCTTGTAGTTGAGGCTGTCGACCTTGCCTTCCAGCGTCTCGGCCAGCGTGCCGAGGCCGCCGGATGTGTTGAAGGCCTCGTAGCGCACGCCCTCGAGCGAAAAATGCTCAAGACCCTCCAGCGCCAGCACCTTGATGCGCTGGGCGTCGTGCACGGCATCACAGGGATTGCAGTATTCGTTGATCAGCCCGTCGGTCGACCAGGTGAGGTTGTAGCGCAGCGCGTTCACCGGAAACTGGGGCAACGCGCCCACCCGCATATGCACGTCGCGCAGGCTGGCGAACCGCTCGGCCAGATCGTAGGCGACAATCGAGACGAAGCCCGGCGCGAGGCCGCATTGGGGCACGAAGGCGGTCTTGGCGCCGTCGGCGATGGCTTTGACCTTTTCGGTCGTCTCGACGTCCTCGGTCAGGTCGAAATAATGCGCGCCAGCTTCGCGCGCGGCCGCGGCCACGGGTGCGTTCAGGAAGAAGGGCAGCGCGCTCACGATGATGTCCTGGCCCTTGGCGATGGCATGCAAGGTATCTTCGTCGGCGACGTTCGCCGTGCGCCGTTCGGCCTCGCGCTCGGGGATCAGCTTCAGCATCTCGGCGTTGGCATCGGCGACCGTGATATCGTAGTCGCCAGTCTCCGCGAGGAGCGCCGTAATCGCCGAGCCGATCTTGCCGGCGCCGAGCAGCAGCAGTTTGGTCATCGGATGCCGGGCCCCCCAGGGTTTCTCAGTTGCGCGTTCCTCGCTTGCTTTCCATCATAGCAAGGGATGCGGGCGGTGCATTTGCTCACTCCACATTGCGCACGGTGTGCGCCTTTTTTCTTTCTTGCAATGCACCGAAACAGGCCCTAGATACTGCGCTTCCCGATTTTCGGGTACACCTTTCTGACTTGGGGGAAGAGCATGGGTTCAAACCGCTCTGCCACCCGGTTGGGGGTCGTATTGGACGCGCGGACGGAAATGTCCGGCGTTGCGCATGCGGCAGCAGCCGTGACGACCGAAGATCGGGTGGTCTCTAACGACCACTTCATTACCCTGGACGGTGTCGAGTTCGCCGGCACCCATCTGTTGATCGACCTGTGGGACTGCCGAAACCTTGACGATCTGTCGCTCGTAGAGCGGGTGCTGCGCGAGGCCGTGGGCGCTTGCGGGGCCACGCTGCTGAACCTGTTTCTGCATCATTTCGGCGAGGAGCAGGGCGTTTCCGGCGTCGCCGTGTTGGCGGAATCGCACATCTCGATCCACACTTGGCCCGAGCGCGGCTATGCGGCCATCGACATCTTCATGTGCGGGCGCTGCGATCCCCATGCGGCGATCCCGGTATTCAAGCGCCATTTCGCGTCGGGATCGGTGCGGCTGACGGAGGCCAAACGGGGCCGGGTGCCTTGAGCGGCGCCCCAGATTGACAATGACTGACAGTGGCAGCTGGTACGACGAGACGCTCCACGACAGCGTCCGCCAGGGCCTGCGAATCGAGCGCGTGCTGCACCGCGAGAAAACCGCGCATCAGGACCTGATCATCTTCGAGAACCAGCGCTTCGGCCGGGTGCTGGCGCTTGACGGCGTGATCCAGACGACCGAGGGCGACGAGTACGTCTATCACGAGATTCTGGTCCATATGCCGGTGCTGGGCCATGGGAGTGCGAAGGACGTGCTGATCGTCGGCGGCGGTGACGGCGGAGCGCTGCGCGAGGTCTTGCGCCACCCGGCGGTCGAGCGCGCCGTGATGGTCGAGATCGATGCCAGCGTGATCGAGTTCTGCCGCGAGCACCTGCCGAACCACAGCGCCGGCGCCTTCGACGATGCGCGCGCCGAGATCGTCATCGCCGACGGCGCCGCCTTCGTCGCCGAGACTGGTGAGACCGAGGCTGGGCGCCGGTTCGACGTCATCATCATCGACAGCACCGACCCGATCGGCCCCGGCGAGGTGCTGTTCTCGGAAACTTTCTACGCCGGCTGCAAGCGCTGCCTCACCCCCGGCGGTGTGCTGGTGACCCAGAACGGCGTGCCCGCCGTGCAAGGCGAGGAAGTGACGCACAGCCATGCCCGGCTCGGCGCGCATTTCGCCGACGTTGCCTTCTACCTGGCGCCGGTGCCGACTTATTCAGGCGGCTTCATGGCCTTCGGCTGGGCCAGCGACGATACGGGACCGCGGCAAACGCCGCTGGAGGTGCTGGAGGCGCGATACGCAGCCGCCGGCATCGAAACCCGCTACTACAACCCCGAGATCCACCGCGCGGCTTTCGCGCTGCCGAACGACGTGCAGGCATTGATGGGATGAGAAGGAAAATTTCGGCCGACGGTTATTCGCCGGCCCGATACCCCAGTCGCCGTGACAGAGTCTCGGACGCATCCCGCAGCGCCGCCGCCACAGGCCCGTCGTGGCTCGCATCGAACTGGCCTTGCGCGCCGAGCGCCGCGATCACTGCGACGAGGTCGCCCTGTTGGTCGAACACCGGGGCGGCGAGGCTGGCCACGCCGGGCAGCAGATCGCCGTCCACCAGCCCCAGCCCGCGTGCGCGCGTTCCCGCCAATACCGCGTCATAGCCTTCGGCCAGCGCCGGCGCCTCGGCCGCTTCCGCGGCGATCATCGCCCTCGTCTGCGCGTCCGGCAAAAAGGCCGCGAAGACACGGCCCGTGGCGGAGTTCAACAGCGGCATCACCGAGCCCGCGCGCACATTGGTGGTGATCGGCCGGCTCGCCTCCTCCCAGCGCACCACGACGGGGCCCTTGTTGCCCCAAACCGCGAGCAGCACCGTCTCGTCGATCGCCTGGCACAGGTGTTCCAGCGCCTCGCCGGCGAGGCGCATCACATCGAGCGCCGACAGCGCCGCCAGGCCGATATTGAGCGCGGCCCCGCCCAACCGGTAGCGCCCCGCGGCCTGGTCCTGCTCGACCATGCCGGCGCGGATCAGGCTGACCAGATAGCGATGCGCCTTGGCCGGCGCCATGCCGGTATCGGCGGCGATATCGGAGAGGCTGAGCGGC
>Ga0209633_10004089_pt1 | contig 13219 bp, 15 predicted proteins | sample Cruoilmetagenom1_FD_187290 | JGI IMG/M metagenome (GOLD analysis project Ga0209633, IMG submission 187290) | Oil polluted marine microbial communities from Coal Oil Point, Santa Barbara, California, USA - Sample 1 (SPAdes) (version 2) | ecosystem: Environmental > Aquatic > Marine > Oil seeps ... | reverse complement strand
CATACAGATGTCGATCAGGAGGAGGTGGCAAAAATTGTTGCCAGATATGATATTCTTGCTGTACCGGTTGTGGATGAGTCAAACAGGATAGTTGGAATAGTAACGGTTGATGATGTAATTGATGTAATTCATGAAGAGGCTTCTGAAGATATTCAAAAAATTGCTGGTCTTTCTGAAGAGCAAGAATCAAGTGATTCTGTTTTTAGGATTTCTCGTATTCGTTTGCCTTGGCTATTGGTTGCATTACTGATGGAGTTAGTTGCTGCTCTTGTTATGAAAGGTTACGAAGATTATATTCAAAATATTTTTATTGCTACATTTTTTATTCCTGTAGTTATGGCAATGGGTGGAAGTACTGGAACACAAGCTGCTATTGTTATGGTTCGTGGATTAAGTACAGGTGAAATTTGGCTTAATGAAAGTTTGAAAAAATTGACGAAAGAGTTTTTTGTTGCTTTATTAAACGGAGTTGTACTTGGTTCAATTCTTTTAGTTTCGGTATTAATAATTTTCCCAAGAGATGAACTATCAATGAATTTTGCACTTGTCCTTTCCGCATCTTTAATTATTATAATTATTATTGCTACTGTTGTTGGAGCATTTATTCCAGTAATTCTTAAAAAATTTAATGCAGATCCTGCAATTGCAACTGGACCTTTTGTTACAACTACCAATGATATTTTGGGTTTATTTATTTATCTAACAATTATAATTCTTTACTTCTTCTAATATGACTGAAATAATAAAAACCCTTTCCCCTACTGACTTTATTATACTTTCATTCTATACTTTTTTAAGTATCATGTTTGTATTATTAAATTCATCAATTGATTATTGGTACTTATTAATTTTTGCAAATTTGATATTGTTTTCATTTATCTTTTTTATTTCCCAAAAAGATTATGTGACAAAATCTAAAGTCTGGAATAATTTGCACTTCTGGTATGTTGTTCCTTTGGTCTTCTTTACATTTAAGGAAGTAAATCTCATCATAAGAGCAATTCATTCTGTTGATTATGACACTCTTTTAATCTCAATTGATAGATTTATATTTGGACTTGACCCAACAGTTTTTCTTTTTCAATTTGCAAATCCAATTTTAACTGAAGTTCTACAAATAGCGTATGCTTCTTTTTTCTTTCTTCCAATTATTTTGGGTTTAGAAATGCAACTTAAAGGAAAGATTGAAAATTTAAGATTTATAATATTCATTGTAATTTATGGTTTCTTATTATCATACATTGGCTATTTATTTTTACCGGCTGTTGGTCCAAGATTTACACTACATAACTTTGAAATGACAAATATTGAGTTGCCTGGTTTGTTCTTAACAAACTTTTTAAGAGAAGTTGTAAATTCCGGGGAATCAATTCCTAGTGGAACATTAAACCCAATGCAAGTTGTGCAACGAGATGTTTTCCCAAGTGGTCATACTCAAATGACTTTGATTGTTATGTATCTGACTATAAAAATGAAGTCATCATATAAAATGGGAATTTTATTTACCGGGACATTATTGATTTTTGCTACCGTTTATATGCGTTATCATTATTTTGTTGATTTAATTGGTGGAGCAGTATTTATGATTTTCACAGTTATGACAGCAAAACATTTGTACAATTGGTGGCAGAAAAAAACTGAGAATCATTTATTTGAATATAAATAATTATTTATAATTGTGTTTATTGCTAACGTGCCAGGCACTTTGAAAGTGCCTGGCACGTGGTAAAAAATAATTATAGTTATGTTTTACCTAAATACTAATATAACAAGAGTTAAACTATTTCATGAGCAAACAAAAACAAGTAAGAAGAATTTTTGATAGCATCTCGCCAAGTTATGATTTTTTAAATCATTTTTTAAGTATTGGTATAGATTTTTATTGGAGAAAAAAAGCACTTAAACTTTCTAAAATTAATAGTGAAACAAAACTACTTGATATAGCTTGTGGAACTGGTGACTTTTCAATTGCTGCAAAAAAAATCGGTGTAAATAATATAATTGGAGCTGATCTTTCAAAAAATATGCTCTCACTTTTTACAAAAAAGGTTGAATGGATAAAAGGTAATTTAGTTCAATCTGTTGCAGAAGCTTTGCCGCTGAAAGATAACTCGTTTACAAATATTACCGTGGCTTTTGGTGTTCGTAATTTTTATAATATTGATGAAGGATTCAAATCATTTTATAATGTTCTATTGCCTAATGGTAAGGTTACAATTTTAGAATTCAGACTTCCAAAGAATATCCTGATTAGAAGTTTCTATCTTTTTTATTTCAATAAAATATTACCATTTGTTGGAAAAATAATTTCCAGGGATAAAGAAGCTTATACATACTTGCCAGAATCAGTTGATGAATTTGATAGAAAAGTTGATTTGAGTTCAATGTTAAAAGAAGTTGGTTTTAGGAATATAGAAACTCATTCCCTTACTTTTGGAATTGTACAAATTGTTATTGCTGAGAAGTAAAATATATCTTTATTAGTCTTTCATTATTTTTTGTTTATTATTATTTTGTAATACCTAAATTTGAAAATGATAATTTGAATAAGCAAGAACACATAGAATATTGGGTAATTTCTTCTAAGCACGATTTAGAAGCAATGAATACAATATTCAAATCTGGCAAGAATGATTGGGCTTTATTTATTGGTCACTTATCAATTGAAAAATTGCTAAAAGCACTTTGGGTAAAGAATAATGAAAATGTTACTCCACCCAAAATGCATAATTTGTTAAGATTGGCAGAACTTAGCAAAATTAAATTAAGGAAAAATGATTTTTCATTTCTTCTAGATTTAACATCTTTTAATATTGAAGCAAGATATCCGGATAAAAAATTTGAATTTTACAAAATGTGTACAAAAGACTTTACTAAAAAATATATTATTAAAATTGAAAGCTATCATCAATGGTTAAAAAAGAAAATATAATAAAACAAATTAAAAATTTTTCGGTTTTGTGCTCCGAAGAAATTTCAATCAAATATGTTTATCTTTTTGGTTCTGTAGCTGAAAATAGAGCTAATGAGTATAGTGATATTGATATTGCCATTGTTTCAAATAATTTTGTTGGAAAAAGATATTTAGATAGGAAAAAACTTTATAAGTATATTCTTCAAACAAATTCTGCTTTTGAAGTTCATCCATTCAAATCTGAAGATTTTACAAATGAGGACCCATTTGCAAGAAGAATATTAGAAACCGGAATAAGAATAGTTTAATTCTATAACAAAGTAATTTCTCTCTTTAGAAGTTGAAATGCTTTTGCTCTATGACTAATTTTATTCTTTTCATCTAAAGTCATCTCTGCTAAAGTCACTGAATAATTTTCTGGTTTAAATAATGGATCATAACCGAAGCCATTATTACCTTTATATGAATTTGTAATTTCACCATTTAATTCTCCTTCAACTGAAAATCTATTTTGTTCACTTACAAAAACTGCATTGCACATAAATTTTGCTTTATGCGGATTATTAAACTTTAACAAATCATTTAGAAGCTTTTTATTATTATCAGCATAACTTGCATTTGGATCAGCAAATCTAGCTGAATAAACTCCAGGCTTATTTTCTAATTGCTCAACTAACAATCCAGAATCATCAGCAATTACAGGTATATTGTATTTCTCAAATATTGTATCAGCTTTTATAAAAGCATTTTCTTCAAAGGTTTGTCCGGTTTCTTCAATCTCTTCGTCAAATCCCAATTCACTCAAAGAAATAATTTCCCATTTTGAATTATTAAAGATTTTTTTTACTTCTTTTAATTTCCCTTTGTTACTAGTGGCAAATATAATTATCATTTGATATAATTTTGAAATTTTAGGATTGAAGTGATTATTTTTTAGGACTTAGAATTTTCTTATTTTGCAAAAATAATTGCAAAGCATGTAACATAATGCTGTGAATGACTCATTGTAATTTTTAATGATTTATCATCACCCAAATACTTAGCTAATTTACCTGAAAGTCTAACATTTGGCATTCCCGATGGTTCATTATAAATTTCCATATCTTTCCAGCTAAAACCCTTACGTTCACTAGTTGCAAAAGATTTTACAATTGCTTCTTTAGCTGCAAAGCGAGCAGCAAGATGTTGATATTTATTTTTCTTATTTAGAGAATATTCTAGTTCAGCTTCCGTAAATATTTTATTTAGAAATTTGTCGTTAAATTTCTCGACACTTTCTTTAATTCTTTCAATTTCTATTATGTCTATTCCAATTCCAAAAATCATATTTTTTTATTTTTAACAGTTAATCAATCACTTATTTGTCTAATGGAATATATCTCTCTTTTATTATGTTAAAATGATGAATTTGATGAGCAGTTATTGTCAATCCAATTGTATAGAGAGGCATTTCGTATTCAAAAAAGACACAATTTGTTTCAAGAATTATTTTGTTGAAGGATTCAAACATCATTATTGTTGATTGACGCACAATTCTGAGTTCATTTACCAACTGTTCTATTGTCAATTCATCTGCATTTGAATTTTCACCCATTATTTCTTGGTCGAGTGCTACTGGAATATTACCTTCATTGCGAGCAAAAATAATAGCTCGATAGCACCAAATTCTTTCCCAATCTATTAAATGTTGTAAAATTTTATTTATTGTCCATTTATCAACATCATAAGTTTTTTTACCAATTCTATTTAATTGATCAATATCCAAATCATTAATTCTTTTTAAACTTAATTCAAAGGCTTTTTTTAGTTAAATATCTCCATTCAATTTTAAAACATATTCTAAAAATTCAGGATTCTTTTTAGTTACTTGTTTTTTCATTAATTTTTATATTATTCTTGTTTCTAACGGCTTGAATAACGGCTCGTTTTAATGGCTTTTATTTTTGTTACAGCCTTTTATTAAATCTTCTCTTTTAAAGTAGTAGACAATCATCATCAAAACCAACAAATAGAGAATAAATAACCAGAATGTATTCGTACTTCCTGTAAACTCTGGCAAAATAAGTAGATAATTAAAAGCGGCATTGGCACTAATATGAGCAAGTATAGAAGTGAGTACACTTTTGGTATAGTAATAAATCCAATTTATAAATAGTGTACCTAAAATAACCCATAATAAAAACACCATGAAGTCCATTTGTAAGGGAACTCCTGTTTCAATCAGATACCCTGGTAAATGCCAAAATCCCCATATCAAACCAAGTATTATACTCGAATAGAATAGGTTAAATATTTTCATCAATCTTGGAAGTAAAAATCCTCTCCAACCATATTCCTCTCCAAGTGCGATTACTATAATAACTACAATTTGAGGCATCAATTGATAAGTTCTTAAGCTAAACTTTGAAATATCAAAATTTAAGGATGTAAGCATAGCTAAAGATCCAACGAGAGGAATTCCAATCGAGGAAATAATAAACCATTTAATTTTCGTTTTCTTAATTGCTTGTTTAACAAATAATTCATAAACACCTTTCTTTCCTTTGTTGATTACAGTATAAACAAGAGCAAGAACTGATGGTGTAAAAACAGATAATATGGATAAGTTGGGATTATCTGCTTTGTAAGAGATATAACATATTAATGAACTTAAGGCTATTGCAATTACCGAGAATACGATAACTTCCCTTTTTTCTATTGAACTCATAATTTTCATAATTGGGTATAAAATATTAATAAACGTATTACGTTTATTAAGTAATTATTCAGTTAAAAATTAGGATAAAACTAAATATCTCAAAACAAATCTATATCAGCTTTAACTTCAAGACCACCGTCTTTTAATTGCTGATTTATAATTTTTGTAAGTTCTTTAATTTGTTCAAATGAAGTTTTCAAATCACCAATCAATTCTTCATCATAAATAAGTTTGCCTATATTATTTTCTTTATTAGCTATTTCATCCGAAAGAATATTTAGTTTTGTAATTAGCTCACTACTTGAGTTTAATGTTGCGTTTAGATTTTCTATTGCCAATTTAATGTTGGTCTGATTATCATCTAAAACTGAGTTTGCATTTTTAGTCAATGCATTAGTGTTAGTTATTGTTTCCTTAATCATCTGTCTATTTTCAACAATCAGCTCATCCAAATTACTGGTTAATTGTTTTATAGATTTGACAGAAGAAGTTAAATCATTTGAAAAAGTTGGATCTGCAAAAAACTTGTTAATATTAACTAAGGAATATTTAACTTCCTTAATTACATCAACCAAGTCAGTTTGAACTGAGCTTAACATTTCCATAGATGTTGCAACATCTCCCGAAAATTTGCCAATGTGTACTTTAGTATAATCTATATTCTCATTTGAATTACCAGTATTAATTTCAATTTTTTTTCCGCCCATTAAATCAAGCATCATAATTGAAAAAGAGGCATCTTCTTTTAATTGAACTTCTTCACTAAATTTTATTTCGACTTTAGCAAAATTTCCATCAGAAGAAATTGAATTAACTAATCCTTTACGAACTCCATTAACACTCACCATGCTAGCAATTTCCAATCCAGCGACGGTTGGAAATTTTACGCTAATAAATTCATTACTTTGACTTAAGCTAAAATTTTTAGCCCATCCAAAAACGGCTACAAGTACTAATAGTGCAACAAATACTGTAACACCGACCTTTACTTCAGTTTTCTTTTCACTTGTCATTTGTATTAAGTAGTTTAATTATAAATTTATATTCTGCAGAATCAATTTTATCATCCATTGTAATAACCTCAAAATTGTCTGCTATTTCTTCAATTTTATTAATATTTATTAAGCCATCTTCCATTAAATCATCTTCAATATTTTCTAAAAAACTATTCAATGAAATTTTAAGTGTATCGACAAATTGCTGATTTGGTAGATTTTCTAAATCATTTTTAATTTTTGATTCAGCCAATTCAATCATTTTTGATTTGCCAAATTCTTTTATTTCTTCATCGTAAAACTTAAATATATAAAATGTTGTTGCAACTAAAAGAGTTAAAACAATTATTACTGAAATAAAACATCCCTTTTTCATAGTTAGCTATTACTCAATTTTTCAACTTCTACTTTATGAATTCTTTTATCGGAAACATCTGTCACTAGAAACTTTAATCCATGTTCTTCAAATGAGTAACCAACTTTAGGAATTGTTCCTGCATGATTTAGAATATATCCAGCTAAAGTATCATAATCTTCTTCAGATTCTTCCAAAGAAATATTAAACAATTCTTCAACTTCATCCATACTTAACTTGCCTAAAACTTGGAACTTATTCTCATTTAATTTTGTAAATTCATTTTCATCAGTATCATGTTCATCTCTTATTTCCCCAACAATTTCTTCCAGAATATCTTCCAAAGAAATTACACCAGCAGTTCCGCCATATTCATCAACGACAACACTAATATGTGTTTTCATTTCTTGAAATTCTTGCAATTGCTTACTAATTAGTTTGGTTTCTGGAACAAAACTACTTTCACGCATTATAGATTTAATCGGATATTTTTCATCTTGATTACTATTATTTAAGTACGGCAACATATCTTTCGCATAAATAATACCTAAAATATTATCTAGATCATCTTCATAAACCGGTAATCGGCTCTTCCCAGATTCATTAATAATATTTAATAAATCTTTAAGTGATGTATTGTGATTCACTGCAATAACATCTACACGAGGCGTCATTACTTCTCTTACATGCATTGTTCCAAATGATTCTAAACCACGAAGCAATTCATGTTCGTCTTCTTCAATTGTTCCTTTTTCAATTCCAATATTTGCAAGCTCAGCAATTTCATCATTAGATAAGGCAGTTTTTGATTTATCAATATTAATATTTGAAGTTAATAGATTAATGAAATTTGTCAAAAAAGAAGAAATTGGACTAATAATTAAATGAGTCCAATATAACGGAAATGCAATTATTTTGGAAAATTTTAATGGATGTTTATTTGCCCAAACTTTAGGAGTAATTTCAGCAAAAATAATTACTATAATAGTTAAAACTAAAATTTGAACGACCAATGCAATATCATATTCAATGTTATAAACATCAGCTACTTTTAAGGCTAAAGAAACAGATATTATAGAAGCACCAACATTAAATATTGTATTACCAATTAAAATGGTGACAAGTAATTTACGTGGAAATTTAAGGAGAGCAGAAATATATTTGCCAATAAGATTGGAACTACTTTTCAACTCCGAAAGCTTTTTCTCATCTAAAGAGAAAAGAGCAACTTCGGAGCCAGAAAATATTGCAGAAAAAATTAAAAGAATAATTAATGTAACTATTCCGTAAATCGAGCCAACGTCCAAATATTTACTATTAGCCTCTAATTGTTAAACAAATCAATTAAAATGGTAAATCATCATCTTCAGGTGTGCTAGTATCAATAGCTCCGGAAGGTGCAGAAGATTGTTGATTAGAAGAAGTAAAAGAATTACCACCTTCTCCACTACTACCATCAAGAGGAATAGATGCAAATTTATCTGCTAGAACTTCAGTAATATATACTTTTTGTCCCTCTTTATTTTCATAGTCACGTTTACTAATTCTGCCTTCTATGTAAAACTTAGCACCTTTTTTTAATTTCCCTTTTAGAAAATCTGAAGCACCCCATAAAACTACATTATGCCATGTCGTTTCATTTACATAGTTCCCATCTTTACCTTTATAACTATGAGTTGTTGCAATAGAAAAAGTGCTAACCTCATTATTATTTGTAGTAAATCTATGTTCCGCATCTTGACCTAAATTACCAATAATCATTACTTTATTCAACGAAAATGCCATAATTTCTCCTTTAAGAATTAAATAAATCCATAATAAATTTTAAAAATATTATTCAGTTACTATGAAAGCATCTTTATAAATATTTCTTCTTCTAAAATCATCTCTAATTGCTTCAACTTCCCCTCTAGTATTGTATGGAGAACTTCTAACGACGTAAAGTGAAATGGTACTGTTGTATATTACACTTAACGGGAAAGGTACATTTGAAGAAACATTTGAGGTAAATCTTTCGGCTCTTTGTAAAGTTGAAAAAGCGCCTAATTGCAAATAATACTGTTCACTATAATACTGATTTCCTTCAACAACAGTATTAGTTTGAGTTGTAGAAGTTGGCTCATTATAAACATCTTGAGTGACAACTTCATTCACAGTAACTGCTTCTTCAACAGCTTCTTCCACTTTCGCAATTTCTTCTGTATTTGTTGGAGTGTCTTTTGTCTCAGGTTCAGTTACAACGTCATTTGATTCATCAAACACATAAACTTCTTCAGTATTTTCTTTATCTCCGTTAACTTCTATTTCATCATAAGATGTTGTTTCTTGAAAAAGTGAACATGAAGATATAGTAAATAGTAGAACTAAGAATATTATATTTTTTTTCATTTTTTTAACTTTATTTTTATGGCTGAATATTTAAAAATACTCAGCCATAATTTAATAATCAATTAAGAATAAATACTAAAATAAATAACCATCAAATGTTCCAGCTTCAAAAGATGGAATTCCATTTTCTCTAGATAAAGCAGTTTTCGCTAAATCTAAACTTCCGGGAATTGTTGATACATTTATTTGAGGAATTTCTGCTTGATATGAAGAGTTAATACCTTCAATAAATTTATTAGCAATTACTGCATATCCTTGACTTGTTGGATGAACACCATCTAAACTAAATAATCCACCGAAAATATATTCAGTAGTAAATGTTAGACCATTTTCAACAATACCATTTGCAGAAATTTCACTAAAAAATTCGTTTATATCAATTAATGTAAAACCAAAAGCTGTTGATGCACCTGCAATGGAAGCATTAAAACTTGCAGTAACTGTTTCAACAACTAATTGTTCTGCTGGATCTAATACAAAACTATTTGGGAAAGGATTTTGTGGTGTAAGTCCAAAAGGTTGAGCAACATCAACACCAGCAGGAACATCAATTCCATTTGATGTATAATAAGCACCCGATACATCGCCTAATAATGCAGCAGCACCTGAAGCTTTTAAAGTAATAAATACTTTATTTGTTAATAAGTCATCAACTGTTGCAACGCCAATAAATGGAGCATCACTCATTTGATATACTAATCCTTGAACTGCAGGATTCACAGATTGAACTGCTTGAATTCCAGCACCAACGGATGGACCAACTGTTGTAAAAAATGGAACATCTTTTACATTAGGGATATTTGCAACAACACCTTTTATTCCAGCTTGAGCTAACGCACCAATAAGTTGACCATAAAGCTGTCCAAATGTTTCTGTTGGAGTATGAGGCAATAAACCACCACTTGTTGCATAACCTAAAATGTCATTGTTTCCAATCCAGACAGAAGCAAATGTTGGTACATCTGCTAAAGTTGATTCAAGAACTGTTTTACCTTGTCCTCTTAGTACAACATCAATTAAAGGATTTGTTCCAACAAATTGAGATGGTGATGCGTTTGTTAGAAGAACATCTGCTAATAAAATTCCGGGGATCCCTAGATTATTATAAATTCCAGCATAACCAGTATTAGTTGGCAAACCAGCGGCAACTGGCTGCGTGCTAGTTACAAATGGAACTAATGTAGAAATCTCAATTCTTCCACCTATGCCAGGGTTACTAACAATAGGTTGCTCATAGCTAGTACCAATTTGGTCTGCTATCATTTTACCATAAGAATAATTTTGTGCATCTTCATAAAGTGCACTACTTTGATAACCAGCAGTTAAACTGTTACCAATAGAAACAAACCTACTAAAATCGGCAGTTCCGGTACTTACTTCCCCGGGTGCAGTTAAATCATTTCTGTCTTCGCAATTAAATAAGAATATTGAAGAAATAATAACTGCTAAAATTAATATTATTTTATTTTTTTTCACTAATCAATTCCTCCAATTAAAGTTTATAAGCAAATGTTAAAGAAAGTAAGTGTGCAATTGAATTATAAGTTCCATTCAAAGGAGCAATACTATTATCTAGACCACTATAATTTTCATGAGAATCTGTAATAGTTCTTTCATCAAAACGTAAGAACAAATAAGCTAGATCAACAACAAGATTTTCAGTTAAATTGTATCCTACACCACCACTAAAGCCCAAACGATCAGCATCAGGTAATGTAGGATCGAGTCTTTCATCATCAACTGGATTTTGATCATATAAAAATCCTGCTCTTAACGCGAGTGATTCACTGTAGTTATATTCAACTCCAACTCTAGCTAAAAAACTATTATTATAATTTCTAACTGATGTTGTAGTATTAGAACCATCTGGTAAAGTATAATCAGTATATTTAACTTCTAATTTATCGTAACTTTCCCATCCCACATATTGATAATCAGCTACAAAAGTTAAGTTCTTAAGGGGTTTTACAGCAACTCCTAAAGTAATATTTGCAGGAGTAGTAAAAGGGGCTTCGATTCCACCATTTGGTAAAAGACCATCATATTGTGAAGGTGCGTTAGAGGGAGTTGCATCACCTTCAAAATTTATTTGTACTTCACTTCTATAAGAAAGACCAATTTGAATAGCATCTGAAGGAGTAAGTAAAACACCTGCAGTAAATCCTGAACCAGTTCCGGTTCCTTCCAAATTAACATAACCTTCTGCATTAAAAGGACTCAAGTTTACGCTTCTACCTATTATAACATCACCATAGGCAAACACATAACCAAAGCCAACGGATAAAACATCAGACACTTTATATGAAGCTACACCATTCATAAAGAATGTTCTAATTTCAGTTTCAACTGCCATAAATCTACCAAACCAATCATCTTCCCATTTTGTACCTAATCCGTAGTTATTACCAACTGAAAAACCAAAATGTAACTTTTCGTTAAATTGATGTGTTATACTCAAATGTATTGGGTTAAATAATTGTGCTTCTAATTCAGATTCTTCAATTGAAGGTGAAGGACCTCTAAAAGTAGAACTGGGTGAAATTAAAGTAACACCGCCCAGAAAGTTGGTTCCAGTAAGTTGTGTAATACCTGCTGGATTAAAATACATTGCAGATGGGTCATTAGCTAAACCAGCAAAAGCTCCGCCCATTGCCATAGCTTTAGAACCATGTTCGTTAATTTGGAAACCACTTGCAAAAATGCTAGTTGTATATAGGAACAACACCATTGCAAAAGTAAGTAGTTTTTTCACATAACCTCCTTTTTATTAAGATAAAATAATTTGTAATATAACAATTAACACATGAATAAAACAAGTATTGTTTTATTATGTAAAGTAAAATATAAGAAAATAAGATAAAATGTACAGATTAGATATGAACTATTTTTTTAACGTAACAATTGTTGCTCCAGCTCCACCAAATTTAATACTCGCAAGTTCAAAATTTTCAATTAGTTCATGATTTTTTAAGATCTCATGGACAGTCAAACGAAGTACACCTGTTCCCTTTCCATGAATTATTTCTACATTTTTTAAATTTGCTAAATATGCATCATCAATAAATTTAACTATCTCAAATTCAGCTTCTTCAGGTTTCCACCCTCTTATATCTAAACTTGTACTTGCATCATTATATGATGATGTTTGAACATTTTGATACTCAACTTCTTTAACTTTTTTTGAATGAAGAACATTTTTAATATTTACTCTTATTCTAATATTACCTGTATCAATAGTAATGATTTTTTTTTCAATATCTACAATAGTTCCAGTTGTAGAAGAATCTTTTATACTTACATAATCATTAATCTCAAAATTTCTCATCGGACTTTCAATTGTTTCTTCATCTTGATATGATTGAATGATCTCTTGTTTTAACGAATTTATTTTCTGCTTTTCCTCTTTTATTATTTCAGTTTCAGCATTAGTTTCTTTGATTCGTTTGATAGTATTTTCAAACTGACTGTTAATATCTTTTAAAAATGTTTCAGCTTTCTCTTTTGTGTCTTTTAATATTTTTCCTTTTTGATCTTTAAGTTTACTGTTTTCTCTTTCGTACAATTTTGAAAGTCCTTGCAGTCTACTATTTTCAATTTCTAACGAATTTATTTTTTTACTAAGTTCTAAGGATTTATTTTCTAATTCCATTATGAACTTTTCAATTTTGTTTTTGTCAGAATCTAAATATTTTTCTGCTAATTCAATTATGTCTATATTCAATCCAATTTTTTGAGCAACCTCAAATGCGTAACTTGAACCAGGAACATGTTGCCGAAACTTATATGTGGGCATTAAATTTTCTAGATCATACTCCATTGAGGCATTTTGAAATTTTTCAATTTCTGAAGCAAGTATTTTTAGGTTACCG
>Ga0209633_10004088_pt1 | contig 13227 bp, 10 predicted proteins | sample Cruoilmetagenom1_FD_187290 | JGI IMG/M metagenome (GOLD analysis project Ga0209633, IMG submission 187290) | Oil polluted marine microbial communities from Coal Oil Point, Santa Barbara, California, USA - Sample 1 (SPAdes) (version 2) | ecosystem: Environmental > Aquatic > Marine > Oil seeps ... | reverse complement strand
ATTAATATTGTAAGTGGAATAGATGTAACAATATTTGAAAAAAATGTTGGAAACTTTGATTCTTCATTTACTAGCATCAAAATTGAAGTGGAATCTAATTCTAAACTAGATTATATTATAATGGATTGAGTTAAGCAAACTTTTGTACTAAGTACACCTAAAATCAAGTAGAAGATATTATCAATTTTATTATTTTTTTATCAAGATTGGACCCATTACTAATTTGAATGAGAAATGTTATAAGAAAGATCTAACCAATGTATATTTTCAATAAATTAAATTAACAGCTCTTATATTATATATTTAGGGACATTAAGCCATTAATTATAATTCAAAATTACAGAAATCATATTTTTTTTTTATAAGGATGATTTTTTATCTTGCATCTGCAATTATTTATTCAACTAATGCTGAGCCTTTTCGTATGAAAAAATATTTAACTATTCTGATCATATCCATTTTTCTTATAAGCCCTTATTTTATTTTTTCACAAGAAAAAAAACCTAAGGTAGCTTTGGTCCTTAGTGGTGGCGGTGCAAAAGGCATGGCTCACATTGCTACTTTACAAGCACTTGATTCTTTGGGTATTGTACCTGATCTTGTTATTGGAACCAGTATGGGCAGTATTGTTGGAGGTTTATATGCCATGGGATATTCAGGTGATAGTATAGCTGCTATTACTAAGGATATTGACTGGGGGGTAATTCTGGGTGGTTCTATTTCTCTTGTGGATGTCGGTGTGGAAGAAAAGAGCGAGTTTAATAAATATTTGACAGAACTGGATCTGGTAAAAGGAAAACCAAAACTAAGTGATGCTCTGTTGAAAGATCAAAAACTCAGAGAGTTTATTACTTCCTTAATTTATCCTGTCTATAGTGTAACTGATTTTGACGATCTTTCGATACCTTTTCGGGCCATGACAACAGATATTGTCAACGGTAAAGAAGTACTCCTTGACAGCGGGTCCCTGGCGGTGGCAATGCGGGCCAGTATGTCAATCCCCGGAGTTTTTAAACCGGTACCTTATAAAGATGTACTACTGGTAGATGGTGGAGTACTTAATAATTTCCCCACAGACGTTGCCAAAAGTATGGGTGCTGATATTATTATAGGAAGTGACGTTGGTGGTGGGATGGCTTCAATAGAAGATTTAAACAGTATTTCATCCCTCCTTTTTCAAGCGGCTATGCTAACCAGTAACCTTAAAGCACCTGAAAATATAAAACTCTGTGATATCTTTATTGATCATGTACCAAATCTAACCTATTCAACTGGAAACTTTGATAAAGGAAACGAATTATACGAGGAAGGTAAAATAGCAACTGAACAAAGCATAGATCAGTTAATAGCTTTGGCTGAAAAATTGAAAGGTTTTCAACAAAGAACTCATAAAATACCTGATGTAACTGATGAGATCATGCTGGATACCATTATTTATACTGATATTAGTGAAGCAAACCTGGATCTTGTAAAGGCAAGAGCAGACTTACAGACTCATAAAAAGTACACTTCAGATGACATAATTTATAGAATTGACAAAGCAATGGGAACCAATCTATTTAGTCAAATTACGTATACTCCAGTAATAGAGGGAGATAAAGTAGGTTTGGAATTAATAGGATTAGAACATTCAAAACACCAGGTAAAAGGATCACTGCACTATGACACATATCGCGGCGTTGGTTTAGTGGTGAATTATACAGGTAGAAATGTTCTTGGACAGGCTTCCCGGTTCCTTGCTACTGTTGATATCGCACAACAACCCATGTTTGGTTTGCAATATCAAAAGAATTTTGGGGATAAAAAAATGTGGTGGTGGCATTCTGATGCCCTATATGAGTATTTAAAAAATAAAGTTTATATAAAAGGACAGGTTGCAGACGATATGAGATTTAAATACCTTCAGTTTGACAATCAGGTAAACCGAAATATAAATTCATTAAATAGCTATGTTGGTATTGGAATCAATTATGAAAACACAAGTGTAAAACCTATCACAGATCCAGAAGTTGTTGAGAATGTGCTTGATCTTGATCATTATTATTATAATAATTTTGAAATTTATGCCCATTATATATTTCGTAATATGGACAAAAGATTCTATCCAACTCGTGGCATCCATTTTCGTGCAAATATAAGCAGATCAGTATGGAATGATCTTGATCTGGTATACGCCGATGATGCACTAGCAGAGGTTAAAGGGAGTACCAACAACTTTAGTAAGTTGGGCCTTGATCTGGAAAAAAGATTCCGTTTCCATAATAATATTACTGGAATTCTTGGTGCTAACACTAACTTTATTTTTGAAGACCAGATCAAATCCGGAGAAGAATCCTTTACCGATTACGGCTATGCAGCAAGATATTTTTTAGGAGGAAATTTACGAAGCTCAAGTAAAAATAGTTTTATTTTTCCTGGCTTACGGGAAGATGAATTGAATGTAAGTCAATTTATGAAGCTCAACCTAGGAGTGCAATTTATGCCCGTGAATAATGTCTATTTAACACCACATTTCAATGTTGCTTCTGTTGGGTTCAGAGATTTTGACGATTATATAGAATATGCTTTTTCTCCAAATGGTGATTGGCAGGATGGGGAGGAAGCCAGTTCCTTAATGTCGGCCGGTCTAACAGTTTCCTACGATTCATTTTTAGGACCAATTAATTTTGATGCCTCATGGGTCGATGGTATAAACGATGTCAGACTATTTTTTAGTTTAGGTCTCTTTTTTGATTAAGCTCTTATAATTATTATACAAAATCGATGGATAGCATATTCCATTTTTTTAGGTTCCAAAATGATGAGTGCAGTTAATGTTCAATTATCTATTACATGATCATAATGAAGCATCCTTTTTTTTAACAGATATTTTGCTCTGTAAACAATCCTTTCTCCCACATAATCTATTTCATCTGTGGTATTGAATTTATTAATTCCAAACCGGAACACTCCATTCTTAATTTCTTCATTAACTCCTAGTGCAGATATCACATGAGAAGGTTTGGCAGAACCACTGGCACAAGCTGAGCTGGTAGAAAATATAATATTTGGAAGACCTCCAATAAGACCTTCACCGGTTATACCCGGGATAGAGATATTGAGATTTCCTGGATGTCTGTTAGTTTCGCATCCATTAAGTCGAACATCTTCAATTGAGTTAAAAATATATTCTTGCAAGCGATCTCTTAATTTACATACTCTGTTATAAATCTTATCAGAATTTGAACGGTAAATTTCACATGCTTTTCCAAAGCCAACAATTCCCGGGATATTGGCGGTACCAGGTCTTATGCCCCGCTCTTGACCACCGCCAAAAAGAATGGGGCTTAGTGTTGTTTTTGAATTGTGCCGCCTTAAAAATAAAGCGCCTACACCTCTCGGACCATAGATTTTATGTGCAGACATAGCGGCGAGATCTATATTCATTTTGTCAACGTGAATCGCGTGCCAACCAATGCCCTGAGTCAGGTCGCAGAAGAATTTTGCTCCCAATGTATGACATATTTTTCCAATTTCTTCAATAGGCTGAACTGTGCCTATTTCATTATTGGCCAGCATAATAGCAACTACTAAGGTTTCATTATCTACCACAGATTTTAATTCATTTAAATCAATTCTGCCTACATCATCCACATCTAGTATTGTAACTCTATAATCTTTTTCCTGAAGTGAATCCAGACATTGTAAAACGGCAGCATGTTCTGTTCTTTGTGTTACAATATGTTTTCTATTCGTATTATTGGCATTCGCCAATCCTAATAGGGCTAAATTAATTGCCTCCGTAGCACCACTTGTAAAAATAATTTCTGAGGGTCTTGCTCCTATAAGATCTGATACCTGGTTTCGAGCCATTTCCATAGCTGCAGCAGATTTCCACCCGGCCTTATGATTTCCGTTGCCATAATTCAGAGTAAAAAAAGGCAACATTTCGTTAAGTACATCTTGATCCACAGGCGTACTTGCATGTGAATCAAGATAAATTACTTTTTCCTTCATTTTATTAGAATTAAAATGATAAGGTTTGTGCACCGTCTGTAATCCATTCTAACATAGGCCCTGCTCCTACTACTTCTGTCCCCTCAACTGTTTCATCAGCTTTTAATCCCCTATGGTTAAAACAAGGTGCACATGCCCATAGTGTGCCACCACTCGCAGTGAATCCCTCTACCAACTCATTTAATTTTTTAAACGGCGCTACATGTGCATATTCTGAACTACCTTCTCTACTTAGTTCCACTCCATCGGAAGTAAGGAACATTCCAACTTCCAAACCTTTTGAAATTGCTGCATTTGCAACGGTAAAAGCTACTGTAGATATATCATCATTTGAATTAACTGACAGTGTTACGACTAATTTTTTTGATTTTGACATTTTCTTTGATTTTTAATAGTTAATATTTAATTGTTTATTTATTTTTTAATTGCGAGTATAGAAACGCTTTTGATACCATAATCTACTGTTGCTCCCTTGGCACTATTTGATATAAATGCATAAGGATTATCCTTTACTTTTACGATCTCTAAGCCTTGATTTTCTATAAGTTCTTTATATTCTTCAATTTGCATGGCTCCACCAATACAGGCTGCCCATAATGTGGCATTACAACTAATGTTCTCAGGCAGTTTTACCGAGGTAACAATATCTGAGAGTATCAACCTTCCTCCTGTTTTTAATACTCTTGCAACTTCTTGAAATACTTTCTTCTTTTCGCTGGATAAATTAATAACTCCATTACTAATTATAGCGTCAATACTATTCGATACAATAGGAATTTCCTCAATATAACTCTTGCGAAATATGACTTGATCAAAACCAGCTTCATCTCTCAAGTTTTCGGATTTTTCCAGCTGCTCTTCAGTCATGTCTATTCCTATTACCTCCCCTTCTCTTCCTACTTCTAAAGCTGCATAAAATACATCCATGCCAGAGCCACTGCCAAGATCTACAACCGTTTCGCCCTTTTGTAATTGGGCAAAGTCAAAATAGTATCCTACCCCTGCGAAGGAATCTATAGCTTGCTTAGGAATTTGATTCAATACGCCGGATGGATAACCTAATCTCTCTGATAAATTCCTGCCCATTTCAAAATGATATTCTATTTCAGGGTGTAAAGCCACCTTTTTGTACATATCTTTTACTTTTTTCTCTAAATCTATTTGATTTACTTTTTTTTGATTTTCTAATACTGCACTCATGATTTTTATATTTTATATTAATATTAATTTGATAATTCCCATAGTCTTTTATGCTCCGTCCAGGTGACCCTTTTTTTTAAAACATAATTTGATTCTGAATTTTCGTAAATTTTTGATTTTTCTTTCATGATTATATTGTTAGTTTATTTTTTAATAGTTGAATCTTCTCACATCTTTCCAACATTCGCCGTTCTTCCTACAGTTTTGATTTAAAAAACTTCTGTTATTACTCGTTCTTCTCTTGGTATTAAAATTTGAATTGTTCATGATAAATGGTTTTTTAGTTAATATTAATTTATTTGAATTCTATTTTTTAAGGAATAATGCATTGTATATTTTTGATGGAATACAATAGTCAATTCCACCCACTAGGAAGGCTATTACAATTAATAAGCTCCCGAAGATGTAACCTCCCAGCATTAAATTATTATGAAACAGAAATATGATCCCAATGATCCATAGGCTCGCAATACCACATGCAAATTTCAACTGAGGTGCCCTTGGAGGTAATTTTGGTTTATTCAATCCTATGCTCAAAATATTATTATAGATATAATCAAATGGATGGTATGGAAGAATTACACCCAGAAAGGCTATGAGCATCATCATTGTCAGTATAGGAATATTATTAAATATTACACCTACTGTTAATATGGACCCACAGAGTCTGAATGCAAAACGATTACCAAATGCCAGCTCATCAATTGCCTCATCGGTTTGACAGAAATAACCTTGTTCTCGAATTCTATTTATCCTCGTGCTCGATAATTTAATTTCTTTTGTTTTCATGATTCTATTATTTATTGTGTTGATAAATTTATTTATCCCGATAACATTCTATCTATTGAACACTGCAAAGTTGAATCAGAAGTTGATTTGAGAGATTAAATTATGATGCAAATACGTTAAACTTTGTTGCACATTTCTTTTAATATTCAATTCAAATGAATAAATATTACTGTTACTATATTGTATTACAGTGTATTAGATATTAATAATTAATTTGTGTCCAATTTTTACTAAATTTACTTGATAGCAATTTTTATTTACATTTAGACTAAATAATGTACCAAATCAGGAAATTAGAATATGACTTTTATTAATTTTAAAACAATCAATGTCGCCAAATAATTACTTTAAAAAATATACAGAACTGGGTTATCATCCGGATGATTCGGAGGAAGAGAAAGTAAATAAGTCGACTTTGGTGGTACTCTCCTTACCGTTCGCGGCGGCAGGGTTGATTTGGGGGATTCTGTATTTTATTAATGGATTGATGATCCCCGGGTACATTCCATTCAGTTATGGCATACTTTCCATCCTAAGCTTTGTGAATTTTAGTATAACGAAAAAGTATACGTTCTTTAGAAATAGTCAATTATTTTTGATATTGATACTCCCTTTTTTATTACAATTGAGTTTAGGTGGCTTTATACCTAGCAGCGCCGTGATCATATGGGCATTAATTTCTCCTGTCGGTGCTCTTGTGTTTTTCAAGACCAATCAATCACTCTTATGGTTTGCCGCATATTTGGCATTGGTGGTCACAGCATTCTTCATAAACGATTATGTGAGTATATTTTTTGATTGGGGGCTTAGCGATAGATTTATAAATGTTGTTTTCCTATTAAATATAATAGCAGTATCCTCTTTGATCTATGCCATTCAATATTATTATGTTGGTAAGCAGACAGAATTAAAAGAGGCAATTGAAGAAAAAAATATTGCATTAGAGGAACAAACAGAAAAATTAAAAGAAATGGATGAAACAAAATCCAGGTTCTTTGCTAATATCTCACATGAATTTAGAACACCCCTAACCCTGATCTTAGGATTGGTAAATAAGCAAATTTCAAATTATGAAAACGCTCCAATTAGACAGGATAGTGAAACGATGAAGAGAAATGCCAATCGACTCCTACAACTAATTAATCAACTGCTTGACCTCTCAAAATTAGAATCAGGGGAGATAAGTTTATCAGTAGCTAAAGATGATATCCTCGAGTTTTCTAGAAAAACGATAATATTATTCGAATCTCATGCCGAGAGTAAAAAAATAAACATCCTTTTCAACGGTCATGACATGACTAAAAAAAAGAGTGCTGACAAAATAATTATTTATTTTGATCACGATAAAATGCAAAAGGTCATTACCAACCTATTGTCCAATGCCATAAAGTTCGCTACAGCGGAAAGTACGATACATGTAAATGTTCTTAAGAAAGGTGATTTTGTTAGCATTGGAGTTACCAATATAGGGAAAGGTATTGCATCGGAAAAATTATCTAATGTGTTTGATCGCTTTTATCAGGTGGATACAGCATCTACGAGGGCATATGAAGGAACAGGGATTGGGCTTGCACTTGTAAAAGAATTGATGGAATTGCATCATGGCAAAGTGAATGTCATAAGTGAATCCAAGGTTACCACTTTCACTTTGACCCTCCCTTTGGATGAAAACCTTTATACTCTTGAAGAGAAGGTTTTACTAAAAGATAGAGAGTCGGAGAGTGTCGAAGACTCTATTGAGGCGAAATCTTCTAATAATGTAGAACAAAAAACAATATTTTCTGAGAATGAAGAAACAGAAAAACTTACGGATCAGCTTGAAATATTAATTGTTGAAGACAATCCTGATCTAAGAGATTATATTAGTGATATACTAAAGAAAGATTATAAAGTTATTAAAGCCGTTGATGGTATCGATGGATTAAGAAAAGCTGAAGAATCCGTTCCCGATTTGATAATAAGCGACGTTATGATGCCTAATATGGATGGCTATGAATTGTGTAAGCGATTGAAAACTTCGGAAAAAACAAATCATATTCCGGTAATAATATTAACGGCAAAAGCATCTCAGCAAAACAAGTTGGAAGGGTTAGAAACAGGCGCTGATGATTACTTGATCAAGCCATTTGATGAAGTAGAATTGTTAATTCGGATAAAGAATTTAATTACTATTCGAGAAAAATTACAAAAGAAATATCGGCAAAATGCCTGGCTTAAGCCTAGTAAACTTAATATCACTTCCGTTCAACAAAAATTCATTGAAGATATAAAGGAAATCATTGAAAAAAACCTTGATAACAGCCAATACAGCGTTGAAGATCTGGGAGAAGGAATTGGAATGAGCAGGTCTCAAGTACACAGAAAACTAAAAGCTTTAACAGATCAGTCCGCCAGTAAATTCATGCGAAATTACAGATTGCACAGAGCTGCCGAGTTAATTAAAATAGATTCTGGTAATATTACTGAAATTGCCTATCAGGTTGGCTTTAGTAGTCAAACGTATTTTAGTTCTAGCTTCCAGGAGCTTTTTGAATGTTCTCCTTCTAACTACAGATCACGGTTTGAAAATTAACAATGAATAACTAAATAGACTTATAAAGAAGAAATATAATCAGGAGTATGACTTAGGGTTGTTAGATTCTCTTAACGCGTACAGCATTCATACCTTTCATACCCTTCTCCAGTTCAAAAGACACTTTATCATTTTCGACAATCTCATCAATCAAACCACTAACGTGACAAAAATATTTTTCCTGATCTTCGGTATCTATAATAAAACCAAAGCCTTTGGAAGAATCGAAAAATGAAACTTTCCCATTTCTGATCGGATCATATACTTCATCGCTCTCTTCCTTTTTTGGAATACCTAACACGATACTTTCAGCATCAACTTCCACTTTCATCGAAGGGTCTGGTGGTGTATCGGTTAAATTACCCAAATGATCCACATAAGCAAATTGAATGCCTTGTTTACCCTTTTCTTTTGCTTCAAGCTTGCGGGCTTCCATTTTCTTCCGCTTATCTTCACGCTTTTTGAGACGCTTTTTTTCTTTTTCGCTCTTATTAAATGTTTGTTGAGATTTTGCCATTCGTATTTTCTAATTTAAGTTAAATATTCTGTTTAAGAGGAGATTAAGATATTTTTGGAATCTGGAAAAACATTTTGATTAAAATATTTTTCTCTAAATAAACATCAAATAAATGTAACTCATGGTCAATGTTGAGCTCTCAAAACTAATACAAATATAAACTTCCATTTGATTTAATTATCCTGCAGCCGCCATTTTTATTGAAAAAAATAATTCTAATCTAATATTTCATACAAAAAAACAATCCATACAATTGTAAAAAATTTAACATATTCGATTTAAATGTCTTAGTTATAATATTATAAATTAGATAAATAAGCTCCATAGGTATCCTTAAAAGCAAATCCTTTTGTTATTCTTTGTTTGTTCAATTTCTTGTATTCCACAAGTGCCCATAGAATAAATTCTTTTAAAAATAATATATCCTTTGTTTTAGTTTTAGTCGCAAATTTGGTAATAAGTTCGTCGAGGGGCTTTATTTTATTCAAAGCATCTCTATATTCCTCTTCGCTGCCATCATCAAATAATTCAAAGGAACTCGCTTCGAAAAACCATTGAAGTACTGTCTCGTAGGGATCTTTTTCGTCCTCATGTTTCAATTTTTTAATCTCCGGGAAGTATTTAACAAACAAAGTTTTTGCAGCAGCACCAATCAAATTTTCGGCTACAAAGGCCGCTCCCTCCTGTTCACCCTCATAGACCAATTCCACTTTTCCTGTAATAGATGGCACCATTCCTAAAATATCAATAAACCGAATAGTTGTTTCCCTTGCACCTGAAGAAACACAACGATGCTCTGCGGTACTCAACAGATTTTCATATGCTGTAATACTCATTCTCGCACTAACACCACTTTTATTGTCTACAAATTCGTTATCTCGTGCCTCAAAACCAATTTGTTCAACCAGATCTTTCGCCAGATCCGGAATGTGTATTTGACAGGTTCTATCCTGCTGTAATTTGGCCTCTTGAGCCGTAATGGCTTTAGCAATTTCTAAATTAATCGGATAATGGGTTAAAATTTGAGAGCCAATTCTATCTTTTAATGGTGTAACTATACTCCCCCTATTTGTATAATCTTCCGGGTTGGCCGTAAAGATAAATTGCAGATCCAAGGGCATTCTAACCTGAAATCCTCTAATCTGTATATCTCCTTCTTCCAATATGTTAAATAATGCTACTTGAATTCTTGATTGAAGATCAGGTAATTCGTTAATTACAAAAATACTTCGATTGGCTCGGGGTATCATTCCAAAATGTATTACTCTTTCATCAGCGTAACTCAATTTTAAGTTAGCTGCTTTAATGGGATCAATATCACCTATTAAATCGGAAACGGTAACATCCGGAGTTGCGAGTTTTTCAAAAAATCGATCCTCACGATGGATCCATTTTACAGGTGTACTATCACCATATTTTGCTATTTGTTCTTTTCCGTAATTACTAATGGGAGCATAAGGGTCATCATTAATTTCTGAACCGTCTAAAGCGGGAATGTATTCATCCAGCAATTGAATCATCAAGCGTGCCAACCGAGTTTTTGCCTGACCTCTCAATCCTAATAAATTTATATTGTGTTGTGAAAGTATAGCACGTTCCAGTTGAGGGATCACCGTGGTGTCATATCCATGAATTCCTGTAAACGAAGGTATTCCGTTTTTAATATTATTAATTAAATTGGCTCTAAGCTCGGTTTTGATATTTTGCGATACATAATCTGTTTTTCTTAAGCTACCAATTGTTTTAATTTTAGAGATGTTCATTATCGAATGCGTTTTTTTCTGTTATTTTCATAATCATGAAATATCATTTCTCCCAATCCTGATAAACCTGTGTAAATTGCCTTCCCTAAGTTGCACTGTGTAAATTCTTCTACAAAAGATTGCAAATAAGGGTCTTGAGCTATCATAAAGGTTGTTATTGGAATATGTAATTTCCTTGCCTTAGTTGCTTTATTATAGCATTTTTCCACAATATACTGATCTAAGCCATTGCTATTCTTATAATATGTGCCATCTGGCATGCGCAAACAACTCGGCTTACCATCCGTTATCATAAATATTTGTTTGTTTGTATTTCTCTTTCTTCTCAAAAGATCCATAGCCAATTCTAACCCTGCTACTGTATTTGTGTGATATGGTCCAACCTGTAAATAGGGCAATTCTTTAATTTTAATAGGCCAGGCATCATTTCCAAAAACCAAAATATCCAAAGTATCCTTTGGGTATCTTGTAGTAATGAGTTCAGCTAAGGCCATTGCCACTTTTTTAGCGGGGGTAATTCGATCTTCGCCATATAAAATCATACTATGGCTAATATCAATCATCAAGACAGTGCTCATTTGTGCTTTATGATGTGTATCCTCTACCATCAAATCCTCTTGGGTCAAATTAAAATTATCAAAACCATGATTGATCTGGGCATTTTTTAAACTCTCCGTTATAGATATGTTTTCTAGGGCATCACCAAACTGAAATTCTCTTAGATCCCCTGTATGCTCATCTCCCAGCCCACTGCTTTTTGTTTTATGACTGCCGGCTCCTTTCCTTTTTAGCTTACCAAATATTTGATCCAATGCATTCTTACGAATGGCTCTTTCGGTTTTTTCGGTAATGGTAGTAGTTGGATTCCCATCCGGTTTTATTTCTTCGCGAATAAATCCCTTTTCTTTTAATTCTTCTACAAAATCATCAAGTGTATAGCTCTCATCCATTAAACTGTACTCTTTGTCCAGTTCTTCCATCCATGAAAGTGCTTCCTCCAGATCGCCCGACGTGTGTGTAATTAATTCGCTAAAGATATCAAATAGCCTTTCGAATGGACTTTTTGACTTCTCTTTATACGGACTAAATTTAAAACCGGTTCTGTGATTCTTCCTCTGCATTTATCTAATTTTAAAATTATGTATACTCTTTTCTCAAAACTATTATTTTAATAATAATATCTAAACCCTTTCAAATATAAGCATTAGAAATAATAAACTACACCTCTTCAGAAAGCTCAACAATTTGTTGGCCTTGTAAGATTGGTCAATGACAGTTGATAATATGAACATTTATTAGTTTCTTTGTTTTAGATAGTTATCTTTAATTGTTATTAAATCATAATCTAATTACAACCTATTAATCGTTAAACCATAAACATGCTTACAAAAAAATTTTATTCAACTAAAGAGATGATATCATGGACTCGAAAAGAAGTTTTCTTTTATTTTATTTTTATGGTTGTATTAACAGGGTTATATGTCCTGTTCGATCTTACTCATATACGCGTTCCCTGGACACCAGTGGCACTAATTGGAACGGCAGTTGCGTTTATAATTGGATTTCAAAATAGCGCGGCATATGGGAGAATATGGGAAGCTCGAAAAATTTGGGGAGGAATTGTTAATAGCTCCCGCACCTGGACAATGAAAATAATGGATATGGTAACTAATGAATACAGTCCCAACCCAATAACCGAAGAAGAGCTTGCTAAAGTAAAAAAGATACTGATCTACAGGCATATCGCCTGGCTTACATCATTGAGATATGCGATGCGGCAAACAAAAAAATGGGAAGTTTTCAATGAGCATAAAACAAATAGAGAATGGTCTTCAAAAGCACATATTCCTGAGCGAATGACATCATGGGATGACGCAATTAAAGAATATATATCTGAAGATGAAAAAATTAAGATAGCTGCAAAGGGAAACAAATGCACTGCATTGCTGTTTTTACAATCTAAAAATTTAAGAAAATTAAAAGAACAGGGACTTATTTGGGAGTTTTCTTTTCTGGAACTTGAGAACTTACTACAAGAACTTTTTACTTTACAAGGGAAATCAGAGCGCATAAAAAATTTCCCATACCCTAGACAATATGCGACATTAGGGCATTTATTTGTCCATGTTTTTATATTTCTTTTACCTTTTGGTTTGATTCCTGCCTTTGATGATATTGGACTGAATATGGCTACGGTATACCCTACTGTTGGGACCAATTTCATATGGATGGGTATTCCGTTTTGCACCGCTGTGGCTTGGGTGTTTCACACAATGGAGCGCATAGGTCGCGTGGGTGAAAATCCATTTGAAGGGTCTGCAAACGATGTTCCTATATCAACCATAGCCAGAGGAATAGAAATAGATATACGCCAGATGCTGGACGAAGGT
>Ga0209633_10004086_pt1 | contig 13230 bp, 11 predicted proteins | sample Cruoilmetagenom1_FD_187290 | JGI IMG/M metagenome (GOLD analysis project Ga0209633, IMG submission 187290) | Oil polluted marine microbial communities from Coal Oil Point, Santa Barbara, California, USA - Sample 1 (SPAdes) (version 2) | ecosystem: Environmental > Aquatic > Marine > Oil seeps ... | reverse complement strand
CCTACAGTATGGCACTAATTTTATTTCGGCTATGCCCACAAATCTTTATGGCCCAAATGATAATTTTAATCTTGAAACTTCGCATGTACTTCCTGCCTTGATAAAAAAAATTCATTTGGCTAAATTATTCGTTGAGCAAGAATTTGACCAAATTAGTAAAATACTAAATATAAAATCTACTTCAGAAATTATAGCTATTCTCAACAAGAATGGTATAAACTCTAACGGAGTAGAAATTTGGGGTACCGGAAAACCATTGAGAGAATTCCTATACTCAGAAGATTTAGCAGATGCCTGTGTTTTCTTAATGGATAATATTGATTTTGAAGATTGCTTTGATCCATTAAAAAAGGAGGTGAGAAATACTCATATTAACATTGGCACCGGCAAGGAAATTTCGATAGCTAACTTGGCACACCTTATTAAAAATACTATTGGTTTTACCGGAGATATATTATTTAATACTAACAAACCCGATGGTACGTTGAGAAAACTTACAGATGTTTCCAAATTACATAAATTGGGCTGGAAACATATTGTGGAATTAGAAGAAGGTGTTGAAAAACTCTATTATTGGTATAATCATCAATTCAATGAATAGAAAAAATATAATTGTAAAAAACGTTTCATTAGGCTTATTGTACAAAGTATTAAATATGGGGGTTGCTTTTATTACAATTCCCGTTTTATTGAAATTTCTCAATACTGAACAATACGGGCTATGGGTAACCATTTTTTCAATAGTAAATGTAATTATCTATATTGATGGTGGTGTTACCAATGGTCTCAAAACTAAACTAACAGAAGCACTCAGTAATCATAATGTTAAACTTGCTAAGGAGTATATTTCAACCGCATATTTTTCAATAATTTTTTTTTCAGCATTCATTTTAGTTTTAGGTTCTTTATCTATTTATATCATAGATTTTAATGACTTACTCAATACTTCTGTAAGTGAGAATACATTAAAAATTACAATATTTATTACCTTGTTGTCTATGACCATTGGTTACATATTAATGCTCTATAAATCATTATTTTATGCTAGTCAAAAATCAGCAACCGTAGAATTATCAATGTTAATTTATCAGTGCATAAATTTATTTTTCTTAATTTTTGCATTAAAATATTTTCAAAGTTCGTTGGTTTATGTAGCATTATTCTATGGGATAGCTACAATCTTAATTGGGGTTTTGTTTTCCATATTTTTTTTTAGTCAGCAAAAAGAATTACTACCCTCAAAGAAATTTTTTAAAAAAGAAGTTTTTCATAATTTATTTGGATTAAGCATAAATTTTTTTTTAATCCAATTATGCATGATAATAATTTTTAGTACAGATAATTTAATTATTAGTAATTATTTAGGACCAAGTGAAGTAACCAATTATGATATTGTTTTAAAACTATTTCAAGTTACGATAACCTTTTCAGTAATTATTCAAGATCCATTTTGGGCGTTATATTCAGATGCCTTTGTCAAAAATGATTTCAACTGGATAAAAAAAACATTAAAAAAATGGAATTTATTATTCTTACCTTTTTCTTTGCTCATTTTAATATTGATATTTGTTGCTAAACCTTTGATAAGATTTTGGATACAAAAAGACTTAGAAATATCAACGAATCTAATAGTGTTTATGGGGATTTTTGTTTTAGTTAGGGTTTACGGTATAATTTATATGACTTTTTTAAATGGAATAGGGAAAATAAAATTACAAATGTGGTTGTATATTTTTGGTGCATTTATAAACATTCCGTTGTCTATATATTTTGTTAAATATCATAATTTAGGAAGCAGTGGTGTAATTTTAGGAACCATTATGAGCATTTTAACGATGTCTGTTGTTTTGCCAATACTGACATTTAAACTATTAAATGAAAGTAATACAATACAATGAGCACTCCATTCATAAGCATTATAACCGCTTGCTACAATAGTTCAGCAACCATAAAAGACACCATAGAATCTGTTTTGGATCAAACATATCACAATATTGAATATATTTTGATTGATGGTGATTCTGAGGACAATACGGTTTCCATAATTAAATCATATAAAGAATTTTTTAAATTAAAAGGAATAAATTATCGTTGGATAAGTGAAAAAGATAATGGTATTTATGACGCTATGAATAAAGGCTTATCACTAGTACATGGAGAATGGATTGTTTTTATTGGTTCCGATGATTATTATAAAAATAATAAGGTTTTAGAAAATACCATTTCAAATTTAAATCATGCCAAGTCAAACAATATTAAATATGTTTATGGTAAAATTGAACATGTAAATAACAAAAAAGAATTGATTGAAATTTCTGGAGAACCATGGCAAAAACAAAAAGAAAGATTTCCTTATATAATGAATATTAATCACAGCGGTAGTTTTCATCACAAAACCTTATTTACTATACATGGAAAATTCAATGACACGTTTAAAATTGCAGGAGATTATGAGTTTTTACTAAGAGAATTGAAAAACGAAGTCAATAATGCTCTTTTTATTGAAAATATTCTCATCATCATGAGAGAAGGAGGAATTAGCAGTACACTAAGCAATAGACTAAACTTGGTTAGAGAGTCTCAAAAAGCAAGAAAAATTAATAAAATTAATTCGTTCTCCAAAGAGTTAACTTATTGGAAACTAAGGGTGAGAATTATATTAATAATATCATTTTTATTTGGTGACAAATGCTCTTCAATATTAGCAGATTTCTATAGAAAGGTTATATTGGGTAAACAAAAACGATGGACTAACTAAGAATAATAATGGAAATAAATTGGTTTGGTTTTATTTTTCTAATTCTAATTGCTATTGTTGTTAGTCTCAAAAAATCATTTCGGTTTATTGATGCTTTCGTAATAACCATACCCTTCAACGCTACGGTAATATTTCTGATTGACGATTATACTGCTGTCAATTTACCCTTAGCATTATTGGTTTTGTCTACCATTTCGTACTTTATTAAGAAAGTTTTATTTAGAAATCTGTCTATCCCTAAAAATTTAATTAATAGCCTTACTTGGTTAGTCTTAATTGCATTGATAGCTATTTTTTCAGAGATGATGCCTTTTATTATAAATGGTGATTATATGATTCTAGATAGATATACAATAGGTGTATATTATGCTGAAGAAATCCCCTTATATCCTAGTATACAATGGATAACACAACTATTATATTTTCTAATTGGGTTATTTGTGGTATACTTAATAAGTGTATCTTACACTTCAATACATGGTATAAAACGTTTACTAAAACTTCTGTTGTCTGGAATCACTTTTATGATCTTTTGGGGATGGTTTGGTGATCTCTGTATACTTTTAAACATATCTTATCCTTATCAATTATTCAATCATTTAGGCATGTCAAAAGAGGGTATATCAATACTTTATAATTGGCCAAGAATGGCAAGTGTAACTATGGAAGCCTCCTACTTTGCTCAATTACTAATACCTGTTACTCCATTTTTCTACTGGTTTAGTCAAAAGAATAGTAACTTTATTTTTAGTAAAAATTATCATCTATCAATGTATCTTGTGTCAATGATCTCAGTATTAATTGCTTATACAACAACTGGAGTCATTGGTTTTTTATTAATTATAGGATTATTATTAATAAATAGAATCCGATTTTTTAATAGAATAAGTAAGTATATTTTAACCCTTTTTTATTTAGGATTGAGCGTGATAGTTCTAATTTATATAAGTGTGTATTTAGTGAATATAGCTGACACCTATTCCGGTGTAGAGCGATTTAAAACGGTGTATTTAGGTTTTGAATATTTTTTAGATTACCCAATTTTAGGATTGGGCTGGGGCGTTTTTCCAACCTATGACCTATTTGTAAATTTGCTCGTAAATTTTGGTATATTGGGAACTTTTTCTTTTTTCATATTTATACTTAATATCTTTATACGTTTTAAAAATAAAATAAAACTAAATAACAAATATAAGTCGTTAAATAAAGCTGGATTAGAGAGCTTAATTTTAATTTTAATTGTATCAGAACTTTCTGGTTTTATTTATCATTCACAATATTTTTGGCTGTATATTGGAATAGCAATTAGTATTTCCTCTTTAAACATACAAAAAGAAGCATGAGGTTCTCTATAATTATACCTACAATAAATAGAATTGACGAGTTGTTATTACTGCTAAAATCTTTGAAAAATCAATCTTTTAAAGATTTTGAGGTTATCGTTATTGATCAAAATGTAAAAGAACTAATTCTAGATAAAATTGAAATCTACAAAAATGATTTTCCATTACAACGGATTAGAATATTGGCAAAAGGAGCTTCCAATGCAAGAAATGTTGGCATAAAAAATGCAAAAGGGGAGATTTTATCTTTTCCAGATGATGATTGTGAGTTGCCAAGTGATTTTTTACAAAATATAAACACCTATTTTAAAGAGCATAAAGTTGATGGAATAACGGTAACTACTAGAGACAAAAATGATGGCAAACCTATTTCTATTTTACTTTCCTCTAAAGAGCAAAAAATTAGTAGAAAAAATATATTAAAAACGGTTATTGAGGCAGGTATTATGATTAAAGCTAATAAAATTGAAAATGTTTTATTTGATGTAAATATGGGAGTTGGATCAGTAAACTCTCCGTATTGGTCAGATGAGGGGCCTGATTTTATTTATAATTTAGTAAAAATTGGAAAAACAATTAATTATTGTCCACAATTTAAAATGTTTCATCCTAATCCTGTGAAAAATTATAATGAAAAAACTGCATTGCGAAGTTATCAATATGGAAAAGGAAGAGGTTACTTCTTAAAAAAGCATAAATTTGGCTTTCTTTCTATTTCCTATTATTTAACTTTATACCTAATAGGAATAATGAAAGGTGTGGTTTTTGCAAACCCACAAATGATAAACTATTTTAAAAAAGGCTTTAAAGGAAGGTATGAAGGGTATTTTCAATCAAAATAAGACGCTAGAGTTTGGATTAGATTTTATTCTTTTTATCGTTGCCTTTAGTATCCCATTCTCTTCTGCGTTTAACAGTATATCTATAGCTGTTTTGTTTTTATATTCTTTTTTATGGATGCTTAAAAAAGACCCATTTTATCTCAACAAAAACAAACGGTATATTTTTTTATTTCTACTCTTTTTTGGTATTCAACTTGTTGGAATTACCTATTCAAATAACACCTTTATAGCCGTAAAAACCGTTTCTAAAAATTTACCTTTTTTATTTTTTCCGATCCTGTTTATCAACCTATCAAACAATATAAATAAGAAACAAATACAAATTGCTATTTATGGACTTTTAACAGGGATAATACTCATTCTATTCACAGCTCATTATTCAATACTATCAAAAATAATAAATGAAAATTTAAGTATTAAAACCTTATTTAATCATTTTATTCGAGAAAAATTTATTGAAAATTCTATTGTTACCATTCACACACCCTACTTTGGGTTATTGACTATTTTTGCTTTAATAGCAAGTTATAAATTAAATTTTATAGCTAATAAAAAAGCCAATCAGATATTTAAATTATTTTTGATTTTATATTTAATTTTTTCAATTTATGAAATTTCAGCATTCATGTCTCAATTGCTATTAGTAGTCTTTTTTATTGTTAGGATTTTTGATTATATAAAAAGAAGGAAAATGAAAAATTTGTTCTTGATTTTCATTTTGTTAACGATGACTTTAGGTTTAATTTATGGTTTAAGAGGTTCTTCAAAAAATATAAAAGGAGCTGAAACAATATTCAATAGATTTGAAATGATTATACATAATGGAGATAATACACGAATGGAAAATTGGAAGAGTGTAATTTCAGTTATTCAAAAAAATATCGCATTTGGTGTTGGTTCTGACGGTGGGTTAAATCAACTACAAAATTATAGGGACAAGAAAAGCGAACCCTATATTAATGCTCACAATGCACATAATCAATACTTAGAAATTCTATTAAGATATGGCCTTGTTGGGTTTGTCATTTTTCTTGTATTGATATTTAAACTATTTGAACAAGCATATATTTCAAAAAATTATCACTTTATTTGGTTTATGATATTATTTTTGATTGCAAGTATATCAGAATCACTATTGCAAAGACAAATAGGAATTGTTTTTTTTACTTTTTATTCGGGTTTATTTTTGGTCAATCGGGATAAAAAAACGAGTTAATAAAAATACATTTAATGAAAGTAGCTATTGTTCATTATTGGTTTATTGCGCGAAGAGGAGGAGAGAAGGTAGTGGAATCAATCCTAAAAATTTATCCTAATGCTGATATTTATACGCTATTCTATGATAAAAAACAGTATGGTGATTTTCTAAACAACTTCAACGTCACAACTTCAATTTTAGATACCTCTTTTTTAAGAAAAAATTATCAAAAAATATTCCCTTTATATCCTATAGGCATTAAATCCTTAAAACTTAATAAAAAATATGATCTAATTATTTCTTCTGAATCGGGTCCGGCTAAAGGCATTAAAACTAAAGATAATACACCACATATTTGCTATATACATTCTCCGATGCGGTATTGTTGGAGCCATCAAGACATTTATATTAATTCCGTACATCTAACATTAAGGCCTTTTTTGAGGTTTTTTTTAAAACGTTTGCAGATTTGGGATAAATCAACAATAGATAATGTAGATTTGTATTTATCAAATTCTTTTAATGTTGCTAAACGCATAAAAAAATATTATAAAAAGGAGTCAATAGTTGTATATCCTCCCATAGCGGAAGAATTATTCAATAAACCGTTAGAAGATAATAGAGAGAAAAATATATATTTAAGTTTTGGAGCAATTACACCCTATAAACGAATTGATTTATTGGTTGATGTATTTAATAAAAATGGCAAAAAATTAATAATTGTTGGTGAAGGTTCTGAAAAAGAAAAATTACAAAAAATAGCAGCAAATAATATTGAATTTAAAGGCAGTATAGAATGGGATAGTATAGAAAAAATATTTTCAAAAACCAAGGCTTTATTATTTCCTGGTGAGGAAGATTTTGGTATGATCCCTTTAGAATTAATGGCCTATGGAATTCCGATAATTGCCTATAAAAAAGGTGGTGTTATAGAAACAGTCATTGAAAACAAACAAAATGTGAAAGAATCAACAGGAATGTTTTTTAATTTTCAAAATTCAAAATCAATTCAAAATATTATTGAGCAATTTGAAAAAATAGAAGATCAATTTGATCCCAAATGGATAAGAAAACATGCCGAAAGTTTTAGAGAAGCTCATTTTTTGTCAAATTTTGCAGAGCATGTTGAATCGTTTTTAAAACTGGAAAAGACTGAAACAAACAATTAATGTCATTGAAAAAAAAAAGATATTCATATTTAATTAGACCAATATTTATATTGGTAGATTTATTAATTATTGTAGGAGTTGTCTTTTTAGTCTCGGATAAGGAGTTTTACAATCCATTATTTTTGACTTATAGTACTCTTTTTTGGTTACTCATTGCATACAACACCAACTTTTATAGTGTATATAGATTTACAGGCCCTTATAAAATTTTCAAATTACTATTTACACAATTCTTAGTTTTTACATTAGGTTTTTTTACCTATTTTACTGTTTTTAAAGAAGGGATAATTGTCAATAACCAATTTTTAATTTTGACCACAATTATTGGTTGTATTTCCATTTTTAAAATAGTTTCCTATTACGCTTTAAAAAAATATAGACAAGAAGGTAAAAATTACAGAAATGTTGTAGTTCTTGGTTTAGATGATACTTCCAAAAAAGTTACACAAATTTTTAATGATAAAGTGAATTTGGGATATAGATATTTTGGATTCTTTTCTGACAAAGAAAGTAAACATAAGATGTATTTAGGAAATCTAAGTAATAGTTTTGAATATATATTAGAAAATAATATAGATGAAATTTATTGTACCCTATCTAGATTGAAAAATGAACAAATCAAAGAATTTACAAAATTTGCAAATCAGCATGCTATAATTATCAAATTAATTCCAGATTCTAATGAGCTTTACAGTAAAAATTTTGGTGCCGAATATTATGACAATGTTCTTGTATTAAACGCAAAAAACTTACCTTTTGAGGCTCCTGAAAATAAGTTTATTAAAAGGGTTTTTGATGTTGCATTTTCTTTAATTGTTATCCTTTTTATTTTATCATGGTTGACCCCTTTATTGTGGGTTTTAGTAAAGCTAGAATCAAAAGGCCCCTTATTATTTAAACAAGAAAGAGAAGGTTTAAATGGGCAACACTTTACATGTTATAAATTTCGCTCTATGAAGTTAAACAAATTATCAGACAAAATACATGCAACAAAAAATGACCATAGGGTAACACATCTGGGTGCTTTTCTAAGAAGAACAAGTATGGACGAACTTCCTCAGTTTTTTAATGTGCTGTATGGAGATATGAGTATTGTAGGGCCAAGACCTCATATGAGCAGCTTATCTGTTGAATATCAAAAAGATATTGAAAATTATATAGAAAGGCATGCTGTAAAACCGGGTATAACAGGTTTGGCTCAAATAAGTGGGTACCGAGGGGAAGTTAAAAAGAAATCTGATATTAAAAATAGGGTAAGATTGGATATTTTTTATATAGAAAATTGGTCTTTTTTCTTAGACATTAAGATTATCGTACAAACAGTGCTTAATGTTTTTAAAGGAGAGGAAAAGGCTTATTAACTTTTTTATGTTAGACAAGATCAGAATATCGGCTACAATAGTTATATATAAAGAAAATGCTATTGAATTGTCAAAAACCATTGATAGTTTTTTAAATACCTCTGTTTTGAAAAAACTTTATTTAGTAGATAATTCTCCAACCAATAGTCTCAAAATATTCGCTAACCATCCAGATGTTGAATACATTTTTAATAGTAAAAACATAGGTTTTGCTGCAGGGCACAATATTGTGCTCAATAATATAAAAGAGGTATCTGATTACCATCTTATATTAAATCCAGATGTGTCTTTTGATGAGAATGTCATTCCAAATTTAATTCAGGAAATAGAAGATCAACAAGATGTAGCTATGATAGCCCCTAGAGTAATATTTCCTAACGGAATGCATCAATATACCTGTAGGAAGTATCCTACATTTGTTGATCTAGTAATTCGTAGATTTGGATTTTTTAATAAAATATTTTCTAGATCTATTGAAAAAAGAGAATATCAAAACTTAGACTTAACAAAACCTTTCTACCCAAATTTTATACATGGATGTTTTCAGTTATTTAAAACTCAAGATTTTGTAAACCTTAATGGTTTTGATGAACGGTACTTTTTATACATGGAAGATGTGGATATTTGTAGAAAAATAGACATCATAAATAAGAAAAAATTATATTATCCGAAGGAAAAAATTGTGCATACGTTTAAAAAAGATTCGTCAAAAAACTTAAGATTATTTTTTGTTCATTTGAAATCTAGTATTCAATATTTTCAAAAATGGAGATAATGATCGTGATAAATATCTAATTTAGTCATAAAAATTAGGCTTCATAATAAAGCACTACTTATGCTATGTGAAGCTCTTAGTAATAGCTGTATATTTGTATTTTAAAACCATAAGAATAACATGAATATTTTAATTTTAGGTGCTGGGGGTAGAGAACATGCTTTTGCCTTAAAACTCTCACAAAGTAAAAAGGTAAATCAGCTATTTGTTGCTCCTGGTAATGCAGGTACTGCAGCAATTGCAAAAAATATAGATGTAAATATAACTGATTTTAAAAGCATTAAATCTTTGGTTTTAAAAGAAGGAATTGATATGGTAATTGTTGGCCCTGAAGTGCCTTTGGTTGCCGGCATTCATGATTACTTCCTAGCAGATAATGCTTTAAAAAAAATCCCTATAATCGGACCTAAAAAAGATGGTGCCTTGCTAGAAGGAAGTAAAGAGTTTTCTAAACAATTTATGAAAAGACATAATATTCCCACTGCAAAATATCAATCTTTTACAAACGATAATTTGGAAGAAGGAAAAACCTTTTTAGAGACTTTACAAGCTCCCTATGTTTTAAAAGCTGACGGTTTGGCTGCAGGTAAAGGTGTTCTTATTCTAAATTCTATTGATGAAGCAAAAAATGAATTAGAAGAAATGCTTAGCAATAATAAATTTGGTGAAGCATCTTCTAAAGTGGTTATTGAAGAATTTTTAGATGGTATAGAATTATCCGTTTTTGTCTTGACAGATGGTCAACATTATAAAATATTACCCTCCGCTAAAGATTATAAACGTATTGGTGAGGGAGATACCGGTCTCAACACAGGTGGTATGGGTGCTATTTCACCTGTTCCTTTTGCTGATGATGACTTTTTATTTAAAGTAGAACAACAAGTTATTAAACCAACTATACAGGGTCTACAAGAAGATGGTATAGATTATACCGGATTTATTTTTATAGGATTAATGAATATCAATAACAATCCTTTTGTAGTTGAATATAATGTTAGAATGGGCGATCCTGAAACGGAAGTAGTAATTCCGAGAATTGAATCTGACTTGCTCGATTTATTTGAAGGTGTAGCAGATAAAAATTTACATGAAAAATCTTTTTTCTTAAACCCTAAAACAGCAGCAACAGTCATGTTAGTTTCTGGTGGATATCCTGATAGTTACGAAAAAAATAAGAAAATTTCCGGTATAGAAAAAGTTGAAAATTCTATAGTTTATCATGCCGGAACTAATCAAAAAAAGGATGAAGTTATTACTAATGGTGGTAGAGTTATGGCAATTACTTCTTTGGGAAATACAATTCATGAAGCTTTAGAAATATCCTATAAAAGTATAGAAAATATCCATTTCGAAAAGATGAATTACAGAAAGGATATTGGTTTTGATCTAGTATAGTTTTTAAACTTCTAATCTAGTATTTGTTCCCCTCTCAAAAGGGGAACAGTAGATAAATTATATTTGGCAAATGAAAAAAATTCTAATCGCACCTCTTAATTGGGGTTTAGGGCATGCCGCCAGATGTATTCCAATCATTAATGCAATGATAAGGCATGATTTTGAACCTATATTGGCAAGTGATGGAGATGCACTAACCTTATTGCGAAAAGAGTTCCCTAAATTAAAATATTATGAACTTCCCAGCTACCATATAAAATACACTACAGGGAAAAATCAAAAATTAAAATTACTTATAAATAGTCCTCAAATATTAAAAGCCAGTATTAAAGAGCATGCAGTAGTACAAAAAATTCACAAAAAAGAAAACCTTTCTGGAATCATATCTGATAATCGTTTTGGAATAAGGTTGTCTAAAATTCCATCCGTTTATATTACACATCAAATTCATGTTTTATCAGGTAAGACCACTTCAATTACCTCAAAACTACATCAAGATATCATTGCGAAATTTGACGAATGTTGGGTGCCGGATAATGATAAATCTTTGCTTTCAGGAAAATTGTCATATACTCATTCGAAAGGACTAAAAATAAAATTTATAGGTGCTCTAAGTAGATTTAAAAAACAATCTTTACCTCAAAAATATGATTTGTTAATAGTATTGTCAGGTCCTGAACCACAGCGAACCCTACTTGAACAAAAACTAATAAGAGAATTGAAAACTTCTACAAAAAATACACTTTTAGTTAGAGGGGTTTTTTCTATGACGACTTTACCCAAAATCAATAAAAAAATAACTATCATAAATTATATGCTAACAGATCAACTACAGCAGGCTTTTAACGAAAGTAACATGGTACTATCTAGATCTGGCTATTCTACTATTTTAGATGTAGCAAAGTTGGAGAAAAAGGCGTTTTTTATTCCAACCCCTGGTCAATATGAGCAGGAATATTTGGCACAATATTTATCCGATTCTAAAATTGCCCCTTTTTCCACTCAAGAAAAATTTAAGATTAAAATGTTAGATAAAATAATTGATTATAATGGATTTGAAAGCAAAAGTAAACAAACTTTAAATGCCGATTTATTTAAACTTTTCTAAAGTAAACGAAAATATTGACCCTTTTTGGAGTTCACTTTCTACAAAAACTTTTTGTTGGTGTGCTTCAATAATATGTTTAACTATAGCAAGACCCAAACCTGAACCTCCTTGTTCTCTAGACCTACTAGGTTCCACTCTATAAAAACGTTCAAACAATCTAGATAGTTTTTCCTGTGGAATGCCCTCACCTTCATCTGTTATACAAATAATAAATTGCGACTCTGAATGATTTTGAATACTTACTATAGATTTACCATTTTGTTTTCCATATTTAATAGAATTATCAATTAAATTAATCAATACTTGTTCAATACGTTTAATATCTCCTCTCACTAAAATAGGAACATCATAGAGCTTATCAAAGCTCAATTGAATATGCCGTTTTTTTGCGTTAATTTCTAATAGATCAAATACTTTTTGCGTTAATTTAACTATGTCAAATCTATTAAATGATAAACTTAGTCCACCTGATTCAAGCTGGGTAATCATATCTAAATCTTCTACAATACTAACCAACCTTTCCAAGCCTATGTTTGCCCTTTGCAAATATTTATCTCTTATCGTTTTATCTTTAATTGCCCCGTCTGCAAGGGTTAATAAGTAACCTTGAACGGTAAATAAGGGTGTTTTTAATTCGTGCGAAACATTTCCTAGAAATTCTCTTCTATATTCTTCTCTAATCTGTAACATTTCAATTTCAAGATGTTTATCTTCTGCAAATTGTCTTAATTTTTCTGATAAGGTTTCCATATCAGAAGTGATACTCATCCTATTCAAATTTTCCACCTTAGACAAATCAACATCTTGATATATTTTTTTTATTCTTTTATATATAAAATGTTCAACCCTAAATTGAATAACAATAAAAGAAAAAATAAAAATAAAAACTCCTGTAATTAAAGTTAATACTAAATTAAATTTATGAATAGTAAAAATTGAAATTACAAATATTACAATAAAAGAAAGAAGCGTAATATATAATGAAGAAATAAAGGCGAATCTATATGTTTTTTTTAACTTCACTTGGTTGTAAATTTATAACCAACACCTTTTACTGTTTTAAAGTAATTTTCACCAATTTTTTCTCTTAATTTTCTAATATGTACATCTATAGTTCTACCACCAACCACTACATCATTACCCCAAACATTTTGAAGAATAGTATCACGTTTAAATACTTTATCCGGCTTAGATGCTAATAGTGCCATTAATTCAAACTCTTTACGGGGTAAAGTAATTTTTGTTTTATTTTTTTGAACGAAATATTCATCTCTATTTATT
>Ga0209633_10004085_pt1 | contig 13231 bp, 12 predicted proteins | sample Cruoilmetagenom1_FD_187290 | JGI IMG/M metagenome (GOLD analysis project Ga0209633, IMG submission 187290) | Oil polluted marine microbial communities from Coal Oil Point, Santa Barbara, California, USA - Sample 1 (SPAdes) (version 2) | ecosystem: Environmental > Aquatic > Marine > Oil seeps ... | reverse complement strand
TTTGCCCCAGCGCGTCATCGACTTCCTGGAAAACCTCGCGCGCGACAGGGAATGCGTCGCCGAGAGCGCCGCCCATGCCGACCGCTTGGCTGCCTTGACCCGGAAATACGAAAGCGCGCGCCATAGATGATTATTCCTTCTTTGCCGGCAAGAAAAACTCTCGCTGCATAACGCTCTTGCCTAACACTAGCAATGTTGCTGGGCCTAGCGAAGCGACCGCAAGATTCGCCTGGCGACGCCGGCAGCCTGGTTGAGCACGGGCGTGCGGTCGAACCACCGCAAATCGGCAATGTCCGAGCGCGAGCTCCGCTGATTTCCCAAGGGCGGCCAGGCCGCGAACGTCGCCATATCCGGGTTGTCCTTGCGCAGCCAGCAATAAGCGCCGTCCACATGCATGGGCCCGCCCTGCGGATCGCCCGCCGGGCGCGACAGGATCGCTTCAAGATAGCGCTTTGCCGGCCCGATCGCTGCCGTATTGAAACAAATGAAATGGGTGGTTCGAAGCTCGGTCGCCGGCGGAACGGGATTCAAGCCCTCATCAGCGAATGACGCCTTTTCATAGCCGCCGTAAAATATCGACCAGTCTTTATTGCCGAGCGCATCCAGAATACCCGGCGCGCGCGCCGCGAAGTCCGACACCAGCTCAAGGTCATCTTCCAAAATCGCGATTGGGCCCTCTTCTTGCCCGGCGGCGTCAGTCAAAATGCCTAAATGACTTAAAAAACAACCGCGTGCGCCGATGCTTGGAAAGGGCCCGGCGTCGTCCGGCTTCACCGCTGGAAAAAGGCGCACCGCCTCATTGTCAAAAGACAGGCCCGAGCGGGCCAATTCAGCCGCCATTTCTCGCCGCCTGTCGTCTCTCGACTTCAGGTTAATGACGTAAATTCGCTTAAAATAACGATCAAGCATGGCCGCCGCTGTTTGCCGTCCTCGCCCGGTAGTCGTTTTCCGCCGGATTGTAAACAAACGGGGAAGCCGGGCGGGCCTTGCGCCGGGCGGTATATTGTTCTAATGCCCCGCCTTCGCGAGCGATGGTCGCAGGCGCCCGGTTTAGGCCGGGTTTAAGGGATGGTCCCTTTGCTATGGCGAGCCAAAGGCCCGATGATACGCCCAGCTATCATCATTCGGGTCTCCATCGTCAGTTAAGGAGCTGGCTTTATGCCGTTATACGAGCACGTCTTCATTGCGCGTCAGGATATCTCCCCTGCGCAAGTTGAAGGCCTTACCGAAACGCTTACCAAAATTGTCACCGACAATGGCGGCAAGATCGAAAAATCCGAATATTGGGGTCTTCGCAGCCTTCAATACAAAATCAGCAAGAACCGCAAAGGCCATTACAGCCTGTTCAATATCGACGGGCCGCCCGCCGCCGTGCAGGAACTTGAGCGCCAGGAAAAGATCAACGAGGACATCCTGCGCGCAATGACCATTCGCGTTGAGGAACTTAACCCTGAACCCTCGCCGGTTCTGAGCCGTCGCGATCGTGGCGACCGCCCCGATCGCGATAAGCGCCGGTAACGGGAAAGGAACAATAATCATGGCTAAACCATTCTTCAGACGCCGCAAAACCTGCCCGTTCTCAAGCGACAACGCGCCCGTGATCGATTACAAAGATCCGAAGCTGTTGCAGCGCTTTGTTTCTGAACGCGGTAAAATTGTTCCGTCGCGGATTTCCGCCGTCTCTCACAAGAAGCAGCGCGAACTCGCGCGCGCCATCAAGCGCGCCCGTTTCCTGGCGCTCCTTCCTTACGCATCGGAGTAAGACCCATGGAAGTCATTCTTCTCGAACGGGTCGAAAATCTCGGCCAGATGGGCGACGTTGTAAACGTCAAGCCCGGCTTTGCGCGTAACTTCCTGTTGCCGCAGAAAAAAGCGCTCCGCGCGAATGACACTAACAAGAAAGTGTTTGAGCAACAGCGCGTCGACCTTGAAGCGCGCAATCTTGAACGCAAGAGTGAAGCCGAAGCAGCCGCCAAGAAAATCAACGGCAGCTCCTTCGTCGTGATCCGTCAGGCGTCTGAGACCGGCGTCCTATACGGCTCGGTTTCCACACGCGACATTGCTGAAGCCGCTTCAGCTGACGGCGTCAAAATCGAACGCGCGCAGGTGCGGCTTTTAAAGCCGCTTAAATCACTCGGCGTTTTTGGCGTGCGTATTGTCCTCCATCCGGAGGTCGACGCCTCAATCGACGTGAACATCGCCCGCTCTGAAGACGAAGCGGAACGCCAGGCGCGCGGAGAAAACGTTCTCGCCGCCCCTGATGAACAGGAAGAAGAAGCCGGCGAAGAGACAGCCGCTGAATTCTTTGACGAAGAAGCGCAAGCAGCAATCACAGACGAAGCGGATGGCGAAGAAACTAAAGAAGAAAACGCCTAGTCGCGAAGTTGACGTGACGACAATAACGCCGCGCACTGTGTGCGGGGAAAAATACAAGCGCCGGCTGCCTTTTCAGCCGGCGCTTTTTTTGGTTTAACATTGAAATGGCGGATGGCGCGAACACGGCGGACGACTTCGATCAGGGTGCGGAGGATAAAGTCCCCGTAAGCCTTGACGCCGAGCAGGCGATATTGGGGGCCATCCTTTTCGATAATGAAATATTTTATCGCGCCGCAGCATTCTTAAAGGGCGAGCATTTCTACGACCCGGTTCATCAACTGATTTTTGAAGCATGCGGCGAGCTTATCAATTCAGGCCGCCTCGCCGCCCCGGTGGCCCTTGATACATATCTCACCAGCTCGCCTGGATATGTTGAAGCAGGCGGCAAGAAATATCTTGAACAACTCGCCGCCAATGTGCCGTCGACAACGGGCGCGGTAGATTACGCGAAGATCGTTTTTGACTTGTCGGTCTGCCGAGGCTTGATGTCGATCGGCTCTGAAATGGTCGACCGCGCAAAAACGTCTAGCCTTGAAGACCATCCGTCGCGCCAGCTCGAAGAAGCCGAACAGTCGCTCTACAAGCTCGCTGAAACCGGCAAATATGGCGGAGGTTTCAAGTCCTTTCGTTCGGCCATTACAGAAGCGATCGAGCTTGCGAATGCGGCGGTAAAACGCGATGGCGGCCTTGCAGGCGTTGCGACGGAATTGCGCGACCTCGACCGAATGATGGGCGGGCTCCATCCGTCTGACCTGATTATTCTGGCTGGCCGCCCCTCCATGGGTAAGACGTCGCTCGGAACCAACATTGCCGTCAATGCAGCCAAGAGTTATCGCGCGGAAAAGCAACCCGACGGTACGATGAAGCCGGTTGAAGGCGCCGTTGTCGGCCTGTTTTCGCTTGAGATGGCGGCGGAGCAGATCGCCACGCGGATTATTTCCGAATTCGCCCGCGTCCCCTCAGAGAAAATTCGCCGCGGAGACGTCGATCAGAGCGAATTCGATGCGATTTATCATGCCGCGCGCGAATTGGAGAAACTGCCGCTTTATATCGACGACACCGGCGGCATTTCCATCGCACAGCTGGCTGCCCGGGCGCGGCGGCTCAAGCGCCAGCACGGGCTCGGGTTGCTCGTCGTCGACTATCTGCAACTCCTGACCGGCTCGGGAAAACGCAATGACGGCCGGGTTCAGGAAATTACCGAAATCAGTATGGGGCTGAAGGCGCTCGCCAAGGAACTTGGCGTGCCGATCATCGCCCTGTCGCAACTTTCACGTCAGGTCGAAGCGCGTGAAGACAAACGCCCACAACTGGCCGATCTTCGAGAGTCCGGTTCAATCGAGCAGGACGCCGACGTTGTGCTCTTTGTCTACCGTGAAAAATATTATCTGAGCCGCGCCGAGCCGCGCGAAGGCACTGAAGAACATGCAAAATGGATGGCGCGTCTCGATGAGGTTGGCGACACGGCGGAAGTCATTATCGGCAAACAACGTCACGGGCCCATCGGAAAAGTCGACCTTCATTTCGAAGAGAAGTTCACCAAGTTCTCCAACCTCTCCCATGACCGCTATAGCCGTGAGTAAAGCGCGCCGCTTTTCCTGACCGCAAAACAGCCCTAAAAGCTCTGAATGAGCGGCTATTCAACAACCAGAAGAACGGCAGGCCCCTGGGTCGATATCGACCTCGGCGCGGTCGCCGCTAATTATGCGCTGCTGCGCGACGCGGCGCCGGGCGCGGAGATTGCCGCCGTTGTAAAATGCGACGCTTACGGGCTCGGCATGGAAGCCGTCGCTAAAAAGCTTGCCGCGCAAAACTGCACGACATTTTTCGTCGCCTATCCGGAAGAAGGTGCGAGCCTCCGCGAGATTTTGAATTCGGCGGGCGCCGCGGCCGCGATTTATGTTTTCAACGGACCGCTGCCGCAAACCATGATGCTTTTTCAGGATGCAAAGCTGACGCCGGTGCTGAACAGTCTTGAGCAAGCGACAAAATGGGCGGAGCGATCGGCAGGCGCGCCCGCGGCGCTGCATGTGGATACCGGTATGAACCGACTTGGCGCGCCGCTTGACGAACTTGATGCGATTGCGGCGCTAAGCAGATTGAACATCGAATTGGTGATGAGCCACCTCGCCTGCGTCTCCGAGCCCACCGACAAGAAGAACGACGAACAGCGCGATCTGTTTGCCGCCGTCGCCAAAAAGTTTCCCGGCGCGCGCAAGAGCCTTTCCGCATCCGGCGGCGCGCTCATTGATGCGAGCTACCATTTTGATCTTATCCGGCCCGGCATCGCCCTTTATGGCGGCAGCCCGTTTGATGTTGAAGAGCCGCGCCTGAAACCCGTCGCCGCCTTGCGCGCGCCGGTGGTTCAAATAAGACAGATCGCACCCGGCGAGACCGTCGGTTATGGCGCTACTTTCAAAGCATCAGCGCCGGTGAAGCTCGCGACCGTCGTTCTCGGCTATGGCGACGGCTTCCCGACCGGCGGCTCGGGCCGCGCGAGAGCCTGGATCGGCGGCGCGCGCGCAAAGATCGCCGGGCGGATATCCATGGATTTGATTTCCCTCGATATTACCGATCACAAAAACCTCATAAAAACAGGCGATACAGCCACCTTCTTCGGTGAAGGCGTCAGCCTTTTTGAAGCGGCCAAATCGTGCAACACAATCCTGTATGAATTGCTCACAGGGCTTGGCGGCAGGGTGGATCGCCATTACCTCTAACAGCTGCGCAGGCCGCGCAGAGGGGAATTAATAATGAATGTCGTCGCCGCCACTGGACGTCTGACGCTCGACGCCACCAGGGAAATCGGCCGGATCGCCAATTTCGCGGCCCGGGGCGGAACGGCGTGGTTCGTTGGCCCATTTTACTGGCGCGCATTTTGGGACGCCCTTGCGCGCATTGGATATGCGTCTCTTCCAGTGGTGGGACTAACCGCGATTTTCACCGGCGCCGCCCTCGCCCTCAACATCTATGAAGGCTCCTTATTTAATGTCGAGGCGTTTTTGCCGCAAATTCTCGGCGTTTCCATCGTCCGCGAGCTCGGCCCTGTCCTTGCCGCGTTGATGGTGGCGGGGCGATGTTCGTCGGCGATGGCGGCCGAAATCGGCACCATGCGCGTTACCGAACAGATCGACGCCCTTTCCACGCTGTCCGTAGATCCGTTCAAATATTTAATTGCGCCGCGCATCATCGCGACCACAATCGCATTGCCGCTCCTGGTTTTGGTCGCGGATCTTATCGGCGTATACGGAGGGTATCTCGTTGCGGTCTACGCGCTTGGTTTTGAGCCAACACTTTACGTCACCAACCTAGTCGACTTCTTGAATTCGGAAGACGTCACCAGCGGTCTTATCAAAGCGACAGTGTTCGGCTTTTTGATATCCGTTATGGGTTGCTATTACGGCTATACAAGCCGCGGCGGCGCAGGCGGCGTCGGCTCAGCGACGCGAACCGCGGTTGTCGCCGCCGCCGTGTCAGTGCTCGCATCAAACTATTTAATGACCTCGCTGCTGGTGGATATCTAGGACGCGCATGACCAGCGAAAAAATGAAAATCTCTATTCGCGATCTCCACAAGTCGTTCGGCTCCAATCACGTTTTGAGGGGCGTCGGTCTCGATGTGGCCGACGGCCAATCTCTGGTCGTGATCGGAGGGTCTGGCTCCGGCAAGTCGGTGCTTTTGAAATGCGTTCTTGGCCTTATAAAGCCAGACAACGGCGCCATTGAAATCGATGGCGCTAATATCGCCCGCCAGACCGGCGGCGACCGCCGGTTGATTGCGGACCTGTCCGGCATGCTGTTTCAGGGCGGCGCGCTCTTTGACAGCCTTAAAGTCTGGGAAAATGTCGCCTTCCGGCTTGTTTATGCGGAGAAAAAACCGCGCAAGCTGGCGCGAGACAAAGCCATCGACTGCCTCGCCCAGGTTGGCCTCGCCCCGGAAGTCGGCGACCTTTCGCCGGCGGAACTGTCGGGCGGAATGCAAAAACGCGTCGGGTTGGCGCGCGCCATCGCCGCCGACCCGGAGATTCTCTTCTTTGACGAGCCCACAACCGGCCTCGACCCCATCATGGCCGACGTGATCAACAACCTCATTGTCGACCGGGTAAAAGCGCTCGGCGCGACGACAATTTCGATCACGCACGACATGGCTTCGGCGCGCAAGATCGCCGATGAGATCGCCATGCTCTATCAGGGGCGGATTATCTGGCGCGGCAAGCCGGACGCGATTGAAAATTCCGGCAATCCAATGGTTGATCAGTTCGTCCACGGACGAGCCGAAGGCCCGATCCAGATGCAGGTGCGCCGCGAGTTCGCGAAGAAAAAATAAGCGCCCTTGCTCAGCGTTCTCCGACTATTCAAGATCCAACTGATATCGCGCTTCACGCGTGCGGCCATTGGCGTGTGTCGTTGTCAGACGGAGGACCCAGCTTGCGCTGCCGGCGAAGGCTGAGGCCGGTATTTCCGCGATGACGCCGTTCGTCGCCGGCAACGTAATATCCGCAATCGGCGCGGACCATTGTTTAGGATCTTTGCCGGCCCCAAGTTCAATACGCGCCCTGGCGAAGTCTGACGCATTAGCGACGCCGAGAACGCGAACCGCAGGGCCGCCTGCCCCTTGCACAACTTCAACGCCGTCAATGTGCGCGTCAATGAAGAAATCCGGCGCGGCGCCAAGCGCAGCTTTCGCGTCCAGCAATCCGTAACCGGTATATTGGTCTACGCCCGCCGCGCCGATGTCTTTGGCCGAATGCAGCAGCATGCGGCGGACCTCAGCCGCGGACAGTTTCGGCTGTGTCGAGAAGATGAGCGATGCGGCGCCAGTGACAATCGGCGCCGCAAACGAGGTGCCGCTGGCGCGATAATAGCGCTTGTCATCGCCGACATAGGCTGCGCCGCCTTCATATTCGACGCCGGGGATGCCGCGCATGGTGTCTGTGTAGCGCGCGCGCAAACTCAATACATCGAGCCCCGGTGCGGCGATATCCACCTCCGGGCCCCAGTTTGAAAAGATGGTGCGCCGGTCGTTAAAGTCGGACGCTGCAACGATGACTGCGTTTTCTGCGTCGCCGTAGCTCCACTCCGACATCGGCCGGCCCTCATTGCCCGAGGCGATAACGACCAGCACGCCCTTTTCGCGCGCATAGTCCATGGCGCGTTGTTCAACTTCGGTATTACCCTCGCCGCCAACACTGAGGTTGATGACTTTGGCGCCGTTATCGGCGGCGTAAATGATCGCCTGCGCAACCAGCGAAGCGCGCGTATTGCCGAACGTATTAAGCGCTTTCAACACCATCAGTCGCGCATTGGGATCAACGCCCGCAACGCCGGCGCCATTATTCCATGCCGCGCCGATGACGCCGGCGACAAAGGTTCCGTGGCCGTCATGGTCCCAGGGCTTGTTGTTCCCGTCGACGAAATTCCAGCCCATGATGTCGTCGACATAGCCATTGCCGTCGTCATCAACGCCATTGTTCGGCGTTTCTCCGGGATTGTTCCAAAGGCTATCCCAGGCAATATCCGCATGATTCCAGTCCAGGCCGGTATCAATGATGGCGACGATGGTGTGTTCGGATTTCGCGCCGATTTTCGACCAGGCGCTGCTACGCGTATCGTCAAAACCGACGCGACGCAGCGCCCATTGGTCCGGGTAGTCCTGCCCCCAGGTCCCTTCGCCGACATAGAGAGGGTCTTTCGGCGGCGCGCCGGCGTGTTTGCCGCCTGGACCATGAGCGAGCGCTGGAAGCGCGAAACAACAAACTGCGGCGGCAAGAGATACGATTCTCATTGTGCATTCTCCTGCGTCATCGGAACCGGAAGGGAAATTACCGCTCCGGGGATTTCGCCGCCTATCGCCGAGTAATTTTGAGGCGACGATCCAAGCGGCGGACCGGGCTGAATGGTCCGGCATAAATCGGGTTCGATTTTATACTTCAGACCGAGATCGAGGCTCCAATCATCGCCATAGTCATATTTCAGACCGTACCCGATGCCGGTGACCCATTTATCGCCGAGCCTGTAATTATTGAATTCGATATCATCCCCATCGAGACCATTGCCGGTTAACTCGTCCACAATGGTGTCTTTGTCAGCGTCGGACAGCGGCTCATCGCCGATAACCGTCGCTCCTGATGATTGAGGCGTTTCTACTTCATAGTCATAGCGTGCGCTAACGCCCCAACTCAATCCAAGGCCGAGAGTCGTGCGCGTATCGGCGATAACGATTTGACACTCGCCATCATCGTCGGTCGTGCACTGGGCCGGATCGTCATCGGCGCCGGTCTGGTCTTTTTGAGCGCCCGGATCGGTCGGCAGTGCGGGGTTTTTCGTTGCATCCGGGATAAGCTTGATGCGTTGGCCGCCAATCTCGGAGGTTTTCGTTCCGTTGTCGCCCTTAAGGACCGATGCTTTCGCTTTCACATAGACCGTGGTTGGAATTTCCGGCGTGTCGTCTGTGGGATCATCGGTTTCCCCCGGCGTCGTCTCTTCCGGATCATCTTCGTCTTTCGGCGTTGAACCGATAGGCACGCCGCCGGAAATTGTCGGACGCCCGCCCGGCGTTGTCCCGGGCGTTGAACCCGGGGTCGTTCCCGGCGTAGAGCCAGGCGTCGATCCCGGGGTGGACCCGGGCGTTGAACCAGGCGTCGTGCCGGGTGTTGATCCCGGTGTCGATCCGGGCGTTGTTCCGGGCGTGCCGCCATAGGGGATCAGCGTCCCGCCGCCGGGCGAATCCGTTCCATATTCGCACCACGTCGTGCTGTCGGTATCAGACTCAACCGGGATCGGCTCGGGCGTATAATCTTCCCCGATTGCCGTACCGGTCACCGGACGATCACATACCTTTTTTAGCGCTTCATCTATTCGCGCGATTTTCTCATCAATCGCGACCGCAAGCGGTATCTTGCGATGGGCGGGTATCCGCGACGCGAGCATGAGATTGCGGCGCTGATCCACCAATTGGCTCCGCAGACGCCGCAATGCCGGCTTGTTGCACGCCGCAATCGCGTCGCCGACCGCAAGAACAGTCACCCCATAATTTTGACCGAAACGGTTATATTCAAATCCCGGGCAACAGGTTTCTTCGTCGCACTCGATGCCACCGATTTCCATCAGCTGACCGATCGCATCGCGGTAGGGAAACGCTTCACTTTGCGCCATGATATCGTGGCGGTGACCGTGCTGCTGAAACGAACCAATCGTATCGCCGTCAGCGTTTTTTATGTCCTTGTACTGATCCATCAGCCCCATCAAATGGCCAACTTCATGAGCCGCCGCATTGTCGCTCGCATTATTTGCCCATTTGCCATTGCTGCCGCCATTTGTGCCCGGCGTCGTTTGCCAGTCATCTGGATTGTTTTCGTCAGGATTTTCAACGCCCTCGCGCGCTTTGTGCCCAGCCCAAACGTAGCTTCGGAAATTCGGGTCGTTGACAATTTCAATCTGGTAGTAGCCTTCGCTCGGGTCGTCGTCGGCTTTGCGGACTTTGACATCCGTCACGATCCTCACCGCACAGCACTCGCCTTGAATACAGGCCGGGTCAGCGCTGAATTCGCGGACATAGTCAGCGTAAATACCTCGAATTTGTCCGGCCTTGTCGACCAGTTCCTGGGTCCCGTCCTGGTTGACCTCCGGGTCAATCGCGCCCTCATTTTTCTCCAGATATTTTTTGTACCAATCCGCATTGTCTTCATCGGCCAGCCAGTCCGTTTCCAAGCCGAGGGATGAGCCAATTGCAGCGGCGTCCTCAGCGCTTGGTCCCGCCCATTGGTCACGCACGTTTTTGCGAATTTCAAACGCGAAATCGTCATTGGCGCCGTCGCCATAGATTTCAATGGGAACCGTTATGCGTGTCTTGCACGGTCCTTCTTTTTCAAACTTGGTCAGCATTTGCGCTTGGGCGAAGTGCGGCGCGAGGAACGAAACAGAAAGCGCTAATGCGGTTGCGAGGGAACGTCTCATCGTTTCACCTCGAGGTAATCATCAGCGTATTTGCTGAGCGCATTGTAATAGATCTTGCGTCCTTCCGGCAGATATTCATTCAGCTTGCGAACGATATCGTCGAAATCGGTCACTTTTATATTGACCGTGATGACTTCCTTGCGCTGCCCGTTCGCGGTGATGAGAATGCTCGCCCTGTCGCCGCCCTCGACGCGTCGGTCACCGTAAAATTCCTCCAGGCCGAAAAACTCATTGGCTTCAATCTCGGCGTAGATTGCGTCCATCGCGGCGCTATTAAGGCGCAGCGTCCGGCGGGGATGCTCGACCTCGGCGCCGTCGCGATGCGCGTGCAATATCACCTCGCCATTCGCCTTAACGTCGACCCGCAACTTTTCGATTTCCTCAGGCAGGTGCACCGGCTCTGAAACCACGGTCATGGTGAAATCGCCCGGCGGCGCCGCTTGCCCGGTTCCAGTAAAGCCCAGTGAGAGGACCAGCAGCGAAAAAGCAAAAGCCCGAATTCCCATTATCAGTCCTTTCGTCAGCCGTGTCAGCGTCGCCGCCAACCGCTAACCGTCCTTGATCGTCAACATCGAAATTAGTTTTTGGGTACGCACATGATTACTCGGTTTAAAAAACTCATTGCGCGAATGGCGTCAGGCTCATGCCCCCGGCCGGGTCCATCGCAACCGACATCGCAAATGGCGCTGTGATGACCGGGTCCTGGCTCGGCCGTGTAATATGAACAATGAGGTGAACCTTGCCGAGGGCGGCAAATTCTTCCGGCGTCAGAGCGAAGGTGGCGCCGATGCGCCGCAGCCCCGCATGCGCCCGGCCATATCCCGCCATTTGCCAAATCCCCGGCGCCTGTTCGCCGCTGCTGTCATCGCCGCGCGTGAAAAGGCCAAGGTCGTCGGTCCAGCTCTCGGTCCAGCCGCCCGAGGTCTGGCTCACCAGCGCGCCGTCGACATATTCGCTCCGCGTCCAGCTGACCGTCAGCGTGGTTTTGCGCCAGATTTTGTAGATCTCAATATTGCTCGGCGCGAGTTCGCGGCCATTCTCATCGACCAGATAGACATAGTGGAACGTCCCGCGATCATCGGACTCGTCAATATTTGTACTCACCAGAAGGCCGTCATCGGTCCACTTTGTCCGCACGCCAATACCAGCACCCGTCTCTGCATTAATGGCGCTGATCGGGTCGTCTTTGCGGGTTGGGTCGCGTTTCGTTTTCGGCTCGGACGACCGCGATGAGCCCCGCGAACCGCCGCCGCCCAATAAACCCCCTAGCGCCTTGCCGGCGGCGCCTTCGAGCACTTTCTTGCCGACGCTCTTTGTACCAACTTCCGAGCGCGGGCCGATTTCAATCGGTTCGAGGTTTTGTGAAATGTCATATGGCTGATGGGCTTCTTCTACCGTCTCACTCACCTCCGCGATGTCCGTTCCATCGGCAGGGCTATCAACGGCGTCGGTCTCCGCAATATCTGATTGCGAGGGCTCGTTTGATTGTCCGTAATCCTGCTGAGCGATTGATACCGACGCGGTATCAAGATCGATCACCACTTTTTCGCCAAGCCCGGCATCGGGCACCGCGATCTCGACCGGTCCCTCGGCGCGTTCAATCGTCAGCGCGCCGCCGCTTGAGCGGTCCCCGGGGAAAACAAGCCAGAAAATATTCGGATCGTCTTCGTCTTCTTCAATCGCTACCTCTTCGCCGCTTTCCGCAGCGAATGAAATACTGGTTTTTGGAATTTCCTCTCCGGTCTGCGATGTCAGCTCAACTTGCTGGCGATAAATCGCCCAAGCTGGCCCGACAGTGAACCAGATAAAGGCGAGCAGCGCGCCCCAAACAGCAAACAATGATAACGCCCGGCGTCTTCCCATCATCGCTACCCTCCCCGGTCTCGCGATTAAAATGGCGGATTACGCAACGTCACAACATGTACACAACGGTCAGATTCGCTATTTTGGCCAGGCAGTCAGCTTCAGATATTCCCCCAAAAGGGTCCAAATATAATGGGCCACCCACGTAGCAGAATCACCGGAACCATAAGAAATTTGGCGATAACGAGCAAGCAGATCTTTATGGTGATCATTGGGTCGGTCCGCCGCAAATAGCCTGGAACTGGTGTTTTTTCTTGTCTCCCCTAGCATCCACGGATGGAGGTCGCGCCGTTTCGTAACAATGGAACAACACTAAACTGATGAGTTTAGTCGCAACGTCCATTCTCTGATGCGTTACATATGCTCAAAGAAATCCTGCGCGGCGCTTCCTAGGAGTATGTAATTTTCCGAACGATTATCGAACAAGCGCGTAAGCGCCGAAAAGGCCCGCCCGCCCCTCAAGACCAGTGCCAACGATGACATCCGACAAGGATTTTCCCTTTGGCAGGCAAAGGTAATTATTCAGCCGCTCCTCGGTGGCGGCGACAATTTGCGGAATAAGATCAGTCCGGTTCATCACGCCGCCGCCGAGAATGATGCGCTCCGGGCTCAAGACCGTCATCAGATTATGGCACATGGCGCCAAGGACTTTCGCCTCAATATCCCATGCGCGATGATCGAGCGGCAGGTCGGTCGCCGGCATTGACCAGATTTTCGCCATCGACGCCCCGGAGGCGAGCCCTTCCAGGCAATTGCCGTGAAACGGACAAGCGCCTTTGATCTCGTCAAAACCCGGCACAAGCATATGGCCGATTTCGGGATGAATGAGCCCGTGAACAGGCTCACCATTGACGACGACGCCGCCGCCAACGCCGGTTCCAATCGTGATATAAACCGCAACGCTGGCGCCACGCGCCGCGCCCCATCGGTGTTCCGCAATGGCGGCCGCATTCACATCGGTTTCAATCGTAACGGCGCAGTCGAGCGCTTGTTCAAGCATTTGCTTGACCGGGGTGTGAGACCATTCCGGTTTCGGC
>Ga0209633_10004084_pt1 | contig 13233 bp, 9 predicted proteins | sample Cruoilmetagenom1_FD_187290 | JGI IMG/M metagenome (GOLD analysis project Ga0209633, IMG submission 187290) | Oil polluted marine microbial communities from Coal Oil Point, Santa Barbara, California, USA - Sample 1 (SPAdes) (version 2) | ecosystem: Environmental > Aquatic > Marine > Oil seeps ... | reverse complement strand
AAAGAATTCTGATTAGTTTAGTAGTCCTTTTTTAACATAAATAGCATAATATGAAAGAATTAGAAATTAGATTAAATCCGAATCCCTTAGTGCAGTTTCTTAAGAAACCGGCAGCGGAATTTACACGTCAGGATATTATATATTTTTGCGAAGAGAACGAAATTGAAATGATAAATTTTCGCTATGTAGGTGAAGATGGGAAATTAAAATCATTAAATTTTGTATTAAATAGCAAGCAACATCTTGAAGATTTATTGTCTACAGGTGAACGTGTAGATGGTTCAAGCTTATTTTCATATATAGAAGCAGGATCAAGTGATTTATATGTAATTCCTAGATTTAGAACTGCTTTTGTAAATCCTTTTTCTGAATATTCGACATTAGATATTTTGTGTAGTTTTTATACAAGCGAAGGTTTACCTTTAGAAAGTGCACCTGAGCATATATTAAAAAAAGCCATTACTGAGTTCCGTAAATCTACAGGATACAATTTTAAGGCAATGGGCGAGTTGGAGTATTATGTTGTTAGTGAAAAAGAAGAAATGTATCCTGGTATCGATCAAAAAGGATATCATGAATCTCCTCCGTTTACAAAAAATGGGCATATCCGAAAAGAAGCAATGAGCTTGATAGCTCAATGTGGTGGACAAATAAAATATGGTCACTCTGAAGTGGGAAATTTTGAAACAGAAGAGGAATTATACGAGCAGCAAGAAATAGAGTTTTTACCTGTCGATCCAGAAGATGCTGTGGACCAGTTAGTAGTTGCAAAATGGATTCTTCGAATGTTAGGCGATGAGTATGGTGTTAATATTAGTTTTGCACCAAAAATTACAGTCGGAAAAGCAGGTAGTGGACTCCATATTCATATGCTTATTGAAAAAGATGGCAAAAACATAATGGTTGAAGGTAATGGACTAAGTAATGAAGCTAGAAAAATGATTTCTGGTATTCTTGATCTTTCATCATCATTAACTGCCTTTGGTAATACAATCCCAACATCATATTTACGTTTAGTTCCTCATCAGGAAGCACCTACTAATATTTGTTGGGGAGATAGAAATCGTTCAGTATTAGTTCGTGTTCCACTTGGCTGGATAGCTGATACAAGCATGATTCTTGATGCAAATCCACAAGAAACAGGAGTTATTCCTTACGTTCCTGGTAAGCAAACCGTAGAACTTCGTTCTGGTGATGGATCTGCTGATATATATTTATATATAGCTGGTATTATTGTTGCCGCTCAACATGGTTTACAAATGCCAAATGCTCTTGAAATGGCCGAAAAGTTATATATGGATGTAAATATTTTTGATGATGCTCATAAAGATAAATTAGCAAAACTTGAGTGTTTACCTCAATCGTGTTGGGAATCGGCAGATAAATTGCTTGAAAAAAGAGAATACTTCGAATCTAATGGTATATTCCCTCCTGGTACTATTGATCAGATTGTTAAGAAATTGAAATCGTTTAACGACGAAGATTTAAGTGAACGATTATATGGTAAGGAAGATGAAATAAGAGAATTGGTAATGAAGCATTTACATTGTATGTAAATCATAAACTAAAATTATTTCAAAGCGCACTTTAATGAATTGCACCCCAAAAGTTGGACCCAACATTTGGGGTTTTTTTTATGTTTAAATATGAATTTTAAATGATGAAAAGATTAAAAAAGATCAATTCCCAATCCTAATTTGATAATAATCCCTCCAACATTAGCATCGTAATATCTTGAGTAATAATCGCTACCGCCGTCATGTTCGAGAGTGAGTTCAGATGCTGGTACATAAATATATTCGAACTGACTAAAGAAATGAAGAGATTTATATATAGGAATCACCAGTTCAGCATTGAAGAATACTCCTGGGAAGTTGTTTTTTCCCGACAAATATGTTCCGGTACCTCCATTTGTCACACTATAATCAAGACTAAATATCGACAATCCTAATCCTGTTCCTAGATTTAATCGTACTGGATATTCTTTACCTATAATTCGACCTGTTAATCCGAGTTTAATTATATTCATGTCAGCATTCGTTTTATATACCGCAGGATCAACATAGTGCTCAACACTCTTGTTAGTTAAAGTAACATCGGCAAATAAACCTAAATTATTATTTAAATAGTATGAGAGTTTTAAAGAAATTCCATTAAGCCCTCTATAACCATTATAAGAGCCAGTATTGGTTCCTCCAGTATTAAAAAAGGAATTGTCTCCAATGATAGATGGATCAGAAAAATTAAAGCTAGCGTATCCTATTTTAATATTAAGATTCTTAATGTTTTTTTCAGAGTCTTGGGAGAAACAGTTACCATTCATCAAAAATAGTATTATAACGAGATAAGAAATTTTTTTCATCTTTATAAATTTATTAATGGCACAATTCGATTAATTATTAGCAAGTTAATAAAATATTTTATATAATGAATTAGATATAACCTATTTTAATTTAATACATCTTTAAACTCAATATCTTGTGAAGCAAGAATAAAGATTTTCTTTTTTAAATTCTTGGTATTTTCTTTGAGCTGTTCAAAATATTCGCTAAAAGTAGTATCGGGAGTTTTTAATCCCAGCATAACTAAATCGCTCAATGCGGATTCTTTTTCTATGATATTCCAAAATGTTTTTCCTTCAGTAACCAATACCTTAGTATTAAAATTAACACGCATCTCAGATAATATATTTCTTAAATTCTGATGAGCTACATCTGCAGCTTCTTTTGTGGCAACAACCATTTTTATATTTATGATCACCCCATCCCAATATGGGCTTTTATCCATTAAATAACCAAGAATCATCATTAATCCGCCATTGCCTTTTAATCCGCCCCACCATATATCAATCGATTTTTTACTTCTAAAATCATCAGAAATAAAATCTTGCATAATAATTACATTTCTTTTCGATTTGTAAAAATGCTCAATCATATTTGCATATTCGTTTTTATGATCGGGTTCTTTCGATTCTCCAAGAAGAACAGTATTAGGAACCAGTAGACCTAAACCATATGAGTTAACCATCTGAATAGCTCCAGTAAACGTACTCTGGGCTCTAGTAACTCTAACTAATGCTTTAATTTTTTTGTTATTTAGGTAATCCGTTATTTGTTTTTCGTAATCAATTACTTTTTCTTGATTAACCTTTTCTTCGGATAGAATGCTAGCAATTGTAAATAATCCTTTTTCTTGAGTTATACCATTTGCAAATTCTATTAAGTGCCATCTTTTCGACAGAGAACCTGAAAGTACTAAAATATTAGGTCTCCAGCTTTTCGGACTAGCATTTTTTTCTAATCTAAGTAAAGAATACCGTATAATTTGTAAAAGCATTCCACTTCTTACGTCGCCCCAGGTAGCTTTTAATCTTCGTCTTCGAAGCCACACGTAAACAATGCTAATAAATATCAATGCAGCAACTGTTGCTAATGGGTTTATTAAAAACATAACAGCAAAACATCCAATTGTTCCTAAAAGAGAAAACACCCAATGGACTTTAAATGTTGGTCTAAAAGAAGGACTTTCAACAAGTCTTTCAATACCAGCTGTTATATTCAATATTCCATATGTGGTAAGAAAAAACATGGTTAATATAGGAGCAATAGTATTTAGGTTTCCCAGATAAACTAAAATTAGTGTAATTATAATTGTAAAAATAGTGGCCCATCTTGGAATTTGTTCTGCTCCTGATCCTTTACCTAAAAACGAAAGTGGACGAGGAAGTACCTCGTCGTTTGCTAGCGCTTGTAAAACTCGTGGTGCTCCTAGTAAACTTCCCACAGCACTTGAAATAGTGGCGCCCCAAACACCTAATAATATTGCTCCTCCCCAAAATGCAATTTGTTGCATAATTAAAGGGCTTTTAACAAGCATTTCAGAACTAACTCTCGAAGCTAAAATTACTGGTAGCACCATGTAAATTATATATCCAACTCCAATTGCCATAAAGGTTCCTTTAGGAATTGATTTTGCAGGATTTTTTAAATCACCCGACATATTTACACCAGCCATAATTCCTGTTACAGCAGGAAAGAATACAGCAAATACCTTCCAGAAACTTACGGATTTAAGTACTGGAGTTCCCCAAATTTCTTGGTGTGAGCTTTCAATAGGGCTTCCGAAAAATAACGAGAGCAATGACATGGCAATTATACCTAAAATAAGGAATTGTGCTCTTATGGCTGCTTTAGTAGAGAAAAGCGATAATGTTCCTAAAAGTAAAGTGGTAATTATTCCAATTAGTTTTATGTCTAAGTGTGGAAATATGGCAACAATACTTTCAGAGAAACCAATTATATATAATGCAACAGAAAATGCTTGTGCTAAATACAGAGGTATGCCTATTGAACCTCCAATTTCTATTCCTAACGATCTGCTTATCATGTAATAAGCGCCGCCTGCTTTTACTGGAGCATTTGTTGAAATAGCAGCAATTGAAAGTGCTGTGAGAAATGTAATTGATGTTGATAAGCTTACAATAATTAATGTTCCCATTAAGCCAACATTGCCAACAACCCAGCCAAATCTAAGGTACATTATTACTCCAAGTATTGTTAAAATTGAAGGTGTAAAAACCCCACCAAAAGTATTTAAGCCTGTTTTTTTATTTTGATATTTTTCTTTGATGGTAAGATGTTTAAAGATTAAGTTATTTGGTTTTTAAAAACCTAAGGAGCAAGTCTTCTGATCTTCCAATCGCTATCATCAAGATAATATTCTAATCTATCGTGAAGTCTGTTTGGTCTACCTTGCCAAAATTCAATGGTATATGGTGTTAAAATATATCCACCCCAGTTAGCAGGTTTTTGAATTGGATTATCAGAGAATTTCTGTTCAAACTCATTTTGTTTATCTTCTAAAAATTTTCTATTTGGAATTTCTCGACTTTGTGGCGAAGCCCAGGCTCCAATTCTTCGTTTTGCAGATCGTGTTAAATAATATTCATCTGAAATTTCTTTCGATGCTTTTTCTATGCGTCCTTCAATACGAATTTGGTGTTCCAGCTCAGCCCAATAAAATAAAAGACTACCGTAATGGTTTTCAGAAATTTGATGACCTTTTTTGCTTTCGTAATTTGTGTAAAAAATAAAACTGTCGTTTCTAATTTCTTTTAATAAAACCATTCGTGATGATGGTTGTAGATTTTTACCTACTGTTGATAAGGTCATTGCTGTAGGTTCTTTTATTCCAGAGCTTATTGCCTTATCCATCCATTCGTTGAATTGTTTGAAAGGATTCTCGCTAATATCTTTTTTCCCAAATGGCTTTTGTCTATAATCATTTCTGATTTTGTCATAGTTCTTATCCATAGTAAATATTTTTTACTTATTGTTCTCAAGTTGAGCATTATTTATACTGGCATTAAGCTCAAAGCCCAGTATGAGAGCGAAAGAATTAAAATATAACCACAATAAAACAACCATAATTGTCCCAATTGAACCATATAACTTGTTGTATTGTCCAAAATTATTTACAAAATACGAAAATCCTAGCGAAGTTAAAAGGGCTAAGATTGTAGCGATCGATGATCCTGCTGAAATAAACTTCCATTTTGCTTTATCTGCAGGGGCATAATAATATAAAAATGATATTGAAAAAAAGAATAATGCAATAACTACAAACCATTTAGCAAAACTGATTAAGTAGTAAATTAAGTTCGTCTGTATTATTTGAACTTCTACAAGTTTGTTTAAAATAATTTGTCCGAAAGAAAGTAGAATAACAGAAGCTGCAATTAAAACAAATATCATAAATACTAAAAAAGTTGAAACCGCCCTAATTGCAGTCCAATTTCTAGTATCAATAGTATGATAAGTGTTGTTAAAGGCCTGAATTAATGCGTGAACTGCATTTGTGGAAAATATTAAACTAGCAAATGCCCCAAAAGAAAAGACACCAATTTTCTTTACCGTTACTACCGAAACTAAAGTAGACTCAAAATACTGGAAAGCGTTTTTTGGTAAAAACTCTTGTATTAAATGCAATAATTCAATTTGTAAATTCTGTACAGGGATAAATGGAATTAATGTAAATAAGAAAAGCATTGTTGGAAAAATAGCTAAGGCAAAATTGAATGCAATTGCTGATGCTCTTGTTGCTAAATACCCATTTTTTGCACCCGAAATAAAAAACTTTATTACATCGTAAATGGGAACTTTTTCAAATCCTGGCAAAGAAATTACTTTCGCTATTTCTTTTACTTTAAGAATTTTAGTTTTTATATATGAGTTTTTATATTCTTGTTCCTGCATAGAAAAGTAAAAGCTAATTTACAATAGTGTAAATTAAATAGCTTTTAAGCTCATATCCAAACTTTTTATTTGATGAGTTAATGCTCCAACAGAAATAAAATCAACCCCGCATTCGGCATATCCTCTAATTGTTTCTGAATTTATTCCTCCAGACGATTCCGTTTCATATGTATTATCAATTAATCGTACTGCTTCTCGGGTATTTTCATAATTGAAATTGTCGAGCATTATTCTATCTACACCGCCCACTCTTAATATTTCTTTCACCTCGGTAATATTACGAGCTTCAATTTCAATTTTAATATTTTTTTTGTTGATTTCGATATAATTTTTGGCTTTAGTTATTGCAGGCTCAATTCCTCCCGCAAAGTCAATGTGGTTATCTTTAAGCATAATCATGTCGTAAAGACCCATTCTGTGATTTTCACCCCCACCAATTTTAACTGCTAGTTTTTCTAGAAAACGAATGCCCGGTGTAGTTTTTCGAGTGTCGAGTATTTTTGTTTTAGTTCCGCGAACCAGATTAAGGTATTTTCTTGTTGTTGTTGCTATGCCGCTCATTCGCTGCATAATATTTAATATTAATCGTTCCGATTTTAAAATTGAATGAATATTTCCTTCTACAATAAATGCTCTGTCGCCAATGTTTATTTCATTACCATCAAAAAGAAATTGTTCAAATTTTAATTTTGGATCAATTGCTGTAAAAACCTTCTTGGCAATTTCAATCCCGGCCAATATTCCTTTTTGTTTTAATATGAGTTGGGCTTTTCCGGTTGCTTCTTTAGGTATGCATGACAAAGATGAGTGATCTCCATCTCCAATATCTTCGGTAATAGCATTCTGGATAAATGCTTCAAGAAATTTATCAATCATTTTCAGTTACTATTTTCAATTGATGTATAAATGGCTTGTCGTTTTTGAGTTTTATTAAAATATAAACCCTAAACGTTCCATTAAATGTAATGAGTTTTCCAATGGCAAATTCTGTTTCTTCTTTGCCTCCTTGATGTATAAATTCAAAGCTTTTTGGGTAATGATTTGTAAAAAAATTATCGACAATTTGTTCTGCTTGTACTTTACTGTAAACATCTTCGTTATCAAGTATTACAAGTTCAATAGTGCTATTGAAATATCGCGCTAACTCTTCGGCACTTCCAACTTTAAAAGCAATAGCAATATCTCTTGGAATTTCTTGATTGTATGTAAACGAGCCCAAATTAAATATAAATGAGAATATGATGATTAATGGTAACGCTTTTTTTAAGGTTTTCATTTTAATCTTCTTAAGTTTGTGATATTAATGTCACAAAAATCGATCCATAAATTGTACCAAATTTGCTTATTTTGGCATTTATTTTGTAAAAATCATAAAAAATTACCAAATAAAAAAACAACAGCACTCACATGAAAGTAAAATTAGTTGTAATTGGAAAGACGGATTCAAAATATTTGAACGAAGGTATTGCCAATTATCAGAAGAGATTAAAGCATTATCTGCCTACTGATTTTGTTGTTATTCCAGATATTAAAAATACGAAGAATTTATCTGAAGATCAACAAAAGAAAAAGGAAGGAGAATTAATTTTAGCTCAAATACAACAGGGCGATTTTGTGGTATTGCTTGACGAAAAAGGAAAAGAATATTCTTCCGTTGAGTTTGCAAAGTTTGTTGAGAAGCAAATGCTAGCAGGCTTAAAAAGTTTGATATTTGTAATTGGCGGACCCTACGGATTTTCTGATGATGTATATAACAAGGCTAATTTTAATCTTTCTTTATCAAGATTAACTTTTTCGCATCAAATGGTTCGTTTAATATTTTGGGAGCAATTATATCGAGCAATGACAATATTAAAGGGAGAACCGTATCATCATAATTGATAAAAATAGTTAACTTGTGCTTTTGAAAATTTAGTTATAGAATAATTTATGTTGTTAGGATCAATTTTAAATCGATATAAGTTTCTTGTGTTTTCTGCAATATTGTTTTTGCTTGCCACATTATTGGAGAATAATGTTTATGTTCAACTTAACGAAAAATCATATTTTGAACTTGCTCAGAATGTTTTAAATCAAAAGGTTAAAAAGGTTGATCGTATTTTAGAAGAGATAGAATATAAGTTAGATTCATTGGAATTATCGGTTTTAATGATAAATGATAATTTTCTTCCTGATGAATTATATAAAGATGAGGGCATTGTTTTTTTAGGTTTTTCTTCTGACTCTCTCGTGTATTGGTCTGATAATTCTATTCCTGTCGAAAATTTCTTTGTAGATAATCAATTGTATAGTGATGTTGCTAAATTAAAAAATGGTTGGTTTGTTATTCGACAAAATTATATTGATGATTATGAGCTTTTTGGTTTGATCTTGCTGAAAAACGAATATCCATATCAGAATGAGTTTGTGAAAAGTGAGTATTATCCTGAATATGAAATTGCTATTAATGCTCAAATAGGATTAGAAAAAGGAAAAGGATTTGAGATTAAGGATAATAATGGAAATTATTTGTTTTCGTTCATTGTAGATTCTAATTTAAATTATAATAAGATTAAAGCTATACTTGCAAGTTTACTGTATTTCTTAGCTTTATTGTTTGTATTTTACGGATTTAAAGTTTTTATTTTAAGAAAGACCTCGCAAGTATCAAAGCTATTCTTATTAATTGGTTTAGGAATATTATTGGCATTAACTCGATATTTAATGTTGGAATATCATTTTCCGGCAATATTTAAACAATTTGAACTTTTTCAACCACTTCATTATGCAATTTCATACGCTGTTCCTTCGCTTGGAGATTTGTTAATTCATGCGGTTTTTGTTTTTTATTTTTGTTATATTTTTTACAAAATATTCGATTTGCCGATTCCAAATAGAAAGATTACAAGTTATATAATTGTAGTTTGTTTTGTAGTATTATCATTCTTGTTTTACTCTCAGTTAATCTATTACTTTAGAAGCCTTATTCTTCATTCAAGTATTTCTTTTGAAATCTATAAGTTCTTCGATTTATCTATTTATAGTCTAATAGGATTTATAATTATAATTCTATTATTAGCGTCCTTTTTTATGTTTTTAGATCGATCTATAAAATATTTGTCCAAAGCATTTAATGTGAAATCTTTTATTATTATATTTTTTATTTTAGTTTCTATCCTATATTTAATTCAGGAAAGTTTTTTTGCCGGCATTAATATTTTATATCTCGTATTTTATGTTTTGCTCATTGTTTTTTTATTTATTTTACGTTTTAAAAAGAATATTTATTCTTATGGAGTAATAATTAGTTTGTTGCTTCTTTTTGCATTTTTTACGGTCACTATAATTACACTTACAAGTTCAGATAAGGATGTTGAAACAAGAAAGGTTTTAGCTGTTAATTTGTCGAATGAGCACGATCAAATAGCAGAAATGTTATTGCTGGGCATTGAAGAGAAAATACAAAAGGATACTGTTGTAAGAGACCTTTTGACATGGCACTTGCAAAACGAAGGAACAATTCTGGAACATTTGCAAATGACCTACTTTAGTGGTTATTTTCGAAAATTTGATTTGCAAATATCGGTGTGTAACCCGAACGAAGATTTAACTTGGATTCAAGAGAATAGTACAGAAATTGTGCCTTGCTATAGTTTTTTTAGTGACTTGTTCGCACACGATGGAGTGAGGATTAAAGGAAGTAATTTTTATTTTCTAGATAATTTAAATGGTAAAATAAGTTATTTAGGTCAAATTATTTTCGATAAACCAGAATGGGATAATGAAGTGTCCTTGTTTATTTCGTTAGACTCAAAACTTGTGTCGCAAGAACTCGGTTATCCTGAGTTGCTTTTGGATAGCAAAATGGGAGGTGTTTCTTTTCTAGATGGTTATTCGTATGCCAAATATAAGAACGAGAATTTATTAACTCAATCAGGAACGTATTCTTATCAATTAAGTTTGCCAAAAGAGTGGAAATACGATGAAGAATTTTATTTTACAAACGACAAGGATAATCAACATTTACTATACCGGATTGATGACGCAACAGTAATTGTAATTAGTAATTCGAGACTAAGATTTGTAGATATATTGGCTTCCTTTTCATACATTTTTGTTTTGTATTATATTGTATTTGTAATGGTGCTTTTTATTATAAAATTTCCCGGGAATGTAAAAAGCTTTAATTACGATTTTAAGAACAAGATAAAGTTCTCGATGATTGGTGTATTACTTTTATCATTAGTTGTAATTGGTTCGGGAACAATTTTTTATAACATAAATCAATTTGAAAAAAATCTTTACGAAAGTATTGGAGAAAAAATTCAATCTGTTTTGGTTGAGATGGAACATAAACTTGGCGGAGAAATAGCTTTAAATTCTGATTACTCCGATTATTTAACATATCTACTTACCAAATTTTCGAATGTATTTTATATTGATATAAACCTTTATGATACCAAAGGAAATCTTCTTGCATCATCCCGAGGGCAGATATTTGAAAAAGGACTTATGGGTAATAAAATGAACAACGATGCTTTTCAAGAAATGGTTGTTAAAAAACGAGGAAGATATATACATAAAGAGTCTATTGGATTAATGACTTATAACTCAGCTTATGTTCCATTTAAAAACGATAATAACGAACTGCTTGCATATATTAATCTTCCTTATTTTACCAAACAAAGTGCTTTAAGAAAAGAGACATACACAATAATTGTTGCCGTAGTAAATATTTATTTCTTTTTAATTTTACTTTCGATTATTGTGGCAGTGTTTATTTCAAATAATATAACAAAGCCATTGCAATTAATACAAGAACGTTTTAAGGCAATCGATTTAGGTAAAAAGAACGAACCAATTGAGTATAAAAGTCACGATGAGATTGGAAGTTTAATAAAGGAATACAACCGAATGGTAAGTGAGCTAAGCGAAAATGCTGAAAAACTTGCAAAATCGGAGCGAGAATCTGCATGGAGAGAAATGGCCAAACAAATTGCTCATGAAATTAAAAACCCTCTAACTCCAATGAAGCTTTCGGTTCAGTATTTGCAAAAAGCCTGGAAAGAAGAAAATCCAGATTTTAATAAAAGATTAGAGAAATTCTCAAATTCTTTAATTAGCCAGATAAATAACCTTTCGAGTATTGCTACCGAATTTTCTAATTTTGCTAAAATGCCAAGAGCAAGAGAAGAACAAGTTGATGTTATTGCAAAATTAACAGATTCTATAAGTCTTTTTGAGAATTCGGAAAATGTTAAGTTTAATACAAATTTTAACAATCAGGAATATTTTGTTTATGCAGATAAAGAGCAGTTTTTAATAATTATTAGTAATTTAATTAAGAATGGAATTCAAGCTATTCCAAAAGAAAGAAAAGGGATTATTAATATTAGTGTTGAAGAAATAAAAGAACATATAAAAGTAACCATTAATGATAATGGAACTGGAATACCAGATGAATTAAAGGACAAATTGTTTATTCCAAATTTTACAACCAAAACCAGTGGTATGGGATTGGGACTAGCAATTGTAAAAAACATGGTTGAAAACTCTGGTGGCGAAATTGGTTACGAAACAAAAATAAATATTGGAACTTCATTCTTTGTTACATTCCAAAAATATAATCCAGACTACTGATAAGTGAATTGTTACAAGACTTTAGCCAGATTTTATTTGCAGTAGTTTAAAAGCAGCAATTATTTTTGAAAATGATAGAGCATTGTTAAAAAATATATATATTTGTTATATAAAGCGTGTATTTAAAGAAAATTAAACCAAGAGTTTTGAAAAGAAAAGGTATACTTTTATTTCTTTCAGTAATATTTGTAAGTTTTACAGCAAAAGTCTATTCTCAAACATCAATTTCTGGTATTATTAATCAATACACTGCTGTTGATTCTATTTATCCTACAAAAGATACAATTGAAGTAAGAAATCCTTCTTTGTTTGCTGCTAACGATACTGTAATGGTGTATCAAGTCAAAGGGGCAGTTGTTAGAACAGATACTACCTCCGATGGTACTCGACATTTGTTCGGTACATTTCAGTCTGTTAATAGTGCAAATAATGCTGGTAATTATGAGATAATTCTTGTTGAGAAAGTAGATGGGAATAAAGTTATTTTTAAGGTAAGTTTAAATAATACCTATACTGCAAATGATCTAGTTCAATTAATTACTGTACCTTCTTATGTGAGGGCAAGTGTTAATTCAGAGTTGACTTGCAAAGCATGGGAAGATTCTACCGGGGGTGTTTTAGTTTTAATGGTTAGCGATACACTATTTCTTAATGCAAATATAAATGTTTCAGGAAAAGGTTTGACAGGAGCAAAACCATTTTTAAGTAGCGGTCAATGTGCCATAACAGATACTATTTTATATAAATCGTATTATCTAGGAGAAGATGCCGATACGGTAAGTTCTGGTTTTAAAGGAGAAAGTGTTGCCAAGTACAAGTTTTCCTTTGCAAAAGGAGTAGGTCGTTGGGCAAATGGTGGTGGCGCCGGTTCAGGACGATTTGCTGGAGGTGGAGGTGGTGGAAATGCCGGAAATGGTGGGCTTGGTGGTGCTGAGGATACTACTTTTTGTCACGAAACCTCATGGTCCTATGAGAATTGGAACGGTTTGGGTGGTAATGATGGTTACGGATTAGATGGTATTTATGGAACAATAAATGATTCCACAATCTTTTTAGGTGGTGGCGGTGGATCTGGAACGTATACAAGTGGTTTGTCAGCTTCAAATGGCGGAAATGGTGGTGGAGCTGTTGTTATTGTTGCAACAAATGTTAAAACAAATGGATTTCAAATAATAGCTGATGGAGAATCGGTTTCAGATGTAACAATCGATCCTCTTAATGTTACAAATGTAGTAAATGCATCTGCAGGTGGAGGTGGAGGTGGAGGTGTTGTTGTTTTTGATGTTGATTCAGTTATAAGTAATGATTTGAAAATCTCCGCACAAGGTGGTCAAGGTGGATTTGTAAGTACTCTTGGGAC
>Ga0209633_10004083_pt1 | contig 13237 bp, 11 predicted proteins | sample Cruoilmetagenom1_FD_187290 | JGI IMG/M metagenome (GOLD analysis project Ga0209633, IMG submission 187290) | Oil polluted marine microbial communities from Coal Oil Point, Santa Barbara, California, USA - Sample 1 (SPAdes) (version 2) | ecosystem: Environmental > Aquatic > Marine > Oil seeps ... | reverse complement strand
CTTTTGAATAGTATCCAAGAATCGCTTGCTATGGGCGAACAAATTATACTATTTCAAAACAGACGCGGTTTTGCTCCATATTTAGAATGCGATATGTGTGGATGGATTCCTCAATGCACAAATTGCGATGTTAGTTTAACCTACCATCGTCATAATAACGAACTGGTTTGTCATTATTGTGGTTATACTATTCGATCTCCAAAAACATGTAAAGCTTGCGGTAATTCTGCTATCCAAACTCGTGGTTTTGGAACCGAAAAAATAGAAGATGAAATAAAAATCTTTTTCCCTGATGCTAAAGTAGCACGAATGGATCTGGACTCTACCAGAAAGAAAAATGCATATCAAAATATTATTGGTGATTTTGAAACTGGAAAGATTGATATTCTGATTGGCACTCAAATGGTTTCGAAAGGCTTAGATTTCGATAATGTTAGTTTAGTCGGAATTCTAAATGCCGACAATATGCTTAACTATCCTGATTTTAGAGCTTTTGAACGAAGCTATCAACTAATTGCTCAGGTAAGTGGTCGTGCCGGAAGAAAAAATAAACAAGGGAAAGTTATAATTCAAACAAGCAATCCTGCACACCCTATACTTCAATATGTTTTGGATAATAAATACGACGAAATGTATAAGTCGCAATTACTCGAACGTAAAAACTTTAATTACCCACCATTTTATAGATTAATAAACATTAGCATTCGCCATAAAAAACAAGACATTACAAATAAAGCGTCGCATATACTTGGAGTAAATCTGCGAAAAGTTTTTGGTAAAAGAATACTGGGCCCTGAACCACCAATAATTTCAAGAGTTCAAAATAATTTTATCCAAAACATACTAATTAAAGTAGAACGGGAGCGTTCATTTCAAAAAGCAAAACAACTTCTTGACGAACAAATCATAAATATTGTTACTATGGATGATTTTAAAACCGTACGTTTTACAGTTGATGTAGACCCTGTTTAAATATTGATTATGAAGATTAAAAAGATACTCCTTTACGTAATTATATTCTCAATTTCCTGTTTTGGAACTCCTATTCTTATTACACAATTTGTGAAAATTGCTAATCAGAATGCGAGTGATTACATACAAAATTTCAGACCTAAAACTTCCAGTTTACCCGATGGTATTTACGCAGGAAAATATAAAGCATATAAACTCTTTACAATGTCTAAAGTTAAATTCAAAATAAAGAATGGAATAATTTTAGACATTTCAATTAATAAGCTTTTTCACACACCAGGTAGTGTTTACAAAGATGATATTGAAAATAAAATTAAACAAAACAAAATATTAGATATTAATGCCATTACTGGAGCAACTCGAACAAGTAATTTTGCAAAGGCTGCAATAAAAAATGCTATTGAAAGTAAAAATATTCCCAATACAAATTCATTTTAAATTTGTAATTTGCAGTAATTCTAACCTACAATCTTAAATTTATTATGAAAAGGATAATATTCACGCTTACAATGCTTATTTGCAGTTCGGTGATCAGTATTGCTCAATCATCAAAAAAAGAAATAACTTTTAAATCATCGGATGAATTAACCATTACGGCTGACTTGTATTTAACTTCAGATAACAGTGCGCCGTTTATTATTCTATTCCACCAGGCAGGATATAGCAGGGGCGAATACATTGAGACAGCACCAAAATTTAATGAGTTAGGTTATAATTGCCTTGCAATCGATCAACGTTCAGGTAGAGTAGTAAATGATGTTATAAACAAAACAAATGCAGAAGCTAAGGATAAATACATGAAAACGGCATACACCGATGCCATACCAGATTTAGAAGCTGCCATCAACTATATTAAAGAAAAATACAATCCAAAAAAACTAATTATTTTAGGTAGCTCATACTCATCCACGCTTTCTATAATTTTAGCATCGAAATATCCTGATAAGATTAATGCTGCCCTAGCATTTTCTCCTGGCGAGTATTTTCGATTTGAAGATAAAAAAATAGAAGAATTTGCTTCAAATATTAAAATTCCTATGTTTATTACTTCGGCAAGAGATGAAGAATCTATGTGGAAAGGTATTTACGAGAAAATCCCTGAAGAATATAGAAACAGCTACATCCCAAAAGTTGAAGGCATTCATGGTAGTCGTGCATTATGGAAAGTTCAAGAAGGAAACGAAGGATATTGGGAAGCTGTTAAAGAATTCCTAAATAAATTGTAATCATTCTAAAATGAGTTATCATGAAGAGACTAATCCCAATAATACTAATAACCATTCTCGTTGTCAGCTGTACATCAATAGATTTAAAACTAGAAAAAGAGAAACTTCTACAAACAGATATCGCCTTTTCAAATAGATCTGTTGAAGTTGGAAATTACAAAGCATTTTTGGAATATGCAGCTCCAGATGCTGTTTTATTACGGGATAACTCTTACCCAATTGTTGGGAAACCTGCTTTAAAGAAACTTTATGCAGAATCATCTGACTCCACATACCGTTTAACATGGAAACCAAGTTATGGTAAGGTTTCTAAATCGGGAGATTTAGGATATACCTTTGGAACTTATTTATTGGAATTCATAAAAGGCGAACAAAAAGGACAAACTAGCAGAGGAACATACTGTTCAATTTGGGAAAAAAATGCAAAAGGCGAATGGCGTTTTGTTGTAGATACCGGAAACTCAGGACTGGAGCCAATAAACAATAATCAATAATACAATTGCCAATAAACAATGACCTTCTGCACGTATGTAAGATTTATATTGTTAATTGCTAATTGATAATTGTATGATTGAAAAATCATATCTTTATCCAAATTTTAACATTAGGATTGTGAAAAAAGTAGATATAAAATCAATATTCAACTCATTTAATCAGTTTAACATCTTAATAATTGGCGACGTAATGATCGACTCGTACATGTGGGGAAAAGTTAATAGGATATCTCCCGAAGCACCTGTTCCAATTATTATGAGTACCAAACAAGAAAACAGATTGGGAGGCGCAGCTAATGTTGCTCTTAATGTTCAGGCTTTAGGTGCAAATCCAATTCTATGTTCTGTTATAGGCAAAGACTCTAAATCAAAATCATTTTATGATTTATTAAAAAAAAGAAATCTTACAAGCGAAGGTATTCTTGAAGATGAAAATCGCATAACAACTGTTAAAACTCGCATAATTTCTAACAACCAGCATATGCTTAGGGTTGACGAAGAGTTAAACAAGGAACTTGAACCGGAAACCGAAAAGAAGTTTATTAATCATGTACTTACCATTTTGTCTGATAAGTCGATTCATGCAGTTATTTTTGAAGATTACGATAAAGGATGTATCACACCAAATGTAATAAAAAGCATAGTCGACTTTGCAAATAAAAACGATATTCCAACATTAGTTGATCCTAAAAAGCGAAATTTTATGGAGTACAAAAACGTTACGCTTTTTAAACCAAATTTTAAAGAACTAGTTGAAGGATCAAAAATCGATATTCGAAAAGGAGATCTTGATGGTATTTTTTCTGCGGCACAGAAACTACACTCGGAACTTTCGACTAAGTTTCTTTTAATTACACTTTCCGAATTAGGTGTTTTTATAAGTTATAACAATACATATAAAACTATACCTGCAGAAATAAGAGATATTGCCGATGTTTCAGGAGCCGGCGATACATTAATTGGAACTGCCAGTTTATGCTTAGCTGCCGGACTCGAACCTGAAATGATAGCAGGAATTTCAAATCTTGCAGGAGGATTGGTATGCGAAAAGGTTGGAGTTGTTCCAATTGACAAAAAACAATTATTAGACGAAAGCATAGTTAAATATTCTTAGATAATTTTTAAGCTCTTCATCCAAAGTATTGCTTATTCTTTATCAATCAATTAAAATAAAAACAATTTTTATTGTTAATAATTTGTTTATAACTCCGTAAAAATTGTTTACAATTCTTATCTTAGTAAAATAGAAAAAGACGATAAAATTGTATTTTTGAATTCCTTTAATTTTACATTATTGGATATATTAACAGGTTCATCCTAAAATCATAACTCTATGGCAAAAGTAATTGCATTAGCTAATCAAAAAGGTGGAGTTGGCAAAACCACTACTTCAATAAATTTAGCAGCAAGTTTAGCTGTTCTTGAAAAGAAAGTTTTAATTATTGATGCCGACCCACAAGCAAACGCAACTTCTGGTACCGGTTTTGATATTCGAGCAGTAAAAACTAGTATTTATGAATGTTTGGTTGACGATCAAGATCCTAAAAATATTATTTTAAATAGTGATATTGAAGGTCTTGACTTAATACCTTCTCATATTGATCTTGTTGGTGCTGAGATTGAAATGCTAAATCAACCAAATAGAGAATATGTACTAAAACATATTATAAATAAATTAAGAGACGATTACGATTATATTTTAATTGACTGCTCCCCTTCCTTAGGATTAATAACCGTTAATGCATTAACCGCAGCGGATTCTGTTATAATACCAGTTCAGTGTGAATATTTTGCATTGGAAGGATTAGGAAAGCTTTTAAATACAATTAAAATTATTCAATCGCGCCTTAACAAAGAGTTGGAAATAGAAGGATTTTTATTAACCATGTATGATCCTCGTTTACGACTTTCAAATCAGGTTGTTGACGAAGTGAAGAAACATTTTCAAGATATGGTTTTTGAAACAATCATTCAAAGAAACATTAAACTTAGCGAATCGCCAAGTTATGGAAAACCTGTAGTACTTTACGATGCAGCTTCGAAAGGTGCAATAAACTACTTAAACTTGGCAAAAGAAGTTTTACAGAGAAACGACAATACAAAAATTGCAAACGCAGAAAAAATAGTAGAATAATAATATAAGTTGAAATGGCAAAAAGAAACGCATTAGGAAGAGGATTAGGAGCATTAATTGATGATGCAGGACAAGAACACATTGTAACTGCTGATGCCGTTAACGAAATTGAGATAAGGAAAATAGAAGCGAATCCGTTTCAGCCTCGATCAATATTTAAAGAAGAAGCTTTAGAAGAGCTTGCAAAATCGATAAAAGAACTTGGTATAATTCAGCCAATTACTGTTAGAACTTTAGAAGGAGGAAAGTTTCAACTAATATCAGGAGAAAGAAGATTAAGAGCTGCACAACTTGCCGGACTCACAAAAATTCCTGCATATATTCGATTTGCCGATGATCAAGGAATGCTTGAAATGGCATTGGTTGAGAATATTCAAAGAGAAGATCTTGATGCTATTGAAGTTGCAATTAGTTACCAACGCTTAATTGAAGAATGTAAACTTACTCAGGAAAGTATGAGCGAACGAGTTGGTAAAAAACGTTCAACAGTTTCAAATTATTTACGTTTATTAAAGCTTCCGGCAGAAATTCAATTAGGAATTCGCGATAAGCAAATTTCTATGGGACATGCTCGCGCCTTAGTAAATATTGAAAATTCAAAAACTCAACTTAAAGTATATTATAAAATTATTGATGAATCATTATCAGTTCGAAAAACTGAAGATATCATTAGAGATATAAATGCTCCTAAGACAAAAACAAAAGAATCAAAAGTTCGCCTACCAGAAGAATACGAACAATTGAAAAAGCATTTATCTGACTATTTTACTTCTCAGATTGATTTTAAACGTAACAATAAAGGAAGCGGAAAAATCGTTATCCCTTTCAAATCTGATGAAGATTTAGAAAGAATAATGGGAATTATTGATAAAATGAAATAATTTTACCGCAGATTAATTAAAACGTAAATCATCTTGCTGAGTAATAATTTGAATACAATTATTGTAAAATACATAGCAATTATATTACTTATTTGCATTGTTACAATCGGGAAAGGACAAAATACGTCTGCTCCCGATAATAATTTACAGACAGAGCAAAAGCTGCCTAAAATACATAACCCCCATAAAGCAACAATTTACTCTGCTTTGATTCCAGGTTTGGGTCAGATTTACAATAAAAAATACTGGAAACTTCCAATAATTTACGGAGCTACAGGAATTTTTATTTATGCTTTTGATTTTAACAATACTCAATACAATAAATATAGAACGGCATATATTCAAATGAAAAATAATGAAATTACAAATTTCGAAGGATATACAGACGCAGCCACATTATTGAGAATAAAAGATAGTTATCTGCGAAATAGAGATTTAAATGTAATTGTATTAGCTGCTATTTATATGTTAAACATTGTCGATGCAACCGTTGATGCTCATTTATTTGATTATGACATTAGTGATGATTTATCGCTTAATGTTCAGCCAACTGTTAAAAGAACATACGCAAACCAAAGTACAGTTGGAGTTAGTTTAAGCTTCTCTTTCTAAAAATATAAAACTCCATTAACATTTTATAACAAAATTTGTTTCTATTTTAAGTTACTTTGCACTTAATTAGAGATTTCATTTAATTGCATATTAAAACCACATTCATATGTTTAAGAAGTATTTCATTTTATTCATCATATTTTCTCAAGTATCTCTGAGTCGTGCAAACGAACCTTTTAACAAAGACACTATCAGTGATCCGGTTCATACCTACTCAAATTTCGATGTAAATCTGGATAGTTTAATTAACCTTTGGTATTTGCAAAACGCAATAAAAACAGACTATTCCGACACTAGTTTTTCAGAAATTATTCCTGACTTTCCCGATTCCGTTTACATAAATCGATTACAACAACTTCCTTCAATCATTGAATTATCGTATAATAAAATTGTACGAAACTATATTCATGTTTATACTAAAAAGAGAAGAAAAAGTGTAGAAACCATGATCGGATTATCGGATTACTATTTTCCAATTATTGAAGATATTTTTGAAAGCTATGGAATACCCACTGAACTGAAGTACATGGCTGTTATAGAATCTGCCTTAAATCCACGAGCAGTTTCAAGGGTTGGAGCAACAGGAATGTGGCAATTTATGTACGGTACAGCACGAATGTACGATTTAACTATAAACTCATATATTGACGATCGAAGAGATCCTATTAAAGCTGCTCATGCGGCTGCTCTGTTCATGAAAGACCTATATTCGATGTTTAACGATTGGACATTGGTAATTGCAGCTTATAATTGTGGACCAGGGAATGTAAATAAAGCCATTAGAAGAACTGGAGGTAAAAGAGATTTTTGGGAAATTTATTATCATCTTCCAAGAGAAACGCGCGGCTATGTTCCTGCATATATTGCAGCAGCTTATACGTTTAATTACTACCAAGAGCACAACTTACATCCTCGCTATCCAGAAATCCCTATTGCAACCGATACTATAGGATTATCAGATAACCTTCATTTGGAACAAGTGTCTGAAGTGTTAAACATTCCTTTAAAAGCATTACAAGATCTTAATCCACAATATAAAAGAAATATAATACCAGCAAAAGGAACAAATTTATCTATTACTATTCCATTAGAATTTGTAGGTGCGTTTATTGATCAAGAAGACTCTATTTTTAATTATAAAGATTCAATCTATTTCAATGCCGATAACACGATTAGAAATCCAAAAAAATCATATTACGTTCCGCAAGCTCCTACAAACAGAGCTAAACTTTTATACACAGTAAAATCTGGAGATAATTTAGGATTTATCTCAAGCTGGTACAATGTAAAAGCTTCTGATATTAGATATTGGAATAACATTAGAGGTAATATGATTCGTGTGGGACAAAAACTAAATATTTATGTTCCAAAAGGAAAAGCAAGTTCTTATACAAGCGTAAATAAACTCTCATTTGAACAGAAACAAAAAAGGATTGGCAAATCCGTTTCTAGACCAGAAGAAATAAATTCTAATCCAATTGATAATAATTATGTTTATTATAAAGTAAGATATGGCGATACCTTATGGGAAATTGCAAAAAAACACCAAGGTATTTCTGAAACCGACATACTTAAGCTTAATAATATGACTAGTGGAAAATCACTTAAGGCTGGTCAATATATAAAAATCAAACTTAAAGGTTAAACCTGAACTAAGGATTTTATTTGATTAGCGATTTTATTTAATTGTTAAATTGCATAATTATATCGTTTTGTGTAGCTCCTTTATCGAATGATTAAGATGTAATAGTCTATAGCTCCATCCCTAAGGCTGTACAAAAACATTTAACATTTCAATACTTAAGTTGCAGTTAGAAGCTCCAGATAATACTGGTAGAAACAAATCAGGGATTTCCCTATTGATATTTTTTAATTACACGCTAATGTCTGAATCTATCGAGAATATTTTTCAGATGTATTTATTAAATAAATACCATTTGCCCAGAAGAAATCATTTTCCCATTTACTGAAAAGGTGTATAAATACACTCCTTTTTCAACTGATTTTCCAACAGAATTTGTTGCATCCCAAATTATAGAATAACTACCTGCAGATTTACTATCGTTAACTAATACCTTAACTAATTGTCCTGCTATATTAAAAACAGATAAATTTACACTGCCACTTTCTTTTAACGAGAAATTTAATCTTGTTTTCTCGCTAAATGGATTAGGATAATTGTTTACTTCGAACAAATTAATATTATCAATATATGTCGAAATACCAGAACTCTTAATATTCCCTTCGGTATAAAACTCCATATTATCACCATTAATTGTTGTTTTTATAAATTTTAAACTTGCATTCCCATTTGCCACAGGTGTAAATTTTAAATTAAGCAATGTATCAAAATTATCGAATGATGAACTCCCTGCAAATATCAATTCTACAACACCTTCTGTTGAAACATTATTGACTGACCCTGACTCCGATATTGAGGAAGCTTTTGTAAATCCATCAAAATGAAAAGTAGAATGATCGTATTGCATTTTTAAGGTATAAGAACTAACAGGTTCGGTTTGATTAAGTATTGCTATTTTAACAGGAATTTCTATTTGAGCTTTTTCTCCAACATTTTTATCTTCTGTAGATAGAATATATGCATTTAAACCTGATTGTAAATCTTGATTGAATCGTGGTTGAATAGATGTAGAACCATAATAATATGCAATAACTCCTTTAATTAATTTAAATGGATAGTTAGAAAATAATGAAAAATCATCATCTTTTAAATTATACATGCCAATTTTAATTTCACATTCTCCACTTCCGTCATTTACAGCCCAATTTCCATCGGTGTCGTAAACACTACTTACTTCAGAATCATTTACCTCAATCAAAACTCCTTCGTATTTTTCATTAACGACATCGCTTGTTGAAATTTTTGTTGCTTCGGGCAATATATTTGCACTATTCTTTTTATCATAAGATGTTAAATTAATAATTTCTGTATAACCATTATATTCATATACTGTTCCTTTTATTATTATACTATCACCAACACTTGGCGAATAATTATTATCATATACGAGTATCCCATTCCACGATCCTCCTTGAGATGATGAAATAAAGAAACGCTCTCCCATATAATCCGTAGCTGTTACAACTCCTCCAGTAGTTACACTTTGCCCATTTAACAATGAGGGATATGTTCCATCTCCAACTTCTGCGGTATACTGAATATCGTATATGCTTGTTATGCTGGCTTCTTTAATATTCTTTTTAATTGAAATAACTTTCTCACTATTTGCCAAAGCATTTACCTTCACATAACATGTTGCAATCGAACCCGACACTAATACTTGCTCAAGGCTTCCATTTGTTGTTAAATAACCATAATCACATAAAGGCATTTTAAACTTAAGCAAACCATTATCAAACGATTGAGCATATTTATTATTAAGTATAGCAGAAACACTATCTAGAGAACCATCGTTATTCATATTAAAATTAACTGTTAACATATCACCATTTGAATGAGTACTGGTTGAACTTTCGGCTTTCACATCGCTTCCGTTTACTCGGATTACTCGAAATATTCTTTTCCCATCACACACACTAGCTGTAGAAATATTATACGGATGAGTTGCATCTTCAGCATCCGAATGTGTATGCCCCCACAAAGCCATATCAACACCTAAAGTTGAAAGATTTAATTCGTGTTTAAAATCATAATGATAAAACAACACTTTTGTTTTATTACCAGCTGCGGCAAGATCGTTATTTAACCATGTCATTTGATCAGTAGTAAAACTAGTAGCTCCATAAACGTCCGACATGTAACCGTCATAGTTACCATCTATCTGATATGCTTCCAAGCCTGTAAAGTGAGTGTTCCCATAATCAAAACTATAATCATGAGAATAGTACACTGTTTTTGTAGGAGGAATTTCATGTTGTCGCCAACCAAAAAATCGCCACCATTCTTGTCTTGCGGTACCTGTTGGTGGTGGGGTTGCATCCCAACCACCCAAATCATGATTGCCGGGAACAATGTACACCGGAACTTCAAGTTTCTCTAACAATTCCATTGTTAAGGTGTGATTTCTCAAACACTCAAAATCTTCTAACTCTCCCTCATTAACTAAATCACCAGTTAAAAGAACAAATTCGGGATTGATTAAATTAATATCTTTAATTACTTCATTAAAATCGTCTACTTCTGTATGATCTGTTTCGTATCCAGATACTCCATAAAAAGTATGTCCAAGGAGATGCAAATCAGTAATATGAACAAAATAATAATTCTCTTTAAACTGATCAATAACTTTAACTGCATTTGTAACATCATCTGAAATTCCATCTGATGCAGTTACTCTTAAATCGTACAATTCATATAAATCAACATTTGGTATTTCGGTTTTAAGTGTCCATCTTTCTAAATTGGAATCGTAACTCGATTGTGTAACATTTAAAGGAACAACAATATCGTCATAAAATAGTTCGGCAGCCCAACTCGTGGTTGACTGTGGCGCAAAACAAATCAAATTTAATTCTTGCCCAGGAACAACAATTGATGGAATATTTAACAAAGGACGTTGCACAACGGTTAAAGTATCACCAATTGGAATATCACAATCAAATGAAGTATACTTTAAATCTCCCATTTGAGAATATGTAATACTCGCACCATTAATTGTAGTTCCAGAACTCTTCAGATTAGCACTTCCGGTTACAATTGGAGTAAAACTCAACTTTACAAGTGTTTCTTTCTCTGTAACAGCAAAACTTCCACTGTAATTTAAAATAATATTCCCTGTTGTTGATACATCAGTTATAGTTCCAGATTCTGATAAAGTGCCTGTTTTATCAAACCCATCGTAATTAAAAGTGGTTTTGTCGTATTGAATTTTTAATGAGAAAGATGTAAAGCTTTCCGTTTGATTAAGAATCGTAACACTTACTGGATATGAAAAAGTTACTTTGTTATCCGCTATTTTATCAGCAGTAGATAATATAAAGGCATTATCAGCAGATTGAATATCTTCTATTGATCTAGGCTGAAGCGAGATTGATCCATAATTTATTCCAATAACTCCTTTTATTGATTTAAAAGGATAATTATCAATAAGTGGAAATCCATCATTCTTTAGGTTATATATACCAGGTCTTATTTCGCAGGCTCCACTACCATCGTTTACCCACCAATTTCCATTATTATCAAAAAGAGTACTTACATTACAATCAATTAAATTAACCAAAACACCTTCGTAAGCTTCATTTGTTACATCAGATGTTGAAATTATTGTTGCTGGAGGCAATGTATTACCAGAGCTTGCAATACTAAAAGAAGTTAAATCCTTTATCTCGGTGTACCCTTCGTACTCGGAAATAGTTCCAGTAATTTGAATACTATCACCAATTGTAGGCGAATTTACTTTACTATAAACAAACAAACCATTCCATGCTCCTCCTTGAGATGAAGATATATAGTATCTTCCTCCTAGATATCCGGTTGCAGTAACAATTCCACCTGTTGTTAGGGTTTGTCCATTTTTAGTTGAAGGATAAGATCCATCAACAGATACTGTAGTAAATTGAATATTATAAATGCTTGTTTGAGCATATAAAAATACCGGTAATAGAAATCCAAAAATGAGTATAATTTTCTTCATAAGTAAATTTTAAAATTGCGTCTAAAGATACTTATTAGGTGTGTTATTTAACTGGTTTTGAAGACATATAAAAAAATACACTACCACCCTCCATTAAATCGTTATTTAATAGATAATTATTCTCTATTTTCCTTCCATTTATTGTGATTTTTTCTATAAATATATTCTCTGTTTTTTGGTTTTTCACTTCGATATTAACCGTTTTACCATTCTCTAAATTTATTTTTGCCGACTTAACTAATGGACTCCCTATTGCATATTGATCACTTCCCGGACAAACAGGATAAAAACCTAAAGCACTAAAAATGTACCACGCAGACATTTGACCGGCATCATCGTTTCCGCATAAACCATCAACACTATTTGAGTACATAGTTTTCATAATCATGCGAACTCTCTCCTGTGTTTTCCATGGCTGATTTGTCCAATTATACAAATATGAAATATGATGACCAGGTTCATTTCCATGCACATAATTTCCTATAATACCATCGCGAGTTATATCTTCAGTATGAGCAAAATACTTATCGTCAATTTGCATTGTAAATAATGAATCCAAATGTTCTGAAAATTTCTCCTTCCCTCCTATCATTCTTATCATTTGATCAATTTGATGTGGAACATATAAACTATAATTCCATGCATTACCTTCAATAAATCCTTGCCCGTATGTACTTAATGTGTTAAAATCTGGTTTCCATAATCCATCTGATAATTTAGGGCGCATAAAACCAATTTGAGCATCAAAAACATGCTCAAAATTTTGCGCTCGCTTTAGATACTCTTTTTCTATATTCTTACTATCTGCGTATTTTGCTATTTGTGCAATACACCAATCATCATAAGCATATTCCAATATTTTAGATACAGATGATGAATTTTTATCATCAGGCACATATCCTAAATTCATATAATAATCTAATCCGTCATAATACTTTGTTTGTGATGTTTACACAAGCTTCTAATAAACTACACACATCATAATCTTTAAGATTGCCTTTTATTAAAGCATCGGCAATTACAGAAACACTATGGTAACCTACCATACACCAATTCTCGTTGGCATAATGCGACCATACAGGTAACATCTTATGTACACTTTGATTATAATGTGCCATCATAGATTTTACCATATCATCATTTCTTGATGGCTGAATTAAATTAAAAAGTGGATGAAGAGCTCTGTAGGTATCCCATAATGAAAACACAGTGTAATTTGTAAAATTTTTTGCCTTATAAATATTTTGGTCTAATCCTTTATATAAACTATCACTAGTGACCGACTAAAAAAGATTAAAAAGAA
>Ga0209633_10004082_pt1 | contig 13238 bp, 13 predicted proteins | sample Cruoilmetagenom1_FD_187290 | JGI IMG/M metagenome (GOLD analysis project Ga0209633, IMG submission 187290) | Oil polluted marine microbial communities from Coal Oil Point, Santa Barbara, California, USA - Sample 1 (SPAdes) (version 2) | ecosystem: Environmental > Aquatic > Marine > Oil seeps ... | reverse complement strand
CAGAAACTACACATTTACATTCACCACAAGTTCCTCCACCACCGCAAGCAGAAGGAAGATAAACTTTTTGGTCAGCAAGTGCATTAAGAAGTTTCCCACCAATTGGTACAGTTAATTCATTTTCTGGATTATCATTAATTGATATCTTTACGTTGCCACTGGATACTAATTGCGATTTAGCAAATAGAATTACTACAACCAAAAGAACTACAATAAGAGTAAACATTGCTACGCTAAAAATAATTAAACCAATTCCTTCCATTAAATTAAACCTCTATAATTGAATTCCGGAAAATAGCATAAACGCAATTGCCATTAATCCAACTGTTATAAATGTAATTCCTAATCCTCTTAATCCATCTGGAACATTACTGTACTTCATTTTTTCTCTAATTCCAGCAAGTGCAATGATAGCAAGTGCAAAACCAATTCCCGATCCGAAACCAAAAACAACACTTTCAGGAAAAGTATAATTTCTTTCAACCATCAATAATGAACCACCAAGAATAGCACAGTTTACAGTAATTAATGGTAGAAATACACCTAAGGAATTATATAATGATGGAACGTATTTATCTAATACCATTTCAAGAATTTGAACCATGGCAGCGATAACACCAATGTAAGTTAAAAGACCAAGAAATGTTAAATCTACACCTTCTAAACCAGCCCAAGCCAATGAGCCTTCTTTTAGAATGTTGTGATAAATTAAATTATTGATAGGCATTGTAATTGCTTGAACCACAACAACAGCTATCCCCAAACCAATTGCTGTTTCAACTTTTTTGGAAACCGCAAGAAATGTACACATACCCAAGAAAAAGGCAAGAGCCATATTTTCTATAAAAATAGACTTAATAAATAAACTTAAATAATGTTCAATCATAATAAACTCATATTAAGAACTCTAAAAAATATTTTCAACAACTTCTCTGTCATTACTAACTCAACTTTTTTTGTTGAGTTTTGCAATTTGTTATTTTATTGATTCACTTAATAAAGATTGTCACATTTAAGAAAAACTGCTCGCAATGACAATCCCTTTCCAAACACTTTACGTTTTACGTCTTTCGTTTCACTTCTTCCTTCTTACTCCGTTTCCATTTGCTCAGGTTTCCAAGTTCTTATTGCCCAAATAATAAGTCCAATTAAGAAAAAAGCACTCGGTGCCATAAGGAACATACCATTAGAAGGATACCAACCGCCTTCAGTAGTTAGTGGTAGAATTGAGTAGCCAAGTAATTTCCCAGATCCAATTAATTCTCTTAAGAAACCTATTACAATTAAAATGAAGCTATAACCAATTCCATTTCCAATACCATCCATAAAACTTACAAGAGGGTTGTTTTTTAGTGCGAATGCTTCCGCTCTTCCCATCACTATACAGTTTGTTATAATCAATCCTACATAAACTGAAAGTTGTTTACTAACATCATAAGCATAAGCTTTAATTAACTGATCAGCAATAATAACAAGTGATGCAATAATTGTCATTTCCACTAAAATTCTAATACTACTAGCCATGTGGTTTCTGACAAGACTTACAAAAAAGTTTGAGAAAGCAACAACAAGTGTTACGGCAATTGACATAACAAGTGCAGTTTCTAACTTTGATGTTACAGCTAATGCAGAACATATTCCTAATATTTGTAAAGCAATAGGGTTATTGTTAAAAATAGGATCTAGTAAAATATCTTTATATTTCTTCATCTACATTTCCTTCCTTAACTTGTCAATCAAAGGTTTATAACCAGCATCACTCAGCCAAAATCTTACTAGATTACTAACTCCTCTTGTTGTTAATGTTGAACCAGATAAACCATCAACTTGGTATTTGAATTTGTCACTACTTGGATCAGTTAAGCCTTTAATTATCTCAATTTTTAGTTCCCAATCTTCGTTATATGCTTGCTTACCAACCCATTGTTGTTTCCATTTAGGATTGTCCACTTCTCCGCCAAGACCAGGAGTTTCACCATGCTCGTAAAATGTAAATCCTTTAATTGTGTGAAGGTCTTTATCCAAAGCAATAAAACCATAAAGTGTTGACCAAAGTCCTTTGCCATAAATTGGGAAAATGTATTTGTCGTAACCACTTTCGCCTTTCACTTTATAGATAGCCATTTTTTTAGGCATTCTTTGTATACCAGCTATATCTTTTGAAGCTTCAATTGCCTTCCCATGTAGTTCACTACTGGCAACCGATTTGACATCAAAGTCGCCTAAATTTAACACTTCATCATAATTCTCTTTTGGAAAAACTTCTCCATCAGATAAATCTATAATTTCAGCATCAACATTAGAATTAAATGTTTGAGCAATATTTTCGGTATCTTCATTGTAAAGATCTCCAGCAATTAAAATATTCTTCAACAAATCCAATTTCTTATTTTCATCTTGAATTGGTTTTAATCCAACTGCTGCAGAAGCCACAAATATTGCAGCAACAAAACATATTGCAACAACAACACCTATAGTTTTAGTAATTGTTTCAGAGGCCATTTCTTTCAAGTCTCCGTTTTATATTTCTATTGATAAAAATCTTATCTAAAATTGGAGAAAATACATTACCAAATAAAATAGCAAGCATCATTCCTTCGGGGAAAGCTGGATTCACAACTCTTACTAGAACAACCAAAGTACCAATAAGTAAACCATACAACCACTTTCCACCTTCTGTCATTGCAGCACTAACTGGATCTGTTGCCATAAATACAGCACCAAAAGCAAAACCACCAAGTACTAAATGCCAAAGTGGAGTTACACTGAACATTGGATTTGTTGAACTACCAATTACATTAAATATTAATGAAGTTCCTATCATGCCAATTAAAACACTAAGCATAATTTTCCAAGAACCAATTCCCGTTGAAATTAATATTACAGCTCCAATTAAAATTGCAATTGTAGAAGTTTCCCCCATTGATCCAGGTACAAGTCCTATAAAAGCATCCCACCAACTAGTTGAAATATTTAATGCAGAGTCAGCAAATTCTGCCAAAGGTGTTGCCTTACTTACACCATCAACGGCTACCCAAATTTTATCTCCAGATATTTGTGCTGGATAAGCAAAGAAAAGAAAAGCTCTTGCTGTTAAAGCTGGGTTTAAGATATTCATTCCAACACCACCAAAAACTTCTTTACCTATAACAACTCCAAAACTAATTCCGAGAGCAACTTGCCATAATGGAATTTCGGGAGGAAGTATTAGTGGAAATAAAAATGTAGTGACGAAAAATCCTTCGTTAATTTCATGCTTTCTAACAACGGCAAAAAGAACTTCCCAAAATCCACCAACTGCAACAGTGACCAGTATTACTGGTAAAAAGTAAAGAGCTCCATGAGCTATATTCGCAGATGGACAAGTCGAATCAAAAACAATACCCAAAGAAGCAATTAAATTTTGTTGCCAATTAGTCGGAATATAATCCGTTTGTGCCATTGCCAAATTTGCTTGATATCCAGTATTATAAAGAGCCATAATAATTGCTGGGATTAACGCAATTACAACAGTAAGCATCATTCTCTTTAGATCGAGAGCATCTCTGACGTGCGAAGCACTTTTTGTTTTTGAACTTGTTGAATACAGAAGAGTATCTGTAGCTTCAAACAATGGATAGTACTTTTCTAGTTTTCCACCTTTCAAAAAAGGTTTCTCAGCACTATCTAAAATATTTCTAAGAAATTTCACTATCCTTCCTTATCAATTAGAGTTAAATTCCTTCTTAAAATCTTTCCATGATCTTGCTTGGATGGACAAACAAAAGTACATAATGCTAAATCTTCTTCATCCAATTCCAAGCATCCTAACTTTTCTGCTTCTTCAACATCATTAACAGCAAGAGATCTTAAAAGGAATGTTGGTAGAATATCTAAAGGCATTACTCTTTCATAACTTCCAATAGGAACTATTGCACGAGCACCACCATTAAGAGCTGTTGTAAAATTAAACTTTTTATTAGGCATTAGGCTTGAGAGTAATACTCTCTTAACAGAATACAACTTTGAAGTAGGCATTGCCCATCCTAATAACTTTCTTTCCACATTTTCAGAAATTACAGAAACTTGTTGATGATATCTTCCAAGATATCCTTCTTCTTTAGTTGCTTTACGTCCTGATAAAACTGAACCAGAAATTATTCTATTTTCACCTTCAGCTAATTCGTTTTCACTTAACTCAAATACTGAAGCACCTAGCTGAGTTTTAAAATGTCTTGGTTCTTTTACAGATGGACCTGCAAGAGAAATAATTCTTTCTACATTAATTTTGCCAGTCGTAAAAAGATCACCAACCATTACAACGTCTTGAGCATTTATATACCAAACTTGCTTACTTCTATTTGCCGGATCAACTAGATGAATATGAGTTCCGGCTAATCCACTTGGGTGCGGACCATCAAATTCTTTTACTTGTAAATTATTTATTTTTTCTTCTGCAATGTTTGATCCTTCTTTCTTGCATAAGAAAACATTTCCTTCAGTCAATTTTGATAGAACTTTTAATCCATTCTTAAACGCAGCTTCTTTACCTTCTAAAACAGTTTCAATTGAAGGTGCTAATGGATTTGAATCCATTGCTGTTACAAAAAGTGAATGTGGTTTAGTTTCTGGGTTTGCTACTTTGCTAAAAGGTCTTTCTCTTAATGAAGTCCAAACGCCAGATTCAATTAGTTGTTCTTTAACTTGATCAACAGAAAGAGAACCTAATTCAGAATCTGAATAAGAATTGAATGTGACTTCTTCATTTCCATCAAGAGCAATTACCATCGATAGGAAAACACGTTTCTCACCTCTATTAACTGCTACAATTTTACCAGCACCAGGAGATGTAAACTTAACGCCCGGCATTTTTTTATCAGTAAAAAGTAATTGTCCCAATTTTACAGTATCACCAATACCAACTAACATGGTTGGTTTCATGCCAACATAGTCATTTCCTAGAATTGCAATATGTTTTACTTTTTTATTGGGGTCAATAGAATTGGAAGGCTCGCCTGCGATAGGTACGTTAAGGCCTTTCTTAATTTTAATTACTTCCATATTAAAATTCTCAAATCCAAATTTGGAAAATTTACGAAAAAAAATTGCTGTCGTCTCTATATAAAGACCTGACTAACAATCTAAATTAAAAATCAAAAAATAAGATAAAGGTAACCGATAAGCAATTCTTTTTTAGAATTATTTATTTTTCACAATGTCAACTTATTTTTACGAAGACTTTGAATAACTTATTTAAGCCGTCATACCGGTTTGTGCTTTTTACAATACTGGTATCTGGTTTTTGTTTTATGCATAACTGTTTTAGTGATTCCGGTATTGCATCAAAAACGATGTAAACCGGAATGACTGAGAGTACTACTTTCCTTTGAGTTGTAGTGCCAAAGGACTAAATTTACAAGTAATTAAATTCCTGGATTAATTCTGTATTTTTCTTACAAATCAATTTTTAATTTTATATTTTCAAAATGAATTTTCTCACTAAAGATAAAAGAGCTGTTTATGACTGAGTTAGAAAAACACTTCCAACAATTCAGAGATAATGTTTGTGGAATAAATCAAGAGTTTACTTCCCCTTTTGGAAACAAAAAAATTATTTATGCTGATTGGATTGCAAGCGGTCGATTGTATAACCCAATTGAAGATAAAATAAAACAAACTTTTGGTCCATTTGTTGGGAACACTCATTCGGAATCTAGCATCACAGGCTCTTTGATGACTTCCGCTTACCACGAAGCTCAACATATAATAAAAAAGCATGTAAATGCCGACGAAAATGATGTAATTATCTCAGCTGGTTTTGGTATGACTGCAGTTGTTAATAAGCTACAAAGAATTTTAGGATTAAAAATTCCTGAACAGTTTAAAGATTGTGTTAGCTTCAAAGAGAATGAAAAACCAGTTGTATTTATTACTCATATGGAGCATCATTCAAATCAAACTTCTTGGCTTGAGACACTTGCAGATGTTGAAATAATTGAACCAAAAGAAAATGGGTTGATTGATGTAGAACATTTAAGAGAACAACTCATCAAGCATAAAGATAGAAAAGTAAAAATTGGTTCATTTTCTGCAGCTTCAAATGTTACTGGAATTCAAACATGTTATTATGATTTGGCAAAAGTTATGCATGAGAATGGTGGTTTGTGCTTTATTGATTTTGCTGCATCTGCCCCTTATGTTGATATTGATATGCACCCCGAAGATCCGCTTCAGAAACTTGATGCAATTTTCTTTTCACCGCATAAATTTTTGGGCGGACCTGGAACAGCTGGCGTTGTAATATTCGATAAAAGTCTTTACAAAATTGAAGTCCCAGATCATCCCGGCGGTGGAACAGTTGATTGGACAAATCCTTGGGGCGAACACAGTTATGTAAATGATATTGAAGCTAGAGAAGATGGTGGAACTCCAGGCTTTTTACAAACAATCAGAACAGCTCTTTGTATCGATTTAAAAGAGAAAATGAATCCTGAAATAATTGTAAAACGCGAAGAAGAACTTGTTGAAATTGCTTTTCAAGAATTTGCAAAAATTCCTAAAGTTCATATTTTAGCCAAAGAGCATAAAGAAAGATTAGGAGTTTTTTCTTTTTATGTAGAGGATATTCACTTTAATTTAATTGTAAAATTATTAAATGATATTTACGGAGTTCAAGTTAGAGGTGGTTGTTCATGTGCCGGAACTTATGGCCATTATTTACTTCACGTTGATCCTTCTCGCTCACACTATATTACAAAGAAAATATCAGAAGGTGATCTTTCCGAAAAACCAGGCTGGGTTAGAATGTCTTTACATCCAACAATGACTAACGATGAGTTATACTTCATTATAAATGCAATAGAAGAAATTATTGCTGATATTAAAAATCTAGAAAAAGATTACAAATATGATCTGCACACTAATGAGTTTTATCATAAATATGAAATAGCTTTGGATGTGAAAGTGAATGAATGGTTTGGGGACTAGACGAAAAACGTAAAGACGTGAAACGAAAGACGAAGGAAGTTCTTTGGGAAAATTCAGCTTCTTTAATTTTGTCATTCTGAATTTATTTCAGAATCTTTATCCACAATATAGAGATGCTGAAACAAGTTCAGCATGACATATTTTTAATTAATGTATTTACAGATTAGTAAAATTCTCTATCAACTTTTCGAACAATTCTTTATTCTTACTAATCTCCATTTGTATTGAGTAATAATTTCCATTTTCGCAAGTAAGTGAATAGTCTTGATTGTTATTACTAATCACTGAAGTTGTATAATCATTTACATCAATTTGACGATCTAAATTACAGGTTACCTTTTTAGTATTTATTTGCTCAAGAATATTTGTTTTTTTCAAAACGTTTATTTTGCCAATATTGTTATTTTCCTCATCATTTATGCTACAAGTCTTTGAATCAATAGGAAATAATCCTAGTCCTAGTTTTTGAATATCTGACAAATTATTACACATCAAATTAAATCCGTTATTAATGCCTAATATTGGTTTCTTAATCATTCGCAAGACACTATATAAATTCATCAATTGCATTTTTCTAATTGATTTGTTTAGATTATATGTATCAGGTAAAATTAAATGAGATGCTTTTATAATTATGGCTTCATCTAGTGTAAAAGTGTAGTCTAAATTTAGTTTTTCAAATATTTCACTAAACTCTTGTTTGTTTTGAATACTATATTTAAGAATTGCTATCATTTATCATTGATCATTGATAAGTATTTCTGTTTGAATTTAACTATCAATATACATATATTTAAAATAAATTAATATCAATATTGATATGCTTAGTTAAAATATCTTTTTCATTCTCAAAAAGGAACTAATATGTCAGACCAACAACCACCTCCACCAGAAGAAGAAAGAGTTCAAGCCACAATTGGCGAATTTAAAGGTAATGCAATAATTCAACTACCGGTATCTGGAAGTACAAGATATCCTTTTACTTTTGGATTTAACAAAGCAAAAGCAATCTTAGAATATTTAGATGATATTAAGAAGTTTGTTGAACAAGAAGAAGCTAAAAAACAACAAGCAGAATAATTACAAAAGTTATTCTATCTCTATTATTTCTATATTAAAAATTAAATTTCTGCCAGCTAAAGGGTGATTTCCATCTAAAAGTATATTTTCATCAGAAATTTCTTTAATTGTTACAACAATATTGTTTCCATCTTCAATAGGAATCTGTAACTGTTGACCTATAGCTAAATTCATATCTTCTGGTAATTTATTTCTTGCAATCTCAACAATCAATTCTTTTTGAATTGGTCCATAAGCATTATCTGAATTTATATAAACTTTCTTTTTTTGCTTTACTTCCATTCCAATTAAAGCATCATCAAAACCTTTAATTACTTCACCGTTTCCGGCTGTAACTTTTAATGGTTCTTTTTCCAATGAAGAATCAAAAATACTCCCATCTTCAAACGATCCTTCGTAATGTAATTTGATTTTGTCACCAACTTTTATATGTTTTTTCATTCAACAATTTTCCATTATTATTTATACTAGTAAAATAATATATTTTATACTTCTTCTGCAATTGAAATAACTTAAATGGATTTGAAGTACTTAGTCTTTTAAGATTCCGGTATTACATCAAAAGACTATGTAAACCTGAATGACAGAAGTATGGAAATTTATCATTTCATTTTACTTACACTTGTCATTCCGGTTTGTGTCTTTTACAATACCGGAATCTAGTTTTCAACTTTATCATACAAGTCGATCCAATTTGGGTTCAACTCTTCAATCAAATTTTCTTTATACTCTCGTTTCCATTTTTTCATTCGTTTTTCTTCTTGTATTGCTGACACAACAGAAGTTGTGTCTCTATACCAAACTAATTTTTTACAATTATACTTTTTTGTAAATCCTTCTAATAATCCATTCTTGTGTTCATATACTCTTCTTCCTAAATTGTTTGTAACTCCAATATAAAGTACTTTATTGCTGTTATTAGTCATTATGTAAATATAATATGTTTTCATAGAAATTTAAGTTTTTGAGATTCCGGTATTCCGCAAGAAAACTGCGAAAACCGGAATGACAAAATTAAATTATGTAGTGCCATTCGGAACTTTCATTTTTATTCTAAATCTAATTACAAATGAAGTAGCAGCTATTGTTAGACCTAACAATAGTCCTATCCAAACTCCCATTGATTCCATATCAAAATAAAAAGCTAACAACAAACTAACTGGAATTCCTATAATCCAATATGAAACAAATGTAATATACATAGGAATTTTAACATCCGTTAAACCTCGCAAAATTCCAATTCCAACTGCTTGTACTCCATCGGATAATTGAAAAAGTGCAGCAATTATTAAAAGTCCTGAAGCTATTTCAATTACATCAGTATCACCAATATATAAACTTGGAAGAAATCTATTTAGAACGATAAATAATACACCAGTAGAAGCCATAAATGAAACTGCTAATAATAATCCAGAGTTTCCAGCAGCTTTAACATCTAGCATATTTTTTTTTCCAAAGTAATTTCCAACTCTAATTGTTGAAGCTGCTGAAATTCCAAGAACAACCATATATGAAATTGAAGCCAAATTCATTGCAATTTGATGTGCTGCTAATTGTTTACTACCGAACCACCCAATAATAATTGCAGCTATTGCAAAAGCCCCAACTTCCATTGAGTACATCAATCCAGTTGGGAATCCCACATTTATTATTTTTTTAATCATTTTAACATTTACTGACTTGAATTTTAAGGTCGGATCATATTGCTTAAACCTAATTGACTTCAAGACATAATACATTAATCCCAAACCCATAAATGTTCTAGTAATCAAAGTTGCATATCCAGCACCATCCAATCCGTACGCTGGCATTCCAAGGTTTCCAAATATAAAAACCCAATTGCCAAAAATATTTACAAAGTTTGCAATTATTGCCATGTACATTGGAGGTTGTGTAAAAGAAAGCCCTTCAACAAATTGTCTGTAAGTTTGGAACAACATAAATGGTAGAATTGAGATACTAAGAATTTCCAAATAAGATTGTGTTAAAGTTGCAACTAACGGTTCTTGGTTTAGATATCCAACTAATTGAGCAGCAGAATATGTCAAAATTGTAAGAATTACACTAAACACTAAATTAACTAATAAGGCTTGTCTTACAATCACTCCACACTTTTTATTATTATCTTCACCTTTTGCAATTGCTATAAAAGTAGTTATTGCAAAGCTCATTCCAATTCCAAAAACAAGAATCAAAAAGAACAATCCATTTGCTAACGAAGATGCAGCAAGTTCTTCAGCTCCTAGTCTACCAACCATAAAGCTATCAACAACACCAAGCATAATATGACCAAGCTGACCAATTGATACTGGAACTGCTAATTTTATAGTTTCTTTAAAATGATATTTATAATCGATGTGTTTTAATTCAAGCATAAAATAATTATTCTAACTTTTTTCATTTCTTTATTAATTGTCTATCTTTGCAATTCATTTTTAAATAACAACTTTTCAAAACTAAGGAATACTTATGAAAAAAATATTAGTATTACTGCTTGTTGGTCTATTTTCTTTTACAGCTTGCAGTCAAACAACAAATAAAGAAGTTAAACTTACAACCCAAACTGATTCAGTGAGTTATGCAATTGGAATTGATATTGGAAATAATTTTAAGAAACAAAATATTGAAATATCTGGTGAAGTTATGAGACAAGGTATTGAAGATGCAATGGCTGATACTTCCCTATTATCTCAAGAAGCAATTAAATCTGTAATGATGAATTTCCAAAAAGATATGATGGAAAAACAACAAGCCAAAGGTAAAATTGATTCAGAAAAAAACATAAAAGAAGCTGAAGCTTTTTTTGCAGAAAATAAAGCTAAAGAAGGTGTTATAACTTTAGAAAGTGGCTTGCAATACAAAGTACTTACTAGTGGAAGTGGTAAAACACCTAAATTAAGTAGTTCAGTTGAAGTTCATTACGCTGGAAGATTATTAGATGGAACTGAGTTCGATAGTTCAATTAAAAGAGGAACACCTCTTCCAACTAAAGTAACAGGTGTAATAAAAGGTTGGACAGAAATTCTACAACTTATGAAAGTAGGCGACAAATGGGAAGTTTATATTCCTTCTGATTTAGCTTACGGTGAAAGAGGAAGTGCTCCTGTTATTGGACCAAACGCAGCATTAATTTTTACTATGGAATTAATTACTGTAAAATAGAAAATGAAATATTTTATTAGAATACTAAGTCCGGTAATAATTATTGCCGGACTTTATTTTTTATTTCGTACTGAAGAGATAATACAACCTTCTGGAATTCTAGCCCCAAACAAACCAATTCAAAAACTTTTATCATCTGAGAAAACTTGGGAAAAAGATAGTTTCATTTATACTGCTCTTGCAGAATTTGAAATTACTAATCGAGTTTTGAGTATACGCAGTTATGATTATGACGAACTGAGTGAATTTTGTCCGTTAGATATTGCAGCAGGTTGGGGACAAATGTCAGATCAAAGCATTGTAGATCAAATTGATATTAAACAGCAACACAGGTGGTACGTCTGGTCAACTAAAAGATTTCCAATTCCTCAAAAAGAGCTTGAAGAAAGTAGCACAAATATTCATATCGTACCATCAGATGAAAATATTTACGAACATTTTGATGACATAATTCGGGGTAATATTATTTTTATGAAAGGATATTTAGTGAATGTTAAATCCAAAGAAAATAATAGGGAATGGAAAACATCAACTGAAAGAGACGACACTGGAGGCGGCGCATGCGAAATTCTTTGGGTTGAAGAGCTTTCTATTAAAAAATAATTTTTGTCTTCAACTTTTTTTTAATATATTCATAATTCATATCGATTAAGTACACTAGAGGTTTTCCAACAACACTTAAAAGAGGATCCTATGAAAAAGAAATTTATATTTTACTCTATTATTTTTTCACTAATAGTTTTTAGTTCAACAACAGCTCAAGATACCTTTACCAGAATTGATTCAATTCTTGTTCCAGAAATAGAAAATTGTGGATTTGGAGAAATTGTTTCGGGTGTTGATTTTGATAATGATGGAAAACTTGAAATTTATGCAGTAAATAATATGCACGATATTGGTGGAAATGAAGAAACGCCAAGAATTTATAAGTACGAATATAACGGAACAGAATGGGAATTAGTGTGGGATGAATATAGTAGAGATATTGTAATTCAAAATAGCTGGGCAGGCTTAACTTGGGGTGATTGGGATGGAGACAGCAAAAATGAAATTATTTGGGCACCGGCAAATTATCTTGATCCAAGTACAACTCCTCCAAATATAAACCCACCACGAATACTTGTTTGGGAAGCTAATGGAGATGACAAACTTGGAAAACTTGAATTTGGATTCGAAGTTCCTAATGCTCAATGGACAATTACGGAAGAAGAAAATTTTGAAGTTAGACCAGTAAAATTAAAATTGCACGATATCAACAATGATGGAAAGTTAGAACTAATTTTTGCTGATAGAGAAACCAATTATAAATTTGGAATAATTTCTATTACTGATATTCCTGACAATGGAAATGGTTCAGAAACTTGGACTATGGAAGCTTCTGGTTTAGACGTTGATATGGGAATTTCTCAAATTTACGATCTTGCTATTGTAAATAGCACAATTTATTTTATTCACGAAGATGGAAGTATTACACCCGTAAGGTATGAAAACGAATCATATACCATAATGCCAAACATTCCTAATATGGTTCCAGGTGGTTCTTGGAAAACTGCCAATACCGTTGATTTAGATAATGATGGAATTGAAGAAATCGTCGTCGGTGGTTGGGTTACTGGAACAGGACATAACAAAGTATTCCTTTTGCAAGAAGATGAAACAGAAGTCTTGAAATCAACTATGATCGGAGACTTTGAACCATTAATTGGAGCAAGTGGTAGAATAAATGGTGGTCAAGATGCTTTTGGAGATATTGACAATGATGGTTATTTAGATTTTATTTTTGGAACTCGTGGTGCTACGTCAGATGGATCAATTATAAGACTGGAATATTTAGGTGGAGATATTACAGATCCTATAAGTTATGAAACTTCAATGGTTGATTCTTTGTATCCGGTTTTAAATTCTGGTAGATACGATGTTGTCTCGGTTGCAAATTTGGATGATGATCCAGAATTGGAAATATTATATACTGATGGGAATTTATGTATAAGAATGCCAATTGTAATTTTGGATTTTAACAAACCAGTTGG
>Ga0209633_10004081_pt1 | contig 13244 bp, 14 predicted proteins | sample Cruoilmetagenom1_FD_187290 | JGI IMG/M metagenome (GOLD analysis project Ga0209633, IMG submission 187290) | Oil polluted marine microbial communities from Coal Oil Point, Santa Barbara, California, USA - Sample 1 (SPAdes) (version 2) | ecosystem: Environmental > Aquatic > Marine > Oil seeps ... | reverse complement strand
CACCTGCTATTAGTATCCTCTTATTTGGCACGGCAGTTGCTATTATCCATTAAAAACAATAAATACACTTACTGGGAGGATATTGAAATGGAGATTAGAAATAAAGCAACCCGGATAAAACTGTTCAGCTTGAGTACTCCGCCTATGCGGGCATTCCATATGAGCTGGTTTGCGTTCTTTCTGTGTTTTTTCGGATGGTTCGGTATAGCTCCACTTATGGCCGTTGTAAGGGATGACCTCGGGCTTACAAAAACCGAGATCGGAAATACAATTATAGCGTCTGTTGCAATAACTATTCTATTTCGCATGATTATCGGAAGACTCTGCGATAGGATCGGGCCCAGATTGACATATACGTGGCTTCTTATGCTCGGGTCTATACCTGTTATGTCTATCGGTCTGGCAAATAGCTATGAAACATTTCTTCTATTCCGTCTTGCGATTGGAGCTATAGGAGCTTCGTTTGTAATTACACAGTATCACACGTCTGTAATGTTCGCGCCCAACGTAGTGGGCACAGCCAACGCTACGACAGCGGGCTGGGGCAACTTGGGAGGCGGCGTGACTCAGATGGTAATGCCTTTGATATTCGCTCTGATTCTGACTTTCGGAGCAAGCGAGTTTTTAGGCTGGAGACTGGCCATGGTTATTCCGGGCGTCATCTTGTTCTTTACTGGTATTGCGTATTACTTTTTAACTCAAGATGCTCCTGACGGCAATTTCAAGGAGTTGAGAGAGAGAGGAGAGCTTCCGCCCACGACAGACAAAGAGGCGGGCTCCTTTATGCTTGCTGCAAAAGACCCCAGGGTATGGGCGCTATTCGTGATATACGCCGCGTGCTTTGGTGTGGAGCTTACGATTAACAATATTGCGGCGCTATATTTCTTTGACAGATTTGAGCTTAGCCTCGGAACCGCGGGACTGATAGCAAGCCTTTTCGGGCTTATGAATATAGTCGCCAGGACACTGGGAGGAATGTTCTCGGACAGGTTCGCAAAAAACAGCGGGCTTAAAGGGCGTGTTAGGTTTCTATTTGCTGTTTTAGTTCTCGAGTCAATCGCCCTCATTGTTTTCTCTCAGATGTCTGTCCTGATACTGGCCATCGGTAGCATGATCGTTTTCAGCCTTTTTGTACAGATGTCCGAAGGCGCCACCTACGGCGTGGTACCCTTCATCAATAAGAAAGCTCTCGGGTCTGTAGCGGGCATTGTGGGCGCGGGAGGGAACGCCGGAGCGGTGGCAGCCGGATTCCTTTTCCGCTCAGAAAGTTTGACTACCCAAACAAGTCTACTATATCTGGGAATATTTGTGCTTATAGCGTCCTCATTCGCCGCTTTCGTCAGATTCTCACCCGAAGTTCTGGCTCAGGAAGACAAAGCCTTCCAGGAAGCCCAGTCACAAAAAACAGCAGTAGTCGGGTCTTAACTAAAACTCTCGAGATAGACTCAAACCTCCTTTGATTGAGGGGATAGCTTTGGTTATCTGGTGCTGTCCCCTCAATTTGGAATAAGAACGGACTATTTAGAAAGTAACCGCCAAGTTGGGAGGATTTTATCATGATACGATCAATATTCTTAATATTTATAATTGTTATTGTCATAAGTATGTTCCATGAAAATACCTGTTCAGCTCAAAGTCTTTCAGAAAACATTAGTAAGCACGCGAGCGGGGGAGTAATTTTTTAATTTTAGAAACGAGCTCTGGAACACTTTTCAGAAAGCAGATTCCGATACAGACCGAACCTATGATTTCTTTCTTATCAGAGCCAGGGCGTACTTAGACTTGGAATGGGATAAAGTGGCCTTTCATGTAATGGGCCAAGGGGTAAAAGCCATCAATCTTCCCGAAAACGGCGCTTTTGGTCCAGGTGTTCTTTATTTTATCGCGAGTGATCAGAAAACTGGGCCGGGCAATTTTCAGTTCGTCGAGGCATATCTTCATTTGAAGAACCTTGACGGTTATTATTTAAAAGGTGGGCGGATAGGTTTTAAAGACGGCGGTCAAGTGCTGTATAAAGACTCTCCTAAGCTTAATTGGATCATAAAAAGAGACTCTCCGAAAGGCTTATTGGTAACTGGGACTGGACCCTTGTAGGCAGGAGGTTTGACGGGGGCTCTGCAGGTTATGCTAACGACACATTCGATTTTAACCTTATGGGAGCAAACGTTACTTTCGGCGGATTCGACATTGAGGACGGACTCTGGAAAGACTTAGATACAGTAGTGGTTTTAGGCGGTGTGTTTACTGTTAAAAAAGATGTGTTGGTTTCTAATACTATACTGCTCCCCATTAAGAACCTAGTAGAACTAAGCTAGTAAAATACTTTGAAAAAGGTATAAGGAGAGGGAGCAATGAAACGAAGGAGATGGGATTCTAAAACAAAGACTAAGATAGTACTTGAAGGTCTTTCTTGTAGACCAGTTTCAGAGATATGCAACGAGTACGGAATACATCAGAACCAGTACTACACCTGGCGTGATAAGTTCTTATCTGAAGCTCACAAAGCGTTTGAATCTAAAAAAGACGGTGGAGAAGTAAACCGCCTACGTAAGAAGAATCAGGAACTGAAGCAAATAATCGGCTCGCTTACCGTTGAATTTAAAAAAACGGAGGACGAGTTCATACGAGAAAGCCCTCTGACTCTGTAACACTCCGTAATGAATACGTACTTGAAAGAATAAAAGATATAAAAGCAAAACATCCCTTCTGGGGATATAGAAGAGTATGGGCATATCTAAGATATATAGATGGATTAATAGTAAACAAGAAGCGTGTATACAGGTTAATGAGAGAGCATAACCTTACTGTTAAACCAAACCCAAGACTAATAGCAAAGAGGGTATCAGAAAGACCAAAGCCTAGACCTGACAGACTTAAGGAGTGGTGGGGAATAGATATGACAAAGGTTATGACTGAAAGTGGCTGGGTACATGTAATAATAGTACTGGACTGGTATACGAAGAAGATAGTAGGACACTACAGTGGAAAACAAGCAAGAACAGCAGAATGGTTAGAAGCATTGGAGAAAGGACTAAACAGAGAGTTCCCCGGAGGAGTAAGGGGTAATGGACTAAAGCTCATGAGTGATAACGGGAGTAAGCCTACATCACTCAGTTTTATGAAAGCCTGTTCCAATCTTGAAGTAGAGCAAGTATTTACAAGCTATAACAACCCAAAGGGTAATGCTGATACAGAAAGAATGATAAGAACTATGAAAGAGGAGCTATTTTGGCTAAGGGAATGGGAGAATCAAAGAGAGCTAGGTCATGAACTCGATAAGTGGGTTGATTATTACAATAGAAGCTACCTTCATTCAGCACATGGATACCGCACACCGATTCAGGCGGAAGAGGATTATTATAGTAATCATACTTCACATAAAAACGCTGCTTGACTGAAGGGACCAAAACACATTTTTTTATCTAAATCGAAGGTTCTTCCGATACCTTAACTATGAGCTTCCCTTTGTTCGTTCCGTCGAAAAGCTTATCGAGTGCAGCGGGTGCGTTTTCAAGTCCTTCTACCACGTCGATCCTGTACTTGAGTTTCCCTTCTGAGTACCATTTCACGAGATCACTAATTCCCTCTCCGAACCGCTCAGCGTAGTTGAGAACAATAAATCCCTCTATCCGTGCACTCTTGTATAGTATGTTGATGAAATTGTAAGGGCCCGGCACGGGTTCAGAGGAATTATACTGTGATATCATACCGCATATGGGTATCCTGGCTTTAAAATTTATCTGACCCAAAACGGCATCCAGAATTGGTCCTCCGACAGTGTCGAAATAAACGTCTATCCCATTTGGGCAATGTTGTCTCAAACTGTCCGGGACCGATTCGGTCTTGTAATTGATCGCAGCGTCAAAACCAAGGTCATCCGTAATCCACCCGCATTTGGCGTCTGTGCCAGCTATACCCACCACACGGCATCCTTTGATCCTTCCAATCTGCCCAGCTACAGATCCTACAGCCCCTGCCGCTGCTGATACCACCAGAGTCTCGCCCTCTTTGGGCTTCCCTATATCGTCAAGACCGAAATACGCCGCCAATCCTGTGTGGCTGAATAGTCCGAAAAATGCGGTCAGGGGGACTGTCCCGTCATAGGGTATTACGCTCACCCCCGTACCGTCCGAAGTTATATACTCCTCCCAACCCAGAATCCCCTGCACTATATCACCTTCTTTGAAACCCGGGTTCCGCGACTCTTCGACAACGCCGACAATAAGTCCACGCATCACGTTTCCGGTCTCGACGGGAGGCATATAAGATTCTCTCTCATCGGCCCATATCCTGTTGGTGGGATCGATTGACAGGTATATATTGCGTATGAGTAATTCGCTTTCTCTGATATCGGGAATCTTCTGTTCACCCCAATTGAAATCGGAAGCCTTTAGTTTCCCGATCGGATGCGCCGAAAGGCGCCATTCATGGTTTAATCTGCTCATTTTCACACCCCCAAATAGGAATTAATAAACAGCATTAAGCACGCGACCATTTACTTTACTAGGTCTTATATGACAAAATAGACGGGTGTACTCAGCCCGAATGATTTGAAGCCCGGTAGCCTAGGCGGTCAATGCGTACCAAGAATAACTGACCTTAAATCTATCTCCGTCAGGTTCCACACTTCCCCTACCAACTGTTTGAATCCTCGTCAGCCACTGATAGTTTTCGTGAGCCGTCTCGAACCGAGGTGTTGTGTAAAGTTCCAATCCCGATGGGGGTACGCCTGAAAGGAAATTATTAACCTCATCCTCGGTCATGTCGATTATTCCCCTGTATGTGGTATATATCATGGCTTTATCTTCCGTCTCGATAACTATCCTCACATCCAGCTCGAAACAGTTGTCTGCACGTATTAATGCAGCGTCTTCTCCTACCGGAAGGAGTTTGCCCTTAAGCTTCGGTCCATCGACGTATCCATCCTCTCCTACTACAGGGAAGAAAAGCCTTGTTCCCCCACTGCTTGGCCCTATCGGCACAGGTGGAGACACGTACGCTACAACATCACATATATGATCCAGGGTTATATTATATTGAGACATTTTTTTCACCTCTTATGTTATTTAAATCTCGCCTCTAAATATCAAGTACTAGATCCATGTATTTTGCTTCAAAGGCATAAGATGATACTAAGATTTTCTCTTGTGCCATTTCCTATTTGCCTTATCTGAAGTCTTCGCCATGAATCTCAGCCATCGGACTAACTTCCGAAAACGGTAGCTCAGGAATCGATTGTGTTAGTGCATCCCGAACAGACTGTTCATCTTTACCGTCCCATTCACAATATATAGCCATAACCTCACCTTTATCATTTAGCTTGCACCAGCTCTTTACCCAGTATGCATCTATGCTGTTTCCTGCTTTTGCTTTCTTAGCAACAGGTCCCACTGAATCCATACTTGCCGCCGGGTCCACCGGATGAATTGCTATATACTTTGGCATTTTAACTAACCTCCTATTTTGTATTTACCACACCTATATATTTTAAAGCAAGTTATGTGCCACATAATTTTTTTAACAACAAAACGTAATTATTAAGATTTTCTTGAGATGCTGTCTGTAAAATGTGTAAGAAAATATGACATCTGACGGTTGGGATTTGTTATCTGATGCTTGTTGGACGCAGAATACCATGTTGCAAAAGTATTGCTATCTTGTCGCATCCCTAAATCATAATGCTTTATATGATTATCTGTAAACGGTCTTCTCCGAGGTTATGTTAGCGTCATTTAACTTTTGGCAAAATATAGCTGGTACTCTGCTAATTGTTGCTTGACTAAATGGGTGCAGTACAATACGCAGTTTCAACTCTTTAATTATTTTTATTTTGACAACAGGACTCCGGCCATAAATCTGGCGGGTGACGATCTAAAGATAAATACCACGGGTGTGAGTATTGTGGGGGCTTACACAATGGGTCCGGGTGAATTAGACACAATGCTATGGTTCGCATTTCAGCTAGGTGATTTCGGTGATATGGACCAAAGAGCACTAGCGTTTATAGCAGAGCTTGGTTATCAGTTTTCATCGGTCCCATGGAAACCCTGGTTTAGGGTTGGTATAGCGTATGCCTCAGGAGACGGTGACCCGAACGATTCTGATTTCGGTACATTTTTCAATATGGTTCCGACTAATCATAAGTGGTATGGATATACTGATACGACAGCATTTAGTAATATAATAGACCTCTATAACCAAATACTTTAAAGCCACACCCTAAAGTGAATTTCAGCGTGGACGGCCATTTGTTCTGGCTTGCCTCTGATGACGAGGTATGGGTCGGGGGCTTGGGACCATTTAATGATTCCGTATTTGGGTACGCATTCAGAAACCCGGTGCCAGGTGAGGACATAGAGTGCTTCATCGGAGGGGAAATTGATGTTACGCTGGGTTTCAAAGCTCTAGAATATCTTCTTTTTCAGGTTGATTATTCTCACTTCTACCTCGGCGATGGTGTAGAGGTTGTATTCGACGGGGAGGATCAGCTCGACTGGTTCTATGCTCAAGCCAAAGTACCGTTCACTCTAGGAAAGTGATAGAGCTTATATAACTCAGATACTGGGTAAACCTTTAGATCCGTTTATGTATAATTCAGATTATGAATGAGAATATATCGGGGATACTTCTGGCCGGCGGCAAGTCCGTGAGAATGGGTCAAAATAAGAGGTTTGTCTAGTATTGTGGAAGTACACTTCTCGATATTTCCCCAGAACGCTTAAAGAGGGTTGCTAGTGAAGTAATGCTGGTTACTGCCCGGACCGAAGACATTGAAGTTGATAATATTGTATGCGTTTCCGATATTAAAAAAGGTCTTGGGCCAATAATGGGTATGTATACGGGTTTGAGCAATATCTCGAATGAGCGGGTAGTAGTGAATCCGGTTGATACTCCCAATGTGACGGAAAAATTGCTGCTTTACATGGTTGAGATTTCAAACGGCTACGACATCGTAATGCCGAGACGGGGGAACAATCTGGAACCTCTAATTTCTGTATATTCAAAGAATGTAATACCGATAATAGAACGTACTCTAAATGACGGATTGAAACCAGCTCCGCATCTTCTAGTAAAAGATGGAAACGGACTAAAAGTGAGGATTCTTGAAGATAGTGAACTGAAAAATTTTGGCAACCCTGAGATTCTATTCCAGAATATAAATGCCCCTGAAGATTTAAAGAAACAAAAATAGCCAATCATAATTAACGGATTATGACTATGTATCCTGCCACGGCTTATCCAGGGAGATACTGTATTTACTTATTCTGTAGTCGAGCTGCCTGGTGGTCAATCCTATTAGCTTGGCAGCTCTTGATTTGACCCAACCACATTTTATAAGTGCATCAGTTATCCGCACGATCTCAATTTCCTCAATTGAGTTAGTTAGTGATTCGTTACTATTTGTGGTTATTAAATCTTCTTCATCTATAACCCCAAGTTTTTTAGCATTTTTTATTTCATGAGGAAGGTCTCTATATGTAGCAATATCTTTCTCACACATTATTACTACTCTTTCGATACAGTTTTCTATCTGACGTACATTTCCGGGCCAATCATAATTGAGTAAACATTCCATTGCTTCATCTGAGATTTTTAACTTTCTTGAATTCTCGGCATTATATTTCTTTAGAAAATAGTCTATCAACGGGGGTATATCCTCACTTCGGCTTCTAATAGGCGGAAGAAATACCGGGACTACATTTAGGCGGTAAAACAGGTCCTCTCTAAAGCCCCCTTTTTGAATTGCACTCTCCAGGTCTCGGTTGGTAGCGGCTACTATTCTTACATCTACTGAGATAGATTCTGAGCCTCCCAATTTATCGAAGCTCCGTTCTTGAAGCACGCGGAGCAGTTTGAGCTGGGTCGAAATCGGCAGGTCTCCTACTTCATCTAAAAAAATCGTGCCTTTATCCGCTAGCTCGAATCTTCCTTTTTTATCCTCGAATGCTCCTGTGAATGCTCCTTTAATATGACCGAAAAGCTCTGACTCGAGCAGTGAGTCAGGGATTGCTGTGCAGTTGAGTTTTATGAAGGGTCCGTCCGCCCTTAAGCTGTTGTAATGTATCCCCTTTGCCACTAGCTCCTTTCCCGTGCCGCTCTCACCCCTTATTAACACCGTGGCCGTGCTTGCGGAAACGCGTTTAATCGTTTGGAAAGTTTGTATCATTATTTCACTTTGACCTACCATATTGTCCAGTTGGTGCCTGCTGGTAAGCGCTTGGTGTAAGTGAGTGTTCTCTTCCCTTAATTTTTCTTTTTCCTCTTTGATTTTCTTGTTGATCTCAATGGCTTGTCCTATTAAAGAGCCTATCATTACCAGGAATGAAATTGCCTCGTTAATTGACATCGCCCCTTCCTTCCGGCAATAAACGATGCTCAACGTGCCTTTAATGCGAGTTGGCGTTTTTATCGGGACGCAGAGCATAGAGAACCTCGCGATTGTATCATCATCGAGTGTCATGCCTTTCCATAGGGCCGGCTCTTCCCTTATATCTGTAATGACAATGGGAGAACCCGATTTGAATACCTTACCGATAATACCTTCTCCGGATTTGAATTTTACGTGGCTTTTCTTATCAACACCCAATGAAACAACCGTGTTGAGCGTTTTCGATTCTTTATCTTCAAGTACAATAGTCCCGTATCTCATACTTAAAAATTTGTCGAGGACATTTACAACGGAATTAAGAGATTGGTTCAAATTTAGTGTGGACGTTAATATTTTGCTGACTTCGTAAATAGTTGTTAGCTCGAGTGATCTATTTGTACTATCTTTCATATAGTCCTCACTTGGAATTCAATAATCCCTGTGAAGGTAGTATGCAATATATATGCCATAGTAGAGCTTTATAACTATCTTAAAATAAATATAATTTTATTGACAGGTATTTCTAAGATGATGCATTATTAAGCATCTGGGTGATAATTTAAGCAGATGATGTCTCTATAATATGTAAGGACTCATGTACTGCACCCCTTTACTCCATAAAATTGACTAGCTTAATTCTACTGGCTTCTTAATGGGGAACAGTATACAGTATAAGATATTCAATAATTGAGAATTAACTCGTAAAAGTAATTGAACAAAACGTAATGAACGACAAGAAAAAAGGCAAAGGAAATCCTAAAAGACCTTCCCGCAAGAAGAGCATATCTAGCTTTAGCAAATTGGTCGAGGATCGAAATAAGCAATTCAAAGATTTATTTAGTTCTTCTACTTTTCAAGATAGTGTACAAAGAGAAATTCAAAGGATCGAAGAAGAACAGAGAAAAATGGATGATGAACGGAGACGTGTATTTGAGTCTTTAGGTTTACCATCAGAAACTGAGCTAGAAATATACAGGAAGCAAGCTGAAGAATCATTGTCATTTGAAATTGATGAGATCACGAGAATACACAAGTCAACATCAGACCAATATCTCAAAGAGCTAGAGAACTCAAGATCTCTAATTGATTACCACACTATGCTTGAACAATCCTTATTGATCGATATCGATGAGCTAAAACAATTTGAAGGCAGGTTAATTGATCTTCCTATCACTGAATTTGAAAAAGCATTGAACGAATTTAATTCCTACAACATACATGTAAATGAATTTAAACCCATCAAGTCTATAGACAACGAATACCTACTGAAAACCACTTTCAGAGAAACTTTCAATTTTGGCAATATAACATTCAACACTATTCAACAAACCCAGTTACAAGTACAAAGTCTTCACGGAGAAGTAAAAGAAATGAACCAATTTATGCGTGAAGACGCAAAGAAGAAAGACGAAATGATTCAGGATCTGTTTGATTATTTTAGAAATGACGGTACGAGTATAGTCAAGATTAACAAGATTAAATACAACAAGAAGACAGCTGAACTTATTATTGATGATAAAATTATTGGAATTAAAGCAGATACTAATCAACATTATCTTTGTAAGGTTTTATTTTCGAGCAAGTCTAGTATCACAAAAGCATGGGAAATATATGATATTGTTGAAGCATTAGGTGAAGACCCAAATATTCTCGAAGGTTGGATAAAAGTAATTTATAATACTATCAGACGATTAAATGAAAAAATACAGCTTCAAACAGGCATTGAGCGATTTATCCTTTACAATAACAAAACTGTTTTGATAAACCCTAAATATATAGACCTAGCTTAAAAACCTGCGCAGATCTGCGCAACTAACTTTCTTGTAACCTCAGAGTATGCAATCTGAGAAGAGATCTTCTAAACAACTGAAGTTAAAAAAGTGCCTAGAAGATTTAGAGGCAAAAAATAACCTTCTTAACTTTTTTGAAACCTTAGTCGAAATAGCTAAAGAAAACCCAGAATTAATTCAAGAAAATCCGCATTTAAATAATAGAGAGAGCAAAAATTAACACTAAGAAACACTATGCTTGATACTGTAGTTCTAATATTAGATAGATTCGATTTCATTATCTCTAAACCAAAGAGATTCAACCCTAGTGCTGAAGGTTTGATAGTCACACCATATTATCCGAGGTCTAATCAGGGTTATTTCAAATGTGTGAACAATCCAAAAAAGAAAGAAATACAAAAACATGGCTATCTCCCACGACTTACTTTGATTGCTAGGAATGGAGAAGAAAAACTTTCATTGCAATTAAGAATCGAGTTTTCAGCTCCCAAGATTTTATATGGCAATAATTTTGATGAGTTATGTAATGGAAATTTTGATCAGCTTATAAATGAGCTTAAAAACAAGCTAAAAGTTATGGGTGTAGTTACTATTGCAAGTAAACTGAGAGATGCAAGGGTAACAGCAATACATTATTCTAAAAATATCTTTTTAGATGATCACATTAAGTGTTCTCTTGTACTAAACGAATTAAGAAAAATCGACTTAAATAAAAATCTGGACTTAAGCTATACAGATTATAGAAATAGTGGTCATGCGTTGAGGTATCACACTAACTCATATGAAATTGTATTTTATGACAAGCTTAAAGATCTGGAAAGGTCCAAAATTTCAGAAAAAAGGTCTATAGAGAGAGACAATTCTATTCAGCTTAATTTATTTAATAAGGCGGAAAGAAAAATCAGAAGTGAGGTATTAAGATATGAGATCAGACTAAACATAAAAAGCCTAAAAAATATACTCAAAAACCTTTCTATGGAATACTCGAATAAATTCGAAGGTTTGTTCAATTTAGATATTTCGAGAAAAATCCTATCTTACTTTTTAGAATCTATTTTAGAAAGCTGGACACCGATTAATAAACAAGACGAGTTACCGGAAAATATGTATTTGGAAATACTAAGCAAAAGTAACCATAAACCAAATAAAATTTTACAAATAATGGGGGCTTTGTATATAATCAATTCTATAGGTTATATAGGATTGAGAGATATAATGGGATCTTATTCTGATAGGACATGGTACAGGTTAAAGTCAGAACTTGGTAACGTCGAACTTAAAAACAATTTTAATCTTGTGATACTAAAGGATATTCTAAAAGAGATTGAAAAGTTTGAATTAACAAAAATTGAGCACATATATTAATATGAACGGAAAATCATCAGATATAACAGAACATAAACTCAAGATATAATGTGGAGAGGCAAATTACAAAGAAAGTCCAGGTATTGAGTATAAAAACGTACAAATAAACCATCAAATGTAATATAATTAATAAGATGAAAGCGATAATATTAGCTAGAGTGTCTAGCAAGGAACAGCAAGAAGGATACAGTATTCAGACTCAAACAGAGCAATTGACTCAATATTGTTCCAGAAAAGATTTTAACGTTATTAACACTTTCCAGATTATTGAATCTTCAACCAGAGGCGATAGAAAAGACTTTAAAGCTATGCTGGAATTTGCAGGTAATCAATCCGAAACCGTTGCTTTAGTTGTATCATCCATTGATAGGTTACAAAGAAGTTTTAAGGAGTACCCTTTATTAGACAATCTCATAAAAGAAGAAAACCTTGAAATACATTTTGTTAATGAGAACAAGATAATCAACAAGAATGCTTCATCAAGCGATAAACTTGTTTGGAACATGGGTATTGCTGTTGCTCAACACTATACAGATGTTTTAAGTGAAAAAGTCAGGAGTGCATTAAAAACAAAAAGAGAAAATGGCGAATGGACAGGAGTAGCACCAATTGGTTATGTAAATACTAAAGATGAAACAACAGGAAAACCTACAATCATCCCTGATAAAGAAAGTGCCTTCTTAGTCAGAAAGCTTTTCAATGAGTATGCAAGTGGTTCATGCTCACTTAGTGAATTGAGAATTAAAACAGCAGAGTGGGGCTTAGTAAATAGAAGTAGAAGACCGCTATCTACTAGTCAAATTCATCATATAATAAAGAATCCTTTCTATTATGGGGAAATGATGATACAAGGGAAATCATACAGTCATCGTTATAATCCTATTATAGACAAGAAAACTTGGGATATTTGTCAATCAGTCAGGACTGGGAGATCAAGAACAAATTCCCCAAGGCAAACAAAGAAACATTTCATATTTAAGGGGCTCATAAAATGTGCTACTACTGGAAGGGTTGTGACGTGCGACATTAAGAAGGGGAAGTTCATTAATTTAATAGCACGTAATCCAAACGACCCTAATAAAAAGATTTATGTTCGAGAAAAGACTGTTTTAGAAGAGATAAAAAAAGTATTCAAAACAATTAAAATAGATGACGACATTCTCGAAGCTATAACTGAACATTTAAAAGAAAGCCATAAATCGGAAAAAATTTACCAAAATAATGCGATAAAAGAACTACAAAACGAAAGCAGTCGAATACAAGTAAAGCTGGACAGGCTTCTGGATCTATTATTAGACAAGAGTATTACTACGGATGACTATGACAAAAAGTGCCATCAATTAAAAACAAGACAGTACCAAATAAGTGACCAAATTAAAAAACACCTTAAAGCTGATGAAACATTCAAAATTACTGTAAATGCAGTGTTTTCGATTGCGAAAAAGGCTTATGAACTTTTTGAAAGTTCGAAAATAGAGCAAAAAAGGAAACTTATCAATTATGTGTTTTCGAACTTGGAATTAGAAGGTACAACCCTCCGATATTCTTTAAGAAAACCTTTCGATTTAATGACAAACTGTACCACTCATTCTGAATGGCTGGGGCACAAGGATTCGAACCTTGATCTTCGGATCCAGAGACCGACGTACTGCCCTTATACTATGCCCCAGTAGAGCATTTAGTATTTATAATAATCCCTCAGCAGTCAAGTACTTGATAGC
>Ga0209633_10004080_pt1 | contig 13245 bp, 8 predicted proteins | sample Cruoilmetagenom1_FD_187290 | JGI IMG/M metagenome (GOLD analysis project Ga0209633, IMG submission 187290) | Oil polluted marine microbial communities from Coal Oil Point, Santa Barbara, California, USA - Sample 1 (SPAdes) (version 2) | ecosystem: Environmental > Aquatic > Marine > Oil seeps ... | reverse complement strand
AAGTATTCCATCACCGTGATGCAGATGGCTATCAAGATGAAGCGGTTGTAACAGGCTTAACGGTTCGCAGTGGCAAATGGGCTAAGAAGCTCGGTGGCATTAACGGACGTGTCAGCGTGTTGGATAATCCATCGAAACATAGCCGTACGATTCGTGTTCCAGATAGCGGTGCTAGCCAGATTAAAGTGAGTACTCCAGAAGGCACGGTGATCTACATTGATCGTGACGGTAACTTATCTGAGTCGCATACGGGCATGAAAGCGAAAGGCTTAACCGCGCAGGATATTCGTATTAGCTCACGTCGCAGTAACAGTGGCAATGCAACGGACATTACGATGACCAACTTCGGTATTAATGAAGAAGGTATTCCAGGTGTACGATTAGCCACCGTTGAAGGTCTATTGATCGAAACAGATGGTTATGGACGCTACCATGTGCCGGATATTGATGGCGGCAAACGCGGATGGGGTAAGAACTTTATCCTTAAAGTGGATGCAGCAACACTACCAGATGGTTCAACGTTTACAACAGAGAACCCACGCGTATTACGTATGACGAGCTCGGCACTTAATAAGATCAACTTCGGTGTTAAATTACCGGGACAGCAAGTGCCACAGCGTCATACAACATCAGGTGCTGAATATCGCATGGAAACTAAAAAGCATGTGAGCACACGTCAAGTGCCGGTATTCCAAAGTGTTGATGTAAAGCTTGGTTCGGTGTTCTTCGATAAAGATAAGCATCATATCCGAGCGGATCAGCGTGGCATTATGGATGATATCGCGAACAAGATTGAACGTTACCGTCGCGGACATATTACGATTGATGCGTTTACCGATTCACGTCATAACGCACAGTACAATATTAAGTTAGCAGAACGTCGTGCTAATACAGTCAGAAATGAGCTACAAAAAAGACTGGGTAATAAGCTGATGCGTAATGTCAGGGTAGATGTGGATAAGGGTGCATACAAAGAAGTACCGCATAACGATCCACGCGCCATTGATTATAAAAAATCAAACGCTACGCTTAGATAAGCAAGCAAAATAAAGAAAGTATTCTCGGTACGGTTATTAACTGTATCGAGAATCAAATAAAAAATAATAAGAAATAAACCCATAAAAATAAAAAGAAAGCAGGTTTAAATATGAAAACGAATGTAACTCCATTGATAGCAACTTCGGTAGCCCGTTCAGTAAAGCAAAGAAAGTCGCCATTCATTAGCGCCGCCTTTGCCGGATTGGTTTTATCCAGTGTTAGCATTGTGGCACAGGCAGCACCTCAATTAGATAAACCTGCGTATACTTTAAAAATCGTGACTCATGGCGAAGATTCCAACCGCTCTCACAATATGGATGAGCAGGCGCGACAAGATAATCGTCGTACCGATGTGTCGATGCGTACCAAGGTACAAACAGGTACACGCACTGTTAAAAGTGAAAGTACCGAAAAAGTTAAAGTAAAAGTTAACAGTGCTCAAAGCCGTAGTATTCGCCTTGACGATGGTGGTGTGATTTGGGTGAGCAAAGACCCTGTTTCATTAAACCCAACCTTGAATGTTAATACTAACCCAACGGTTGAAATGGAAGGTGGAAACTTTAGTTCGCCAATTAATTTCACGATCAATACGAACTACGCCCATTACATCGACCAGTGGGAGTTAGCGGTTTACGATGCAACCGATACCGATCAAACCAATGCGCTAGCCACTTTCATGGGGCGTGATCTTAAGAATGGTCGAAGCATAAAATGGGATGGTCGTACAAAAGATGGTCAACTATTAAAATCAGGTGATCAACTCAACTATGTATTGACTGTTCGAGATAAAAAAGGGCATTTAGATGAAACCCATTCACGCTCAATCAGTTTGATTGGTGCGAATCGTAATCTACAAGAGTCGCCCCAAGAAACGCTTGTAAAGAAAGCCGTTGAAGATAAAAATAACGACATTGTTGCTAATTTTGAAAATAATCTAAAACGTCAAACTATTCCGGTGCACGGTTCACGCGTCCGTATTTTTGGTCGTGATATTGCCCAAGGCAATAAACTCAGTATTAATGGCGAAGACATTAGCTTAGTTGATAATAAGTTTGTGATCGAAAAACTATTGCCAACGGGTCAGCACGAATTTGATGTGGCCATTACCGATAACGCTCAGCAGGTTTATCACAAACCACTGGATGTTAATCTTAAAGAAAAATACATGTTCATGGTGGGCTTAGCCGATGTCACCGTGGGCGAAGGCAAAGTCACCGGTAACCTTGAATCACTGAGTGATGGTGATAAACATCTTGATGGCGATATATTTGTCGATGGACGTTTAGCGTTCTATTTGAAAGGCAAGATCAAGGGTAAATATCTGGTTACTGCACAGATGGATACCGGCACAGCAGAGATTGATGAACTGTTTGATGATATTCATAAAAAAGATTCACGCAGTCTTTTCCGCCGTTTAGATCCTGATAAATATTACCCCGTTTACGGTGATGATTCGACAATTATTGATGACACCGATAGCCAAGGTAAAATGTTTGTACGTGTCGATTGGGATAAGTCACGCGCATTGTGGGGCAACTACAATACGGACTTAACCGGTACAGAACTAAGCGCATTTAACCGTAGTTTATACGGTGCAAAACTTAATCACAGAAGTACAAAAGTAACTAAAACGGGCGAACATAAAACTGACATTACGGTATTCGGCTCAGAAGCTCAATCAGCATTCCGTCATAACCAGTTCTTGGGTACGGGCGGTAGTCTGTATTACTTAAAAGATACTGATATTGTTGATGGATCAGAAAAAGTCTGGGTTGAGATTCGCCAGCGTAATAGCGAAAGAGCGGTTCAAAAAGTTGTGTTAGAAGAAGGACGCGACTACCAGATTGATGATTTCCAAGGACGTATTATTTTACACCGTCCGCTACTGCAAATAGCACAACAATCAGGTCCATCGCTCATCAAAGATGAGCCATTGGATGGCAACCAAGTTTACTTGATGGTGGATTATGAATACGTACCGGATAATTTTGCCAGCGATAAAGCCAGTTATGGCGCGCAGGGTAAAGCATGGGTCACAGATAATGTCGCGATTGGTGCAACCTTCGCTCACGAAAATCGTGAACAAGACGATTATGATTTAAAAGGTGTCGATGTCACTTATCAAAAAGGTAAAGGCACGTACATTAAAGGCGAATACGCCGAAAGTGAAGCAACCCAAACACAGGGTAGTTTTACATCACAAGACGGTGGTTTAAACTTTGAATCATTTGCTGATACGTCAACCAATAATGCGGTAGATAAACGCGGCAGTGCTTACAGCGTTGAAATGCGTGCTAACTTATTAGAATTTAGCCGTACGCAAGGTTCGATTGGCGCATGGTTTAAGAACCGTGAAGCAGGGTTTTCAACCTCACGTTACGACAATGGCGAAGACACAATTGATGCAGGTGTAGAAGCCATTGCAAAGTTATCGGATAGCTTAGATGTATCAACACGTGTGACGCTATTGGATAAAGAAGATACGCTAAAGACAACCACTGCAAGTGTACAAGCCGATTATAAAGTCAGCGATAGATTAAGCGTTGCCGCTGAAGTACGCCATGTGAAAGAAGAAAATCAAAGTCAAAGTAATCCAACACAAAATATTGCTCGTGACGGCGAAGGCACTTTAGCCGCAGTTAAAGTTGGTTACGATGTAACCCCAGAAGTGAATGTTTACGCGATAGCTCAAGGCACAGTTGCCACTAAAGGAAACTACGAAGACAACAACTTATTTACCGTGGGGACAAAAGCGAGAGTATCGAGCAAGCTTGATCTCAATGCAGAACTTAGTACGGGTGATCGTGGTGATGCTGCAACCTTAGGTGCAAATTACCGCGTCAGCGATGGCTACAGTTTATACACCAACTACACGCTTTCAACAGATAGAACCACCAGCAGCCGGGGCAAGCGTAATATTTTCACAGTTGGGCAACGTAAGTCGATTAGTGATCAATTAAAGGTCTACACAGAACACCAATTTACGCATGAAGATACGCAATCAGGTGTCGGTCATACTTTCGGTTTGGATTACCAGATTAGCCAAGAGTTGACTGCAAATGCATCTATTCAAACTGCACGTTTAGATAAAGCAGAAACGGGCTTGACTGATCGTGATGCGTTCTCTGTAGGCTTAAACTATAAGAAAGATAAAACTGATGCGAGTACGCGTTTTGAATACCGCAGAGACACGGGCGCAAACGAAGATACCGAGCAATACGTAACAACGAATCGAGCAAACTATCGTTTAAGCCCGTCTTTGCGTTTGCAAGGTAAATTCAATTACTCAGAAACAAAAGATCAACGTGGCAACACGCGTGATGCACGCTTTACCGAAGCCGCAATAGGTTTTGCACTACGTCCCGTGAGCAACGACCGTTTAAATATCTTGGGTAAACTAAGCTACTTATATGATCTACAACCGCTCTCACAAAGCACGCGTCCAGATGAGCGTTCAGTGGTTGCCAGCGTAGAAACGAATTACCAAATCGACCAGAAATGGGAAATAGGTGGCAAGCTTGCGCATAAGCAAGGTGAAGTTCGTGATGATAGAAGCAGTGGCAAGTGGCAGAAAAATGATGCCTCGCTTGCAGCTGTAAGAGCACGTTATCACTTGACTAAAAAGTGGGATGCAATGGCAGAATACCACTGGATGAATTCAGACGAGTCGCAAGATATGAAGCACGGTGCAATGGTATCGGTTGATCGTCATATTGGTAAAAACATGAAGTTGGGCATTGGCTATAACTTCACTGATTTTACCGATGATTTAAACGATACAGATGGAACAGCAGAAGGCTGGTTCGTGAATATTGTGGGCAAATACTAAAATTAAGTAAGATGTACCACAACCCCAAAAAAGCCCGCAGATGCGGGCTTTTTTGATGCAATTTTTATTAATAAATAGCTTGAAATAAAATGATAATTCTCAATAATAAGTTGTTCCAAAAGAATCAATAATTAAAATCATGTCAAATCAACAACCAGAACAAGTACCCGAGCAAATTAGCAAAGGAATCGCCGATCAAAAAGCCAGCCAAGTCACCTTGCGATCAACACCGTGTGATCCCAGCAACGAGCAAGATCTAACTTCATTTTCTTTGATTGATCGTGCCTTGTTGCTCGCAGAACTTTCTATGATTGCCTACTTAAAACCTGATCAAACAGAAAAAGCGGCAAAACGCTTGGGTTTTACTGATACTGTTTATTATAACAATGATGGCTCTCAAGCTTATTCATTTTCTAATGAAAGCGATATTGTCATCGCATTTCGTGGCACAGAACCGAATGAATGGAATGATATTAAAGCGGATATGGATGCCACCAAAGCATTGGCGGAAACGGTAGGAAGAGTGCACCGTGGTTTTAAAAAAGAAGTCGATGATATTTGGCCGCAGTTAGAAGAAATGTTGGTTTCAAATAAAACGAATTTAGCTAAAAACCTATGGTTTACAGGGCATTCGCTTGGCGGTGCAATGGCATCTATTTGTGCGGGTCGTTGTTTATTATCACACATAGATACTAGCCCAATACAAATTCACACCTTTGGTAGCCCTCGCGTCGGTACAAAACGCTATATCAATTATGCGAAAGTTGATTATTATCGTTGGGTCAATAATAACGATATTGTCACCAAAACGCCGCCAGCATGGTTAGGTTATCGTCATTCTGGAAAAGAAATGTATTTGGATGCCGAAGGTGTGCTTAAAGATTTAAATAAAGTACAACGCAGTGCTGATCTTTGGAAAGGCTTTGTGATGGGAATAAAAAAACGTGAAGTTGACCATTTTAGTGATCATTTGATAGACCGCTATGTGGAATACATTTATACCAATAAAAATTGATTCTACTGAATAGATGATTGCTGGATGATACAATTATTCTTGTGAATAACATTCATTCAAGTAAAACAGCGAACCAACCCCTTGCTGAACGCATGCGCCCACAATCGCTAGATGAATATGTGGGACAACATCATATTATGGCTGAAGGCAAACAGCTGCGCGCAGCTATTGAACAAGACCGACTGCATTCGATGTTATTTTGGGGGCCGCCAGGTACTGGGAAAACTACATTAGCACGTTTAATTGCAGCTTATAGCGGTTCAGAGTTTATTACCATGTCAGCGGTATTATCGGGCGTTAAAGACATACGCGAAGCGGTCAAACTGGCGAAACAAAATCATCAACTGGATGGTCGTAGTACTGTGTTATTCGTGGATGAGGTGCATCGTTTTAATAAATCTCAACAAGATGCCTTTTTACCGCATGTCGAAGATGGCACGTTTAGTTTTATTGGCGCGACCACAGAAAATCCCTCGTTTGAATTGAATAATGCACTGTTATCGCGGGTACGTACCTATGTGTTACGCGCTCTTACCATAGATGACATTACGACTATATTACAAACGGCTATCGAAGATGATCAACGTGGTTTAGGTCACCTAAATCTTAAGGTAGAAAATGAAGCGCTCGCATTTTTAGCAAAAGCCGCTGATGGTGATGCAAGGCGTGGTTTAAATTGGTTAGAAATTGCCGCTGATCTAGCTGACGACTCACTTGCTGATGGCTCTTCTCCTGCTGAGAGCTCTTTACCTGCTGAGGGCTCTTGCAAAATTACAGTAAGCACAATCGAAGAAATTGCCAGCGAAGGCGTACGCCGTTTTGATAAAGGCGGTGATCTGTTTTACGAACAAATTTCTGCCTTGCATAAATCGGTACGCGGTAGTAATCCCGATGCGGCATTGTATTGGTTCACTCGTATGTTGGATGGAGGCTGTGATCCACTTTACATTGCCAGACGCGTCGTTCGTATGGCTAGCGAAGATATTGGAAATGCCGACCCGCGTGGTTTAGAAGTAGCTTTAAACGCTTGGCAAGCTTATGAGCGGTTAGGTAGTCCAGAAGGAGAATTGGCAATTGCACAGGCAGTTGCGTATTTGGCGTCGGCACCAAAAAGTAATGCGGTTTACACGGCTTATAAATTAGCCATGCAAGATGCCAAACAATCAGGTTCTTTAGACGTGCCAATGCACCTTCGCAATGCACCAACAAGTTTTATGAAGGATTTGGATTACGGCAAAGATTACCGCTATGCACATCAAGAACAGGATGCATTTGCTGCAGGTGAGACCTATTTTCCTGATGAATTAGATGAACCGATTTATTACGAACCCGTCCCCAGAGGTTTAGAATTGAAAATAGGGGAGAAGTTGAACTATCTTCGAGAACAAAATCAGAAAAACAGAAAGGAAAAATAGAACAAGTTTCTAATTCAAGCTTTCTTTAGCGTGTTTTTTATTCAAAAAAATTGCCGCAATAATGATGAGTATGGGCGCTATAAAAACAGCAACTGATGACATCGTAGACATATCTTGTGCTGCTTGTGCCATTTCAGGTTTCATATCTGAAAACATGTTTTTCATCGCGCTACGTGTGTAAAAGAAGGCGAATATACTCATAAAAATGCTGACAATCGTATAGTAATTAAAATGACGACGACCAATATCTTGATATTTAACCAATTTTATCCCAATAAATATCACCCAAAAGGATAAAAGCAAAGAAACAATATTGGAGCCAACTATATAGGTTTTACTAAAGCCCATTTTTTCTTGAACTTCTAACATTTCTGGCATAAAAGATGACATGGCAAGGCTGCTTAACGCCCCCATTATTCCTATACCGGCCAACACTAACGAAATAATACCAATGACTTTGGGTGTGGAACTGCGTTGATTAAATGCACTGTTGTTATTGGTGCTTGTTACTTCGGCTTCGGGTGGTGTGTAAGGATTACTCATAGTTTATTTATGATTTATTGGTTACGTTATTTATTTTCTTTTTGGTGTTTAAGCGCACGATGCTTTGTTGCTATAAAGTCTTTATGAGAAACATAGATAAGATCCGCAATACGTCTAATCACATGCTCTTCGTATTTATGTAGCTCATCATCTGCATAAGCAATCTTCCAAAGATTCTCTATCAAGTGTATTTTTTGTGCTTCATTGTAGTTTTTATTGATTAAACTCGTGAATTGGAAATAATCCGTAGAATCAGTATGTTCTTTTTGAGCAAGCTCAACAAGTTCATTCGCTTCACTCTCTGTTAAGGCAAACGATTTTTTACTAAGTTCCACTAACATGGCTTTTTCTTCAGGAGCTTCTTTATAGTCTGATTCGGCAACTTCTAACATAAGTGCTGCTACTGCAAGACGCGAAGCATGTTCAGAGTCTTCTTTTGTGGATTGTGAATCGGTGGTTAATTTTGATTCAAAAAATTGTTTGATACTATTGATCATAGAGTTTTCTTTAGGCTTAGGTTTTTTATAACTTTAGCATGAATAATATAGAGGTGCCCTAAAGGTCTCATAAAAAAGGCGCAGGTTAATCTGCGCCTTTTGAGTTTTTGGACTTGATCAGTGCTTCTTTACGTTTTGTTATGATACTCAAGAATCTTGTTCACTTCGTTTTTAGAACCCATGATCACAGGCACACGTTGGTGAGGGTCGCCGTTTGGTATTACTTCCATAATACGTCCGTAACCTGTATTTGCCGCGCCACCTGCTTGTTCAACAATCATCGCCATTGGGTTACCTTCATATAATAAACGTAATTTACCGCCCACTTTTCGGTTTCGCTCATCAATGGGGTATAAGAAAACACCACCACGACAAAGGATACGATGAATTTCGCCCACCATTGCTGCAACCCAACGCATATTATAACGTTTGCCTAATTTACCTTCTTCGCCTTGAATACAATCAGCAATGTACTCTTGTACAGGTTTTTCCCAGAAACGTTGGTTCGATGCATTGATAGCAAATTCGCTGGTATCTTCAGGGATTTCCATATTTGGATGGGTGAGGATGAACTCACCGATAGAAGAACACAGCGTAAAACCGTTTACGCCGTTGCCAGTCGTCAAAACCATCATGCTTGAAGGACCGTATAAACAGTAACCTGCGGCAACTTGTTCAGTACCCGGTTTTGCAAAGTCTTCTGCTGTTGGGTTTTCTTTACCTTCGGGTGCCTTTAATACAGAGAAGATTGCACCAACATCCATATTGATGTCCATGTTCGATGAACCGTCTAATGGATCAAACGTTACAAGGTAGTGTCCACGTGGCTTACCATCTGGAAGCGTAAGCACTTCATCTAGCTCTTCTGATGCCATGCCCGCACAATGCCCGTTGTTTTCAAGAGCATCAATGAACAAATCATTAGCGATCAAATCCATTTTCTTTTGCACATCACCCATAGAGTTTTCGTTTTCAGTCGCACCGAGTACATCAGCAAGGTCGCCCATGTTGACTAGATTAGCGATGCCTTTGCAGGCAATCGTAATATCGTTGAGTAATCCGGTAAATTCTCCACTGGCTTTATTGCCGAGTTTGCGTTGTTCATCAATAATGAAAGATGAAAGTGTTGTTCCTAATTTTTTCATACTAATTCTCTAAAATTGTTTGCGGTGCGCGTAAGATATTGAAAATATTAACAGCGGCATATTTTGCGGCACAGTTTATTACATTGTTTAGTATATTAATAGATATTAATATACGTTTGTTAGGGTTAATAATAGTAGCGAGACGCTAAATTCCTCGGTATCCTTCGATCCTCTTTAGTCGTTGCAGGCATTACCGCAGATATTTATGCAAGATACTTATAATCATAAAACCATCGAACCCACTGTTCAAAAACTGTGGGAAGATAAAAAGTCATTTGAAGTCAGCGAAGATTCAGACAAAGAAAAATTCTACTGTTTGTCGATGTTTCCTTACCCCAGCGGCAAGCTACACATGGGGCATGTGCGTAATTATACGATTGGCGATGTAATTTCACGTTTTCAGCGAATGCAGGGTAAAAATGTATTACAACCCATGGGTTGGGATGCGTTTGGTTTACCAGCCGAGAATGCCGCGATTAAAAATAATGTGTCACCGAGCGCATGGACGGATCAGAACATTGCTGAAATGCGTACCCAGCTTAAAACCATGGGTTTTGCCTATGATTGGTCGCGCGAATTAGCAACGTGCAAACCGGATTATTATCGTTGGGAACAGTGGTTCTTTTTAAAACTACTCGATAAAGGACTGGTTTACCGTAAAAAAGCGACTGTCAATTGGGATCCTGTTGATCAAACCGTGCTTGCTAACGAACAGGTCGTTGATGGGCGTGGTTGGCGTTCGGGTGCGCTAGTAGAACAGCGTGAAATTGACCAATGGTTTTTAAAAATTACCGCCTACGCCGATGAATTATTGGATGATGTAAAAAAATTAGAAGGTTGGCCCGCGCAAGTACGTACCATGCAGGAAAACTGGATTGGTCGTTCTGAAGGTGTAGAACTTGAATTTGGTTTAGAGCATAGTGAAGAAACCCTAAGCGTATTTACCACTCGCCCAGACACCTTGATGGGTGTGACTTATCTTGCGGTTGCACCACAACATCCTTTGGCGGCTCGTGCTGCGGTAGAAAATCCCGAATTATCTGCTTTCATCGAAGAATGTAAAAACATGAAAGCCACCGAAGCCGAAATGGCGACGATGGAGAAAAAAGGCTTCGCTTCTGGCATTTCTTCTATTCATCCTATCACGGGTGAAAGTGTGCCTATTTGGGTTGCCAATTTTGTATTGATGACCTATGGCTCCGGAGCAGTGATGTCCGTGCCTGCGCATGACGAACGTGATTGGGAATTTGCCAAAAAATATAAACTACCCATTCATCAGGTGATTACTTCAGCAGATAAAACGGTTGCCAATAATATCAACATGGCGGAAGGTGCCTACACAGCAAAAGGTGTATTGATCAATTCGGCGCAGTTTGACGGTTTAAGCTCGGATGAATCATTAGATGCGATTGTTGATTTTTTAAGTAAAGTCAAAAAAGGGCGTAAAACCATTAATTATCGTTTACGTGATTGGGGTGTTTCAAGACAACGTTACTGGGGTTGTCCGATTCCGATTATTTATTGTGATGATTGTGGCGCAGTGCCCGTCCCGGAATCTGATTTACCTGTTGAACTACCGACCGATATTAGTTTTGATGAAACCGGTGGTTCGCCAATTAAAAGTATGCCGGAGTTTTACGAAACATCATGCCCAAGTTGTGGCAAAGGCGCTACTCGTGAAACCGATACCTTTGATACCTTCTTTGAATCATCTTGGTATTTTGCACGATATACAGGGCCGGATAACGATAAATCCATGTTGGATGAACGCGCCGATTATTGGTTGCCAGTCGATCATTATGTAGGTGGTATTGAGCATGCTGTGTTGCATTTATTGTATGCACGTTTCTTTAATAAACTCATGCGTGACGAAGGATTGATCGAATCCGATGAGCCTTTTGTGAAGTTATTGACACAAGGAATGGTGCTTGCAGATACTTATCATTTCGATGATGAATCGGGTGCGCCACAATGGGTGGCACCGCAGGATGTAGATGTAAAGTTGGATGATAAAGGCAAGTTTGTCAGTGCTGTTATCAAAGACGGTGAACAAAAAGGTCAAGAAGTACAGTATTCTGGCATGAGCAAAATGTCAAAATCGAAAAATAATGGTGTTGATCCACAAGCATTAATCGAACAGTACGGCGCGGATACCTTACGTGTATTTTCTATGTTTGCTGCACCACCCGATCAAAGTATGGAATGGTCAGATACCGGTGTTGAAGGTGCCAACCGTTTTATTCGTCGTTTGTGGCGACAAGTGTACCAGCATGTATCGTCAGGTACTGTTCCTGAGCTTGATAAAGAATCTATTACTAGTGAGCAACAAGCGATTCGTCGAAAAATGTATATGACCTTACAAAAAGTCAGCGATGATATGAGTCGAAGACACACGTATAACACAGCAATTGCGGCGAATATGGAATTGACGAATGAGCTTTCCAAGTTTCATGATAACAGCTCAAATGCACAAGCGATTCGCCATGAAGTGTTGAAACATATTGTGTTAATGCTTGCGCCGATTATGCCTCATGTGTGTCAAAACTTATGGGAACAATTAAGCGAACTAGAGAGTTCTAATGCTAATAATGATTCCATAACTGCGGTAATGGATATGCCATGGCCAGAAGTTGATGACTCTGCATTAGAGCTATCGAACGTTCAAATGATGATTCAAATCAATGGAAAATTACGTGGTAAAGTAGATGTTGCATTAGAGGCTGATGATGCGGCGGTTGAAGCATTAGCAATGGAAAATGATAACGTGATAAGCTTTTTGGAAGATAAAACCGTGCGTAAAGTGATTGTGGTCAAAGGTCGATTGATTAATATTGTAGCTAATTGATTCTTTGCAAATATGAATGTAAAAAACAAAATAATTTTTATCATCAGCTTAGCAAGCCTGTTATTAATACAAGGCTGTAGCAATGGAAATGGCTTTCACCTACGTAATAAAATCACATTAGCAAATAAATATAAAAGTGTGACTGTGCAAGGTTTGGAACGCGATAGCCAACAATTTAAAGCACTAAAATTAGCCTTGCAAGAAGCGAGTAGTTTTGTGGTGCAATATCCCGATAAAGCATTAACAACAAGCACCTTGCAAATTAAAAACTTGCGCGAGGGTAAGCGTGTTGTTGCATACACAAGTGAACGCAAAGTGCGTGAATACTTATTATTTTTAAAGTTTGATTATTCCTTAATTAATAACAAGGAGCTTAATAATAAGCGCATGAGTAACAAAAATGAAAATAATAAAGAAGAGAGCGCAAACCACGATACAAACCGTATCAATTTAGATCGGGCATTTTTATACGATGTTAGTTTTGTCTTAGGTAAGACCGAAGAAGAACGCCAAATTAGAAAAACAATGTACGCAGAAGCAGCACGCTTAATTCTTCTTAAAATGCAGCATGGTCAGTGATAATACCATTAGGAATTTATTATTAGCCCTGATTTTAGTCGCAGGTGGCATCACCTTAAATGCAGAAAATTCTGACTCAATCAACACAGAAAAACCAATCGAAATAATTAAAAACACGCTTACGTTCAATGAGTGGAAAGATGATTTTAGAACAAAGGCATTATCACAAGGTATCCAGAAAAAAACGCTGGATAAAGTATTTAAAACAATAAAACTTGATCTTGATGTACTTGAGTTAGATGCTAGCCAACCTGAATTTACCCATCCTATTTGGCACTATCTTGATAATGCTACTTCCACAAAACGTCTAAAAAAAGCACGTAAGTTGCTTAAAAATAT
>Ga0209633_10004079_pt1 | contig 13249 bp, 11 predicted proteins | sample Cruoilmetagenom1_FD_187290 | JGI IMG/M metagenome (GOLD analysis project Ga0209633, IMG submission 187290) | Oil polluted marine microbial communities from Coal Oil Point, Santa Barbara, California, USA - Sample 1 (SPAdes) (version 2) | ecosystem: Environmental > Aquatic > Marine > Oil seeps ... | reverse complement strand
ACCCGGCACGATGCAAACGGGCAATGGCCCCCAGACTCCCAGGCAGGGGAATACACTCCTCGGGGGACCTTATATAATTATCGGAGTCTTCGTTAATGACACCGTCTCTGTCGAGGATAATTAGTTTCATGACAAGAAAGTCTATAGGTTCGAGGCTCGAGATTCGAGTAAAACCAAACACACAACAGAAAAATATTTCATCCTAACCCTCGTCACTCGCCCCTCGAAACTCGGATACCCTGATACGGCCATTGATCATTTTCGATTCTCTTTGCATGATCTTGTCCATTTTATCCCAAAAGGCCTGTCTCAGATCAAAGTCGGCTGCTATCGCAGTGCCAAGCAACAAGATATACAAGTCAGCGACCTCTTCCGCCAGCTCTGCCTTATCCTTGCCCTTGGTCACCGCCTCGGCGATCTCGCCCAGCTCTTCGGTCATCAGGGCGATACGATAGGTCAACTCCTCACCGCCGGTGTTTTTAAAATCATGCTTGTCGTGAAAGGCCTGTACGGCGGCCAGCATGTCATCGTAGGAATCTTTGTTCATCATCTCACCTTTAATAACCTTTCACCACCAAGACGCCAAGGCACCAAGTTTCTTAATTTAACCCATCTTACCTTCGTTGATCATCTCATCGTTATCTCAGAGATAAAAAGCCAAATCTTTATATTGTCTTTTCCTTGGTGCCTTGGCGACTTGGTGGTGATCATTTTTTACTGCTGTAACACCGAGATATCCGCCACGCCAAGAAACAGGTTACGCAACTGGTTTAGTAACGCCAGTCGATTATCACGCAATTTGGTGTCCTCAGCCATGACCATCACTTTATCAAAAAAGGCATCGACCACATCGCGCAGACCGGCCATGGCCTTCATGGCGTTTTGATAATCGTGTTTGGCCAGCAGGGGTTCGACCTTTTTGCTCACCGCAGCAAGTTGTTTGGCCAGTTCCTTTTCTTCCTTGTCCTGTAACAGCTTGTCTTTGTAACTGTCCGCAATCCTGACATCGGCCTTCTTCAATATATTGGAGATGCGCTTATTCGCCGCCGCCAGACTCTCGGCCTCGGCCATCTTGCGAAAGGCGCTGACCGCCAGGATGCGATCATGAAAATCGATGGGCTTGACGGGTTTGACTTCCAGTACGGCTTCAAAGGTATCGTGGGCCACTCCCTGATCCTGATAATAGGCGCGCAGACGTTCCATCAAAAACTCAAAAACCTGCGTTGCGGTATCTTTCGCCGTTAACTTGCCCTTTAACAACGACACGGCTTGATCGATTTGAGCCTGTAAATCAAGGTCCAAACCGCCCTCGATGATGATGCGCAATACACCCAGTGCGGCCCGGCGCAGGGCGAATGGATCCTTGGAGCCTGTCGGCGCCTGGCCGATACCGAAAATGCCCACCAGGGTATCGATACGTTCCGCCAGCGCCAGGGCCTGACCGGTTTTGGTCCTGGGCAACTCATCGCCGGCAAAGCGCGGCATATAAAACTCATCCAGCGCCGAGGCGATGTCACCCGGTTCCTGGTCATGCGTGGCGTAGTAACGGCCCATGATGCCCTGCAACTCAGGAAACTCCAGCACCATTTCACTCATCAGGTCGCAACGCGACAACATCGCTGCGCGTTGCGCCTGTTGCTTATCACTACCGAGCTGTGTGGCGATGTCACCGGCGAGCTGGCTGACGCGTTGTGATTTTTCATGCAGGGTGCCAAGCGCTTTCTGGAACACCACGGTCTTCAATGACTCGATATGGTCTTCCAGCCTGTGTTTGCGATCCTGGTTCCAGAAAAATTCCGCATCGGCGAACCGCGGCCGGATCACGCGCTCGTTCCCTTCCCGTACCTTGTCGAGGTCTCTGCTGTCGACATTACTGATAGTAATAAAATAAGGCAGCAACTTGCCTTGCTTGTCCACCAGATGAAAATACTTCTGGTTGGCCTTCATGGTGGAGATGAGCGCCTCTTGCGGCACATCGAGAAAACGCTCTTCGAACCTGCCCAGTACCGGTACCGGCCACTCGACCATCGCGGTGACTTCATCCAGCAAGGCCGCATCGATTACAGCGCTACCGCCCGACCTGGCCGCCACTTCTTCAACGCGTGCACGCACGGTGTCACGACGACGCTCAAAATCGGCAATCACTTTGCCTTCGCTTTCCAGTAACACTTCATACTCGGCCGGTTTGGGTATATAAATTGGTTCCGGATGATGAAAACGATGGCCGCGACTCTCACGGCCACTCTTCACGGCCAGGATCTCGGCATCAACGATCTCATCGCCGAACAACAATACGACCCATTGCACCGGGCGGACGAACTGGGCATCCAGATTGCCCCAACGCATACGCTTGGGAATTGGCAATTTATCCAGCGCGGTCAGGACAATACCGGGTATTAACTGAGTCGTCGGTTGGCCCTGCTCGCTCTTGGCAAAGAACAGTTTGCCATCTTTGGTTTCGAGTTCATCCACGGAGACACCCACCGAACGGGCAAAGCCTTCCGCCGCCTTGGTAGGTTTGCCCTCGACATCAAATGCGGCCTTTACGGCGGGGCCGTGGCGCTCAACGGTTTTATCCTGTTGCGCCTCATCGAGCTCCGTAATCAACAAGGCCAGACGGCGGGGTGCGGCATAGGTTTTGATTTGCTTGAACTTCAGATCGGCCTTTGCAAAACCGTCACGGGTTTCATTACAAAAGGCCGTGGCCAGTTTTTTCAGTGCCTTGGGCGGCAGTTCTTCGGTGCCGATTTCGATCAATAAATCACGTTGGCTCATGAGGCGCCTCCCTTTGCAGGGTTACACATGGGAAAGCCCAGTTTTTCACGCGCGGCATAATAGGCCTCGGCCACCGCCCGTGACAGGGCACGCACGCGCAGGATATAGCGTTGCCGTTCAGTGACCGAGATGGCATGGCGCGCATCCAACAAGTTAAAGGCATGGGAGGCCTGCAAGACCTGTTCATAGGCCGGCAGGGGCAGACCGGCTTCGATCAGCTTCTGGCTTTCGCTCTCACAAATATCAAACTGACTGAACATGGCTTCGACATTGGCATGTTCGAAGTTATAGGCCGACTGTTCCACTTCGTTCTGATGAAACACATCGCCATAGGTAATCTTGCCCAACGGGCCGTCGGTCCAGACAATATCAAAAATACTTTCCACCCCTTGCAGGTACATAGCGATGCGTTCCAGACCGTAGGTAATCTCGCCGGTCACCGGTTTGCACTCGAGGCCGCCGACCTGCTGGAAATAGGTAAACTGGGTGACTTCCATGCCGTTCAGCCAGATCTCCCAGCCGAGGCCCCAGGCGCCCAAGGTTGGCGACTCCCAGTTGTCTTCGACAAAACGAATATCGTGTACCAGCGGGTCAATACCAAGCATCTGCAGGGAACCGAGATACAATTCCTGTATATCTAAAGGCGAGGGTTTGATGACCACCTGAAACTGGTAATAGTGCTGCAGACGGTTGGGATTTTCGCCATAGCGACCATCGATCGGACGACGAGAGGGTTGCACATAGGCCGCACTCCAGGGCTCGGGACCAATGGCGCGCAAAAAGGTCGCGGAATGGAAGGTCCCGGCGCCCACTGGCATATCGTAGGGTTGTAGCACCACACAGCCCTGCTGCGCCCAGTATTGCTGCAGGGCCAGGATCAAATCCTGAAAACTCCTGGCCGGATCTAGTGAATATTTAGTCAGTTCGGACATGGATAAGCCATTTTCCCTTGCAAATCATTCATTTTGTACACAAAAGGACGCGTATTATAACGGGGAGACCGTGGTTTTGTGCAGGAAAAATGATTCCTGCCGGTGAACTAAAGTTATAGTTAACGATGGTCGATGTCTCTAGAAAGGGACAACGCACCGGAGGTCTCATGGCAAAACGCATCCTCAGCAGCCATTCAACCCACGAGTGGCACACACTGGTCAGCGACGCCCAGCAAAATGCAGGCGTGCAATTGAATGAGGAACTGGAGAGTTATCTGGTCTTCATGCTGATGCGCTATACCGACAAACCGGAGATGGCGGCCAGCGTGCTCGCCCTTGACTACCTAGAAGGGGCAGAGGCCCTTGGCCAGGTCCGCCACGAGCGCATGCGCGACGTGGGCGATCAATGCCTACTATATAGTGGCCTGTTTCCCGAGCGGGCAGAACACCGTCATGTCAAAGTCAGCTATTACGTCGATCTGGGCCGCAGCGCCTACCATACCGCCGCCGATGCCACCCAACAGGCCCTCAGCCAACTCTTCACCGGTCTCGCCAGCCAGTTTGTGCTCATCATGGACACCCTGCAGGCCATGCGCGGCATCAATGATAACGCCCCGCAGCTTTCCCCCATTATCGCCTTCGAGTTGTGGCAGGACACCGGCAGTCAACAGGCACGCAAAAGCCTGTCGGCCATTTCAGATGGCGTATTGATCAGACATGACGACGCTGATGATTTGATAAATTGAACATCCCCGGCCTGGCCTGTTTATTATTGTTATTGTCTGCCTGCACCAGCAAAACGGTCAAACCTGGCGCAAGCTTCCGACCGACCCACTATGCCGATAATAATCACCCCCCCCCGGAAATAAACCGCCTGGCCAAAATAGAGCCCACTGAATTATCCAGACTCAGCCAGGGTCTGCCCATTACGATCTATCAGCACGGCGACAAAACACCCTTGCATGTCGCTTACAAAACGAAACATGGCGTTGGGCAATATGGCTGACCAACAAATCCCTGGATGTAGATTGCGGCTGCATGTAGTGATAAAAATGTTAACAGGCCTGTCTGCTCAGCCGTACTGACTGATATAATCGTTTTATTCAATCTGTTTTTGATCAAACAGGCTGCACTGAACCTAATTTAGGTAAAATCCACGATATAAAGTCATGCCTTCAATTCGCACCCGCTTTGTGTTGAACAATCCGCTCAAATTTCTACAGCAGATTGTGGTCGGCTTTCGCGCCAATCAGGGGCTATTGTTGTCCGGCGCTATCGCCTATTACACCCTGTTATCCATTATTCCCATACTGGCGCTTATCCTGGTGTTGCTGTCGCAATTCAAAGACCCGCAAGGCTTGCTCGATGCACTGCGTGACTACCTGGTGCTGGTGACACCGGGGCAAACCGATGCGGTGATTAAGCAGTTGAGTGTTTTTCTGCAAAACTGGAAGGTGGTGGGCATGCTGGGCCTGGCCCTGTTGCTGTTTTTCAGTTCCTTTGCCTTTACCGCCCTGGAAAATGCCATGTCGGTGATCTTTTTTCATCGGGTCGCCATTAAGCGCCGCCATTTTCTGGTTTCCGCCGTTATTCCCTATCTCTATATACTGTTACTCGGTATCGGCCTGTTGATTGTCAGTTTTGTCAGCGGTTTTTTGCATTCACTGGACAACCGAACCCTGTCCTTCCTCGGCCAGCAATGGTCGTTGGGTTATATGGAAACCAGCCTGATCTATTTATTCGGTGTCTGTGGTGAGGTGCTGTTACTCACCTCGCTGTATCTGGTCATGCCGGTCGGCAGGCTGTCGACACGCCACGCGCTGATCGGCGGCATCACCGCCGCCCTCCTGTGGGAGCTGACGCGGCATATCCTGGTCTGGTATTTTTCAAGCCTGTCGCTGGTGAATGTCATCTATGGCGCCTTTGGCACGGCGATCATCATCCTCATCAGCCTGGAGGCGGCCTCGATTATTCTCTTGCTGGGCGCACAGGTGATTGCAGAATATGAGCGCATCGGCACCAAACCGAAACAGGAACACGGTTTACAGACCTGACCACTGGACGAAGCTCGATAGCGGACTGATAATAGCGCCCCTGAATCACACCCCTTGTGTATCTCAAAAGCGGAATAAATCATGGGCACTCTCTATCAGGCCAACTGTCCCTGCGGCTTTAAACAGATCGACCTGTTGCAAGGCTCCGGCATCAACCAGCGCGATATCAGTTACGAGCTGTATCAATGCGAGAGTTGCCACATGCTGGTCAATTATGAACTCAACCAGCAAGTCGACAGCCTGTTCAAGCCCGTGCACTGCCCCGAGTGCAAGGCCGCCCTGATTCTCCTCACGAGTAAAGCCGAGCAGCACCCATACCCCTGCCCGGAATGCCGGGATCGCAACCTGACACTGTCCATTATTGGCCTTTGGGACTGACGGCTCACCACCATACCCGCCACAACGGTTAACTCTTGACCTGATTTAACCATTGGCCCCCGGCCATTTGCTCAAATAGTCGCTGTTGTTGAGCTATCGCAATGAAAAAATATTAAAACCCGGTCTAAATAAACCGATACGTAAGAGAGGAAGAATGCTTTACATGATTTAGAGACGGAGTTTTGTCATGTCCAGAACGATCTTGAACATCACCACAGGCCTGGCCCTTTTATTTTCCGGCACGGTCGACGCCAATGAATGCTTTTCCAAATTTCCAGCCGGTACCGCCCCGCTTGGCAGCATCAAAATCTGCCAATCCGGCTTTACCGGCCTGCATTCGCAATACAGCTGTCAGGATTATCGCCACAAAAATAGTGATTATCGAGTGATCTATAAAGGGGGCCTGGAACCCAAGGCCATTGTCAAACTCGATGCCGCCGGAGAGCAACTCATCTGGTCCCCCCGTTTTGGTGACCACCAGATGCGCTGCCCCCTGCCTGCCCCGGCCTCCGTCCCGAAACATGCCCGCCATCGCGGCCTCGGAATTTGTCAGGATGAAAACAACGCCAACATCCCCTGCAGCGTTTACGAACACGCCCAGGCCCGCCAAAGCCGGGCATACCGTTACCTGGTCTTTTACCGCCAGGATGGCGCGGGCAGTGAAACCGTTCACCAGATGGCCGTCGGTGACAACCAGGACGCCATGGTGGCCGAACTGGCCTACCAACTCGGCCTCAGCCTGTTGGAAACCCGTTGTTGCAGCGAACGAGCCTCTGCTTATCTCGAACACGCCCATCGCCTGTTCCCCAAAGCCAGCGCCTACCGCGCCGGTTACCTGCATGCGCTGGAACAATTGGCGGTGAATGAGGGTGAAGGCCAGGATTTGTAATTTCCCGATCATTTACGGCGATACGCCAAGCATAAAAAAACCCGGACTCTGCCAGGAGTCCGGGTTTTTATTTATTGCAGCCTCAGGACCGCAATATATCTGCTTTACATTGGTGCAGAACCTGCCGCCATTTCACGCTCCAGTTTTCTCACGGTATAGGTTCCATCACCGTTATCTACCAGATGAACTTCCACAAGGTCATCGACCGCCAGCATGGAGAGGTTAAAGCTCATTTCATGATGGGTGCTGCTGTCATGCATGATGGTGTCGTTATTGATAAGAATGGTTATATCAGCAGCTACGCCATCAACTACAATAACGATGATCCCTGCATTGATATCCGTCCGGTCGATAGAGACGACACTGCCTTTCATTTCTCTTTCCAGCTCAGGGTTGTGGTCTTTGAATTCAACTTCCTCAGCGACCAACTCACCGTTGCTGTTGAAATGCCCTTCAACTTTAACCATCACACCGATAACCAGATCAGCAAGCACACCGTCATCGTATTCGGTGTTGGCGTCGAGCAGGAAGGTGTAGCCATTAACGGTGACCGAGCTATCACTAACCTCACTCACTTCACCAGCGACCTCGACCTCATCGTCTTTTTCGCCGTGATGTCCTTTAATACCACCGTTTTTCAGCTCCACCTTTACGGCGACAAGCTGGTTAGCGCTGTTCAGATCTTCAACACTCGTGACTTCGACATAGATGCCGTCAGAAATGCCATTGGGTAGGTCATCAAGCACCGCGCCTGCATAGCTGATCTCCAAGCCACCGATGCTAAAGGTCTCACTGCTCGCGTCGTGACTGGCAACCATACCCTTCACTTCCACACCGCTCGGGTGATCAACTAAATATGCAGTCAAATCCACCGCCTTGACCTCCAGTCGTGTGGCCGCAATCTTGCCGGTACCGGCAGAAGAACCGGTGACTTCAACAATATTACCAACGGCGATCTGATCGGCGGTCGTAACACCCTCCACGTGGCTTTCGAAAACGGTATTGCTGTCGACAACCACAGTCTGGCCCATCACATTGAGCGTGCCATCCGTAGCAATATCGTTACTGATGACAAAGCCTTCCAGGTCATCATTATAATGGATCTCCGCGGCCGACCCGTTGCTGGACTCCCTAACGGTGACCATCATACCCACCCGCAGCTCAGACTCACTGGCCATGTTGTTTTCAACATAGACGGTGGCATTGTCGGTGTTGTATCTAACACCATTCACGTACACACTGCCAAAGGCCGTAATCGGCCCCGAAATATATTTGGCGCCGCTTACCGACGCGATACCACCTGAATCACCACCACCACAGGCAGCCAGCCCCGTGATCAAACCCGCCGTGGCGCCAGCCACCATTAATTTTCTTAGTTTCATCATTTTCTCCAAATAAGCTGCGCAACACGCATATAAAATGTAGGTGTTAAAACCCAACATCACCGCTATATACACGCACTAATGACAAAAAGGGTTCCACTGGAAACGGAATTGATTCACACAATGGCAATCAACGGCATAACAAAGTTTTTGTCATCAAATAGTGAGGTAAGAATTTGAACAAAAAACGACCGACTTGATCTGGCTTGAGAGGAACATCATCTGAAGATGGGAAGTGATTGGTATGGGTGTCTTGATTAGCTTTTTAGTTCCTCCAAATACGCTGTGCAACACACATATAAAATGCAGGGGTTAAAACCCAACATCACTGTCAACTACACGCACCGATGGCAAAAAGGGTTCCATTGGAAACGGAATTGATTCACACAATGGCAATCAACGGCATAACAAAGTTTTTGTCATCAAATAGTGGGGCAAGAATTTGAACAAAAAACGACCGATTTGATCTGGCTTGAGAGGAACATCATCTGAAGAGGGGAAGTGATTGGTATGGGTGTCCAGATTAGCTGTTCCTAAAACGCATCTTGGTGATGACATTGGGTACATTGCACATTTTATCGACACGGAGGGTAATCGTGTCGGTATTCATTCTATGCATTAATTCAGGGAAATCACAGTGCGCCGGGCTGACCGACTTTTTCCGATGCAAATAAACCGGGTCAGAGAGGAATTAACGCTAATATTCAAACTAGCTTATATTAGAAACAATTGCTCTCTGACCCGGTTTTTTTGTTATCTGAAAAACTGGAGGTGTCTGAGGAAGAAAAGGGGTCTTAACCATTTAATGTTATGACCCCTTTAATGGTAATTATCTACTTAGACGATAATCTGGAAAAGGGCTGTGACGCTCATCATCATTAAGGATAATCTCTTTGAATATATCCAGTTGTATATCAACGTCATATCCCCCGTAGAACATCCTCCAATCCTCTAAATGGATTTTGTCCTGATTATCAAATAATAGTTTTGCAAGTTCTAACTCTGCTTCTGAAGCTTTTAATAAATCTGCCCATTTTTCAAAACCGATCATCAAAGCAATGATATGTTGAAGCTTCATTAGACTAAGATTTTCCTCATCTAAATCATAGTCTACGATGATTCCATCTATATCGAAGAATTTAGGATCATACTTGTAGTCGATTAATTCATCATCATCGCATGGAGATTGAGTTTTATAATCTTTAAATAGATTTTTTGCTTGGCATTTGAAGTATTCGATGTGAGTCATAATATATCCCTCATGTTGACCAAGATTATTATCTAGTTATTTAGCGTTCGTAATCTTTTGTTAGATAATAAGCTTGGTACAAGGTTATATTATCAATGGATTGGCTAATGAAATCTTTGCACGAACGAGCAGGCTTGCCAACAAGCACGCCTGTATGATGGCATGGGATATAACTCAAAAGCAATAAGAAGTTAACTCACCTGATGATAACTCGAGGCTAGGATCAGATATCAATAGTTTCTAATATTAGAGAAAACTGTGTTTTAAATCTGGTTTTAGATAAAAAATTTGGAGGCATATGTCTTTTACACAGCCTCCAAATTACTCATATCTCAAGCCATCAACTTCAAACTAGTCTTAGCTTTAATAGTACTATCACTTAAACACACATAAGGAGAGAAACTAACATCAAGTTTTCTCAGCAATTTAGTAAAACAAGATGCCAGCATATCTGTAGACGGGTAGCTATCAGTAAATACAATAGTAGGGCCTTCTGATAAAGAGTTCTTAATGACATTAATTAATGAAACAAACTTTTTATCATCAACATCTAGTTGATTATTAATTAATTTAAAGAATGCACTTACAGAATCTGTATTAAACTCACGCATAAATCTATGAATATTAATATAGTTGACATTATTATCTTTTAGATAATTAATGAAATACTCCCTCGATAAATCATTAAATGATAAAAATGGCAATTCTCTAATATCAATAATAGTTGCAGCCATTTTAGTATCATAATCACTCAACATATCAAACGTATCTATTTCTTCAGGTTGAATGAATATCAGCAAATCTTTTATTTCAACATTAGGAAAGAGCTCCAACTGCGAGAATTTATCAAAACTTAATACTATCTCCTCATTATGGTCACTGTGCGCATCAGAATAGACTAAACGAAGATGACTACTGTGATTTTTTGTCTTCATCTTTATCACCTCCTCCAATTTTTGAATCAATAAAATCTGTCACTTGGTCTTCAAATTCCTTGAATGTTTTTGTTAACAGCCCAATACCAGGTCTGCTTATTTGTTTTCCTGAAAGTATACGACCACTATTTTTATCCTTTAAATCACCAGATTTTGAAAATATAGTTTTATATAACCTAGGTGACACACCCTGGTAAGGAATAAATACCACTTTATTAGTCGACTCTTCTACAGATAAATTATCCGCGATTGAGTCATCGTGTAGGTCAATCGCCATACTTTTTGAGTAAGGCTCAAGGTAAACAACCTTTTCAATCCCAGCCGCAACAATATGTCGTGCACAATTATGACAAGGATATGTTGTAGTATATAGTATTGAACCCTTTGGCAATTTTATTCCTTGTCGTATTAAGGCTAATAGCGCATCCATTTCAGCATGCACAGATCTTGAAAATTCTATAAGTGATTTAATTCTTGTATTTTTAATTTGAGCACAAAAATCATCAAATTCAACATCGTCTCTTAAGAATTTTCCCTTGTCTGGCCCTAACTCTAAAAAAATACTTTTTATAAGATTTAGTTGATGAATCGAATTTGAACAACACTCACGTTTTTTAAAGCAACGATCATCATCTTTTCCATCTAGGTCTGTATATAACCCACCACCAAATCTAGGTACATCATTTGTTCCAACTGATAACAAGTTTCCTCCCGCATCCATAATAGACGCACCAACTTGCCTTGAAAGGCAACTTGATCTTAAAGAGGCAGCATGGGCATGATATAAACCACGTTCTTCATTTTTTGGTCTATGTATTTTACCGTCACAGAGTATGTCCAGTAATCTAATTAAATTATCTGGCAAAACAAATCTTTCAGTATCTTGATCGGCAGGTGTGTTATCAATAAAATAATCAGATAAGTGAAAAGTATCACTTACATGTTGGCCAAAATCATTGTCTGAATCTTCAGCATCTCTGTTTATAAACTCATCTAGTTCATCGACAGCCTTGCTTTTCCCATCCAAAGCAATACCAAACTTCCTGGCCAACCTAACTCTTCTAACATCTGGTCTACAGCCAACACCAATTAAGCAAAAATTCTCTCCATAAATATGTCGTAATAAATGTACTTCAGCAGGATGTTTTAATGAGTCAAAAATAAATGAGTTTTCCTTTTCTCGATTATCTGCCCTCAATTCTTTAACACGTTTAATCATGTAGGCTACAACAGCACCACATTCCTCACTGCTTTCTCTAAGTTGATCACCAAGATTTTGATAAGCTATTACTTTCTGAATTTGCCCGCCACTGTCATCAGGAATAGCTTTTGAATTACTTTTTGCATACTCATCTAGGCATGACCGTGCCTTAATAATATGGGGAGTAAAACCAAAGGATTCTAGTTTTGCGTTTAGCTTTGTTGACACAAAGCTCGTCCCTGAACCAGCATAGCCAATCAAACCAAATATAAGCTCTCCTGATCTATGAGTTCTTAATGCATCCAACAACTCAGAATCATTTGTCTTCTTTTTGGGACGTGCACTAGGAATTGTAGAAATTTTTTTTGCAGGCTCAGCCACAAATCATCCTTTATTGTTGCTATTCAAACCTTAATAAAACATCATAAAACACCTAATTTTAGAATACTAATCAAATGTGCTTATAGAAAACATATTAATTCAATGGTTACAATCAATTACATGAACAAATCTAATCAACTAAATCATATATCAACTGGAAAATATAGTGCTTCAAACCACCATATTGATCAAAAAATGTCCATTTAACCCTAGCAGACCCGGTCTAATTTGTTAAAATCCCCTCCCCGTAAACCACCCCAAAACCCCAGACCCATGACCCAGCCCAAAGCCATTTCCCTGATTTCCGGTGGACTAGACTCCATGCTCGCCACCAAGCTGGTGATGGATCAGGGTGTGCATGTGGAGGGGATCAATTTCTTTACCGGGTTTTGTGTCGAGGGGCATACCCATGCGATCCGTAAGCGGGGGCAGAAGAAAGAGAAGCGCAATAATGCGCTGTGGTGTGCTGAACAACTCGGCATCAAGCTGCATATCATCGATGTGATCGATGAATATAAAGATGTATTGCTCAATCCCAAGCACGGCTATGGCGCCAACCTGAATCCTTGCCAGGACTGCAAGACCTTTATGATCCGCAAGGCGCTGGAGTGGATCGAGAAAAATGGTTTTGACTTTATTATTACCGGTGAAGTGGTCGGCCAGCGGCCCATGTCGCAGCGCAAGGATCTGATGCCGGTGATCGCGCACGAGTCCGGTGCGGGTGAGCGCTTACTCCGTCCGCTGTCCGCGATAAATCTGCCCGCGACCCTGCCGGAACGGGAGGGCTGGGTAAAGCGTGATGAGCTGTTGGGTTTTAACGGTCGTAACCGCAAACCGCAAATGGCCCTGGCCGCCCAGTATGGTTTCACGGACTATGCAACCCCGGCCGGGGGATGTTGCTTTCTGACCGATGAAAAATACTCGAAGAAAGTGGTCGATATGTGGGAGCATCGCCCCTCGCGTGACTACGAGCTGGATGACATTATGCTGTTAAAGGTCGGTCGGCATATCCGGCCCCGGCCGAATTTTAAAATGATCATCGGTCGCGAAGAGGGCGAGAACAAATTCATGGA
>Ga0209633_10004078_pt1 | contig 13251 bp, 11 predicted proteins | sample Cruoilmetagenom1_FD_187290 | JGI IMG/M metagenome (GOLD analysis project Ga0209633, IMG submission 187290) | Oil polluted marine microbial communities from Coal Oil Point, Santa Barbara, California, USA - Sample 1 (SPAdes) (version 2) | ecosystem: Environmental > Aquatic > Marine > Oil seeps ... | reverse complement strand
GCTTGCCTTTGCAACAGATAAAGAAAAAAGGGTACAGTGAAAAATATACAGATAAACAAAAATCAGTTTATCTGATAGGGATCACCTTTAGCAAAAAAGAGAGAAATGTCAGCTTCTTTGAATGGGAAATGGTGGAAGTGAAATAGAAACATTCCTTGCAGGAAAATTACTGATGTTAACGATCCTTATAAAAAAGGTTCTTCCTTCCGCCCTGATGGTGGGCAGATGTTTTCCCTGTTCCTTAGGGTTCGCTCAACAATAAGTTGGCAATTTCAAGTGTTGAGGCACTCGTCTGGCAAGGCGCAAAAATGCAAGAATATCAGGATATTCTGAGCTTTCGCAACGTAGTCAGACGGGATGCATAGGCACTTGAAATGTCAAGTTATTTTTGTGCGAGCCCTTAGGGTTCGGCAAAAAATAACTTGTTAGAATTTGCCAAGCCCTTATGAACGGGGAGAAAACAATATAACATCCTTTGCAGCAAATTTTAGTTCGGCATTGAAGCGCTGGGCAATGTATTCAAAGGTGGTTTGACTATAAAAGCAAATATGCGTCATGTCACGAATATAGTGCCATTGGCTGAAAGCATCTTTACTTGTCACCAGTTTAGTCATAATGCCCAGCCAACCGTTTTTTTTTAACATCTTGAACAACGCAGAAAATTCTTTGTCAGGGTCTTGCAGATGTTCCGCTACTTCAGTGGCACATATAAAATCATATTTTTTATAAAACACCGATAGATCTTTGTAATAAATCGGGTCATAGAGATCCACCTGATGACCTTGCTCTTCTAAAATAACTGACAAGGTCGGGCCCGGGCCACAACCAAAATCCAGGCCATTTTGTTTTGAACTCAGCTTTTCCAATAGTGGCGTAGTTAAACGAGACAGGAATTGACGATAACCCTGATCCTGTACATTATTTTCATGCAAATCATAAACTGCTTTTTCATCTTTAAAGCTAAGCCAGCAGGACTTGTGGACAAAGACCAGCTTACAATAAAAACAACGCAAGTAAATTCTGTTTTTATCTTCACAAAATAAACTTAAATCTTTACTATTGCACAAAGGGCAACAGAAATCATCGAATTTACTTTTCATTTATTTTTAAGGAACGGAGACGAAATTAATTCGTCCTCGTTCCTAAATAAGCTGTTAATAATTTATCCAGATTATTTGCAAAACCGTTCCGTTCTTTTTGGCTTAGGGGTGGCGGACCGCCTGTATCTATACCGCTGGCTCTTAAGGTATCCATAAAATCTCTCATAATCAGGCGATCTCTGATAGTCTCCTCAGAATAGAGTGTACCACGGGGATTGAGAGCATGGCCTCCCTTTTTAATCACTTCCGCCGCCAAAGGAATATCACTTGTGATTACAAGATCACCAGGATTAAGCTTCTTAACTATCTCTTTATCAGCAACATCAAAACCTGATGCTACTTTAAGCATTTTAATGCAGCGCGATGGCGGTATGTGTATAAATTGATTAGCTACAAGTGTTAACTGTAACCCTGTACGCTCTGACGCTCTAAATAAAATATTTTTAATCACTACAGGACATGCATCTGCGTCTACCCATATTTTCATTTATCTCCTGCCCACAGGTTTGCCTTGTTTAGAAAATTTATGGGATTGCGATCTTGATCGAGATTGTTTTTTTCTTGCTTTATTCTTTTTTCTGCCGGATTGAGATTTCAAACTTGAACTTTTGCCAAAACTTTTATTTTTTTCGCCAAAACTTTTCTTTTTTTCGTTAGAGGTGTGCGCTTGCTGTTTTAAAGAATTTCTTTTGACGACTATCTCTTTTATAGCCTTGTCTGCCTTTTGTTCGCTTGAGGGGTTGCTGGGACGTAAAAGAACAAAATCCGGAACATCGCTATCCTCTGTAAAGCCATCAACCTTTTCCACCGGAATCTTCTGTTTGAGCAATTTTTCAATGGCCTTAAGATAATTTTTTTCATCAGGACTAACCAGGGAAATGGCAATACCGCTTACACCGGCACGACCTGTGCGCCCGATGCGATGAATATAATCTTCCGGAATACCTGGAATATCGTAATTGATCACATATGGTAAATTGCTGATATCCAGGCCTCTTGCTGCCACATCCGTTGCCACAAGGATACGAATCTCACCATACTTGAATTCTTTGAGGGTACGCGTCCTTACAGATTGACTTTTGTTGCCATGCAGAGCAAAGGCATTGATTCCTTGTGCGACAAGTTTTTCAGTAAGCTTGTTTGCCCCATGTTTTGTACGGGTAAAAACAAGTACCCTGCTCCAGTCTCCTTTGGTAATCAGATATATGAGAAGAGCTCGTTTATTTGGTTTGGCCACCAGGTGAATTTTTTGCAGAACCGATTCTGCCGCCGTATTATTGGGCGTTACCTCAATATGCTCCGGATTCTGCAGCATTTTTTCGGCAAGATCCCGAATTTGCCGGGTATAGGTAGCTGAAAAGAGCATTGTCCTGCGTTCAGATGGAACAAAATTGAGGATATTAAGAATCTCCTGATTAAATCCCAGATCCAGCATTCTATCTGCTTCGTCAAAAACCAGAAATTCTATGCGGGAAAGATTTAGATGTTCCTGATTCGCAAGATCCAGTAAACGGCCAGGCGTGGCCACAAGAATATCAATACCACGCTCTAATCGGACAATTTGTGGATTGACGCGAACCCCGCCATAGACTACGGTGCATCGCAGGGATACCCTTCTTGCATAGGCTTTAATATTCTCTCCCACCTGCAGCGCCAATTCCCGCGTGGGAGTCAGAACAAGTGCACGAGGGTGTCGATCAATATAGCTCCTGTGACTTAGAATTTCAACCAAAGGAAGTACAAATGCGTCTGTTTTTCCCGTTCCAGTCTGGGCACGGGCAAGAATATCCCGTCCGGCAAGAATAACGGGAATAGCCGCAGCCTGAATAGGAGTAGGATCTGTATACCCCTTGGATTTAATAGCTTTAAGTAATTCTACTCTAAGATTAAGTTGATTAAATAACATATAATATATTCTATATCCTCATTTCCAAACGGTTTCAAGAAGAAAGAATTTTATGTCTTGCAAAAAAAACTGATCTTATATCAGGAGGAAAAGGGGTCACATCTTAAATATTCAATATTGGCATTAAATCCTGCCTGATTTAATCAGGTTGTCATATATAGAAAGCGATCAACTCTTTTTAAATTTTAGCTACAATTTATGCTCTCGTAAAAAGTCGAAAAATCAATTTTCTGCCACAGCATATTGATTATCAAATAAATCGAATACCTATATGTTGTGGTTAAAATAAAATGTTGGGACTTTTTACGAGTGCATCAATATTGAATATTTAAGATGTGACCCCCTTTTTCATATTATTTTCAAAATATAATTGACAATAGGTATTACTGTAGTTATGTTTTTTGTTATAATTTTAAAACTTTTTTAAAATACACAATAAATACAAGCGGAGGTATCTTTATGAAAACTGCAATCTCAATACCTGACAAACTATTTGTCGCCGCTGATCAATATGCAAAAAACCACGGCTTTTCCAGAAGTAATCTTTATGCAAAGGCAGTTGCCCAATTCCTTGAGAAACACCCAACTGATCACATTACAAAACGATTAAACAAGGTCTATGCCAATCAAAACTCAAAATTAAATAAAACTCTTTCTTCCATGCAGTTTAATTCAATCGAAAAAGAAGAATGGTAATAAAACGCGGAGAAATATGGTGGGCTGAACTACCAGAACCAACTGCATCTGAACCTGGTTACAAAAGGCCGTTAAGTGTAATCCAATCAAATGATTTCAATAGCAGCAATATTAATACCATTATTGCTGCTATCATCACATCTAATATTCGTTTGGCGGCAGCTCCCGGCAATATTTTACTGCCTGCTACTAAATCAAAATTATCGAAGAGGAGTGTTGTCAATGTTTCCCAATTAATTACTGTTGACAAATCATTCTTCACAGAAAAAGTACATACCTTATCCAGCAAGCTAATGGAACAAATTGATGATGGTATTCGGCTAGTTCTGAAACTATAAACCATGCATAATATACTAAGGAACGAGGACGAATTAACTTCCCCGTTTTTAAACGGTTTTCCTCTGATATTTTTCAATTTTCAATTGACAATAAAAAGTAATCTCGTATTATAATAAACCCAAGTCGGGCTAATGGCCCTTCGTTCCTAATATAACCAGGTGGAGATTTTTTAATGCAAATAACTGCAACTACTTCCAGATTTTTTAATTGGAGCCTGATACTGGGTGTAATGTCAGGCGGCCTTTTATTATTATCAGGCTGCGACCGACGGCAGCAATCATCTTCGCCACCACCTGTTCCGGAAGTGGCTATAGTTACCATGCAAACACAAAAGCTCATGCTGAGCAGTGAATTACCAGGCCGCACATCTGCTTTTCGTGTTGCGGAGATCAGGCCTCAGATAAGCGGTCTTATACTGAAACGTTTTTTTACGGAAGGTTCCGATGTCAAGGCCGGCCAGATACTTTACCATATTGATTCTGCTCCTTTTCAGGCGGCGTTAGACAATACAAAAGCCGCCCTTGGCAAGGCTGAAGCTAACCTGCCTGCAATTAGTTTAAGAGCAGAGCGCTACACTGAATTGCTCGCGGATAAAGCGGTGAGTCAACAGGACTGTGACGACGTTGCTGCCGCCCTGAAACAGGCCATGGCCGAGATTGAATATTGGAAAGCGCAGGTGGAGACAGCCCGTATCAATCTGAGGTACTGCCATATCATTGCTCCTATCACAGGCCGCATCGGTAGATCCAACGTAACGGAGGGTGGTATTGTGACAGCGTATCAGCCCATTGCCCTTGCAACTATTCAACAACTAAACCCAATTTATGTAGATGTGCCACAATCCACCACAGAATTGCTGCGCCTGAAACGCCGTCTGAAGGATGGCCGCCTTGATTACGATAAAACAAACCAGAACAAGGTCAGGCTTATCCTTGAAGACGGGACACCATATGCACAGGAAGGGATGCTGCAGTTTAGTGATGTTACGGTGGATCCTACGACCGGTTCCGTCATTCTGCGGGTTGTAGTTCCAAATCCGGAATATATTCTCCTGCCTGGCATGTTTGTTCAGGCGGTTATTAAAGAAGGAGTTAAAGCAAAAGCCATTCTTGTTCCTCAACAGGGCGTATCACGTGATCCCAGAGGGAATCCCGTCTCGCTGATTGTGAATGCTGAAAACAATGTTCAGCAAAGAATGCTTACCATAGATCGGGCTATCGGTGACCAATGGCTCGTCTCTAAAGGTCTTTCCCCTGCAGATCGGGTAATTGTTGAGGGAATGCAAAAGGTGCGGCCCGGTGCGGCCGTAAAGGTTGTTTCTTTAAAAAAGGGAGGAACGAAATATGCAGGAGATAAAAATACGGCCAGGCCGTAAGGAACGTACTTAAATGTTATCAAAATTTTTTCTGGCACGCCCGGTCTTTGCATGGGTCATTGCCATCGTTATGATGGTGGCCGGCGGACTGGCAATTTATAATCTGCCTATATCACAATATCCCCCCATCGCTCCTCCATCCATCGCTATTGAGTCGTTTTATCCAGGGGCATCTGCGGAGACTGTTGAGAATACTGTAACCCAAATAATTGAACAGAAGATGACAGGCTTTGACAAAATGCTCTACCTTTCCGCAACCAGTAATTCAGCCGGAGCCTCGCGTCTGGAGCTGACTTTTGCTCCTGGGACAGATCCGGATCTTGCCTGGTCCAAGGTGCAAAACAAACTCCAGCTCGCCATGGCCAGCCTGCCCGATGTGGTTCAACGTCAGGGGGTCAAGGTCAGCAAGTCAACAAAAAATTACCTTCTGATAATAGGTCTGATTTCCGAAGAGAGCAGTATAAACAGCAATGATCTGCGTGACTATGCCCAGTCAAATCTTGAAAAAGTGCTGGCACGGGTGCCGGGCGTGGGCGAGGTGCAAAATTTCGGAACCCAGTATTCCATGCGGATCTGGCTCAATCCTGACAAGCTGACCAATTATCATTTAACAATAGAAGATGTCATTATGGCGCTTAAGGCATACAACGTTGAGGTCTCAGCAGGTCAGTTCGGCGGGACACCGGCAATAAAAGGTCAGCGGCTGAATGCCTCCATCATTGTTCAGCATCTGCTCCAGACTCCTGAAGAATTTGCCGGCATCCCCATCCGCACCAATCCGGACGGTTCCATCGTTCGTATAATGGATGTCGGGCGGGTGGAACTGGGAACAGAACGTTATGATGTTATAGCCCGCTATAACAGCAAACCCAGCGCCTTTATGGCCATTCGCAAGGTCTCCGGCGCCAATGCTCTGGAAACGGCTGATCGCATTAAAAAAAAACTGGCAGAGATGAGCCGGTATTTTCCTCCGGGCATGAAGGTGGTTTATCCCTATGATACCACCCCATTTACCAGGGTGGCTATTGATGAAGTAGTCAAGACCCTGTTCGAGGCGATTCTGCTGGTCTTTGTGATTATGTATCTTTTTATGGGAAACCTCCGGGCTACTCTGATTCCGACCATCGCGGTGCCGGTAGTACTCATGGGGACATTTGCGGTTCTTGGACTTTTCGGATTTTCAATCAATATGCTGACCATGTTCGCCATGGTACTCTCTATCGGTCTTCTTGTGGATGATGCTATCGTGGTGGTGGAAAACGTAGAAAGAATTATGAGCGAGGAGGGACTTTCTCCCAGGGAAGCCACGGCCAAATCGATGGAGGAGATCACCAGCGCCCTGATCGGCATCGGGCTGGTGCTTTCGGCGGTGTTCGGCCCAATGGCGTTCTTTCCAGGCTCCACTGGGGTTATTTACCGTCAATTTTCAGTGACTATCATAGCATCCATGCTGCTTTCGGTTCTCGTGGCTCTAATCCTTACTCCAGTTCTCTGCGCGTCCCTCCTTAAGCCGGTGGCCGCAGGGCATGAACCGGCAGACAATGCCATCTTTTTTTTGCGCCCCTTTTTCAGGTGGTTTGACCGCGTTTTTTATGGTGCAAGAGACCACTATTTAAGGCTGGTAGGCCGGATTCTTGAGAAAAAACTGCGGTACCTGTTTCTGTTTTTGCTTATTGTGGCGGCGATGTGGTATTTGTTTCAGCGGATGCCAACCGCCTATCTTCCGAATGAAGACCAGGGTGTCATGTTTGTTCAGGCCATACTTCCGTCAGGTTCAACACTGGAACAGACAGAAAAAGTTATGGAAAAGATCAATAACCATTTTATGGTGGACGAAAAAGATGCTGTGGAATCCTTTGCATCGGTTTCAGGTTTCAGCTATTCAGGCCAGGGACAGAACGTGGCCTTAGGATTTGTCCATTTCAAAGACTGGAAGCTGCGTGAACGGCCGGAGCTGAAGGTTGAGGCAGTAGTCGGCAGAGCCATGCGGGCGTTTTCACAAATTCCCAACGCCAGGGTATTCGCCTTCCCTCCGCCGGCGGTTATCGAACTGGGCAACGCCATGGGATTTGATTTTCAATTGCAGGATCGTGGCGGCCTTGGTCATTCTGCCCTGATGGCGGCCCGCAACCAACTCCTCGGCATGACCGCACAGGATCCAGGCATTATCAGGGTACGGCCCAACGGTATGGAAGATGTGCCCGAATACCGGATTAAGGTTGACTGGGAAAAAGCCGGTGCGCTGGGGGTTCCTATCACCTCCATCCACAATACCATCGCAGCGGCCTTCGGCAGTGCCTATGTTAATGACTTTATTAAAGCCGGACGAGTCAAACGGGTTTTTGTGCAAGCGGACGCACCCTACAGAATGCTGCCAAAAGATTTAAAAAAACTATATGTTCGTAATACCGTGGGCAAAATGGTTCCATTTTCCTCTTTTGCGGCCGGTCATTGGATATATGGTTCTCCCAAGCTGGAGCGCTACAACGGTTTTCCGTCAATCAATATCTGGGGCGAGCCGGCGCCGGGGAAAAGTTCCGGGGAGACGATGCTGGCTATGGAAAAAATCGTCTCCAGGCTGCCCAATGGGATCGGATTTGACTGGACAGGGCTTTCTTACCAGGAACGGATGGCCGGTTCCCAGACGTCATTGCTATATGCTTTTTCCATTCTCGTGATTTTTCTTTGTCTCGCTGCTCTGTATGAGAGTTGGCCTGTCCCCATCGCCATTTTGCTTTGTTTGCCACTGGGGATTATCGGCGGAGTCATCACTTCAACCATTCGTGGGCTGCCCAATGATGTCTATTTCCAAATAGGATTACTGACTATCCTGGGTCTGACCACCAAAAACGCCATTTTAATTATCCAGTTTGCCAAAGCCAGGGTCGACGAAGGGATGGAGCTGAGTAAGGCGACTCTGGAAGCAGCGAGGTTAAGACTTCGTCCCATCATCATGACTTCACTCGCCTTCGGGTTTGGTATCCTGCCGCTTGCCATTGCGAGCGGGGCTGGATCAGGAGCACAACAGGCCATTGGCACCGGAGTTCTGGGGGGGACATTTACTTCTACCTTTCTGGTAACTTTATTTGCGCCGCTCTTTTATGTAATAATCTATAAGCTATTAGGCAAACATAGTTCCTAATGCGGCATAGCTGGAACCAAAAAAAATTTATCACGAAAACACGAAAATCTGGATGTTATTATTTCGCGTTTTCGTGATTGTTTTTTAAATTTTCTGCCAGAAGAAACACGTACTTCAGGAGTAAGGAACGGGGAGGAAATAAAAGTATGTCAGGAGAGCAGCAAGATGAATAAACAACTTTTTTTTTTACTGGCTGGAATCGTCCTCGTATCGGCCGGATGCAGTCTGGCACCGGAATATACACAACCTAAAGCACCGATTCCGGAACAGTGGCCACAGGGAGCGGCCTACAAAAAAATTAGTGATCCACCAGGGGTTTTGGCTATCCCGAAGCTGAGCAGAAATGAGTTTTTCGCCAATGAACAGCTTCAACAAATTATTGCAATGGCCCTAAAGAATAACCTTGACCTGCGGCTTGCCGCCTTGAATGTAGAAAGGGCGCGTGCTATGTATGGCATTCAACGGGCTGAACTATTACCAGTGGTTGATGCTGCGGCCAGTGGAAGCAAGCAGCGTATACCCGCTGATCTCTCTACCACCGGCAAATCAATGACCTCGGAAAAATATGGTGTCGCTCTGGGCATCAGTTCCTGGGAGATTGATTTTTTTGGCCGGATCCGCAGTCTGAAAAATAGAGCATTGCAGGAATATCTGGCAACAGATCAGGCGCGTCGCAGTGTACAAATAGCGCTGGTCTCCGAAGTTGCAGGAATATACCTGACCCTTGCTGCAGATCAGAAAAATCTGAAACTGGCCAAATTGACTCTTGAAACACGGCAAGCCGCCTATAATTTAATCCAAAAACGTTATAAGGTCGGACTCGCGACCGAACTGGATATGCGTCGAGCTCAAATTCCGGTGGATGCTGCACGGGGAGATGCCGCCCGCTATATGCAATTGACTGCACAGGATAAAAACGCCTTGAACCTTCTGGCCGGCTCCCCGGTGCCAAAAGAGTTCTTGCCGCAGAGTTTGAGCAGCGTGCCTCCACTCAAGGATATTTCTCCCGGCCTTTTTTCCGGGATATTGCTGAGCAGGCCGGATATTATGGCCGCAGAACATAGGCTCAAGGGAGCTTATGCCTTTATAGGTGCGGCCAGGGCAGCTTTTTTTCCACGTATTTCCTTAACAACAGCGCTGGGAACCGAAAGCGCTGAGCTGTCCGGCCTTTTTAAATCCGGCTCGGGCACCTGGAATTTTGCTCCTCAGATCGCTGTACCAATTTTTGACGCTCGAACCTGGGCTGCGCTGCGAGTCAGCAAAGCAGATCGCAAAATCGTTTTAACCCAATATCAAAAAACAATTCAAACGGCCTTCAGAGAGGTAGCTGACGCCCTTGCCATGCAGGGTACAATAAATCAGCAGGTATCTGCGCAAAAATCTCTGGTTAATGCTGTTGCAGAAACATATCGTCTCTCTAATAAACGCTATACAACGGGAATTGACAGCTACCTTGGCGTCCTTGATGCGCAACGCTCCTTTTACGCAGCTCAACAGGGGCTTGTTTCGCTTCGTCTGGCCGGGCTCGCCAATCAGGTGAGGCTTTATGCTGTGCTGGGGGGAGGAAGTGAATGATTTTCTGCGCAGGGGTAAAGCGATTATTATAATCCACAAATAATTTTTAAAAAAACGGAGGCGAAATAATTTCCACAAGCAAGCATTACATGTAACGATTATGCTGAATATAAAAAAAGTAAAAGAAAATTTATATAAACGAGAACAAATAAAAAAAGAGGCTCGACTTAAACGTTTTGATGCAGCCATAAGTGATTTTAATGCAATCATTCAAATGATCATCAATCAATATTCTCCTAAAAAAATCGTGCAATGGGGTTCATTATTACATGCTGAACAGTTTGATGAAAATTCGGATATTGATATTGCCATAGAAGGGATTTTGGATGCAGCAAAATATTTTGCGCTATTGGGTGATGCAATGAAATTGACACGTTTTCCACTGGATATCATTCAATTAGAAAAAATTGAACCTGAATTTGCAGAATTGATTTTATTAAAGGGAAAAATTATTTATGAATCTTGAAATAAATATTCAAAGGAACGGGGACGAAATAACTTCTTCAAGTAGGCGCACAGATTTAGGTCAGGTTTCTTCGATCTAAAAGTAGAAAAGTTGCAGGAATAGCAAGCTATTTCAAGATTTTTTTACTTTTAGATCGGGCAAAGATGGCCTGAATCTGTGATGCATAGTTGAGGAAGTTAATTCGTCCTCGTTTCAAAGCTTGCGCAGTGAAATCAACAAGTCACTTTCAGTACTGGCTCGTATAGAGAATTATATTGTAGATTTTCAACAACAAAAATTAATAAAAAAATCCAGTCTCGATGAAGCAATGATCGTCACACAGGCTCTTACAAATTATTATACTTGTATAGAAACTCTTTTTGTTCGTATTTCTAAATTTTTTGAAAATAATCTTGATAAGGAACAATGGCATCGTTCCTTGCTGGAAAAAATGACATTAGAAATTGAGGATGTCAGGCCGAAAGTTATTTGCGAATCAGTATATCATGGCCTGTTGGAATTGTTAAAATTTCGACATTTTTCAAGATATTATTTTGAATTGGACTATGACTGGGATAAATTGAAATTTTTATTGAAAAAATTTAATGATATTCATATTCAATTAAAGATTGACCTTTCTAACTTTAATTATTTTTTAAACAGGTTGCTGGAAAAAAGTTAAAATTATTTTGCCTTCGTTCCTAAAGAATATTTCAAGAATGACGATAAAGAGATTAAGGAACGGTGACGAAATTGTTTCGGCCCCGTTCCTAAGTTTAAAGTTTACTGTCTTCATTCAGAGGGGGAGCAAGATATGTCATTTTCACTTACAGATTCAATATCAAAAAAAATTTTCAGCATAATAAGCCTCGCTGTACTCACAATTTTACTTATGCTTTTTACGGGTCTTTATTTTGTAAAAGTTCTCAATCGGGTACAACTCATAGGAGCATTTGAACGCGAACATTCCGTTAGTCAGTTTGTGGGTATATCAAAATTTTATCAATATGTGCAAAGCAAAGATCAACATGATTATGATTTATTTAAAAAAAATATTGACCACACCATATCATATTCACATTATTTTGGAAGTTTAAAAGAAGATGTGAAAAAAAATTCGATATCACAAGTAGCAAAACATATGGATGCAATATTTTCCGAATGTAATTATGAAGAGGCAAAAGACATTGCCTTTATTGTAAAAATATTTTCTTCATCTCCTATTATTGCCAAATTAGTGGAACACTCTATAGCAAGCGAAAAAGTAACCCGAAAATTTGTAGACCTGGGGCAGGAGTATATCTCCTCTGAAAATGAACTCCGGAAAATGAAAATTATTCATGAAATGAAATTACTTGATAATGAGCTAACGTCAATACCGGCAGAATTCGCTAAAACAGTTGCCCAGCTTGCAAGCTGGGCACTTTCTTTGGCAAAAAAAGTACTTTGGGGTATTTTTTCTATTGCATTTGTTCTCAGCATTACAATTGCGATTTTCATATCACGTTCCATCACGGCCCCTCTTGCAAAATGCGTTGAATTTGCAGCCAGGATCGCAGATAGTGATCTTTCTGAACGTCTGTCAATAACTTCCAAAGATGAAACTGCCCATTTAGCCAGAGCAATGAATGAAATGTGCGATAATGTTAGTGAAAATCTTAAACAGATTGCGGCAGCATCAGTTCAGCTTGAGGATGGTTCCAATAATCAGGCTGCTTCAATTGAGGAAACATCATCATCTTTGGAAGAAATAACATCCATGACTAAACAAAATTCAGATAACTCTGATGTGGCAAACAGCGCTATGGTTACTGCAAATGATGTATTGGGAAAATCTATAGAAATAATGAGCAACCTGACAATTTCAATGGATGAATTATCCGTATCAAGTAAGGAAACGCAAAAAATTGTTAAAACAATTGATGAAATTGCCTTTCAAACAAACCTGCTGGCTTTAAATGCCGCAGTGGAAGCTGCGCGGGCAGGTGAAGCTGGTGCCGGTTTTTCCGTTGTAGCGGAAGAGGTCAGAAATCTTGCACTTCGTTCTGCCGAAGCAGCGAGAAGCACAGCAGGCTTGATTGATAATACCGTTAACAAAATTAATATTGGATCTGAACTTGTCAGTAAAACATCTTCTGCTTATAAGGAAGTCGAATCTAATTCTGCCCAGGTTGGAGAACTGCTTCAAAAAATTGCCGCAGCATCACGGGAACAGTCACAAGGTATTGCTCAAATAAACTCAGCAGTTGCTACGCTGGATACTGTTGTACAACAGAATGCAGCTAATGCTGAAACCTTAGCGAGAAATGCGGAAACATTTAAAACAATATAGGTAGAAAAAACAGAAAGGCTCAAAGCCAGGAAGGTTTAAAAAAGGTCAAAAAACGGCCTTGTAATCTTTCTGGCTTTTTTTGTTTTTGAACGAGTCATATGGAACAAAATCAAGGATAATGAGTTTTTTTCCTTAATAAAATAGAATTATTATGGTATAATAAATGTTTTTCCCAACTATGCTTCTAAGGAACGGGGACAGCTCATGCGCAAGATTTTTTTTGATAAACGAGACCATCAATTATTGAATATTGTCAATGATGTACTCACCAGGAACAGCGCCAGTAAATATACAAGAAAAATAGTTTACCCTTATCTTCATCCGCACGGCATAAAAGAGAT
>Ga0209633_10004077_pt1 | contig 13255 bp, 11 predicted proteins | sample Cruoilmetagenom1_FD_187290 | JGI IMG/M metagenome (GOLD analysis project Ga0209633, IMG submission 187290) | Oil polluted marine microbial communities from Coal Oil Point, Santa Barbara, California, USA - Sample 1 (SPAdes) (version 2) | ecosystem: Environmental > Aquatic > Marine > Oil seeps ... | reverse complement strand
ACAGTTTAAAATCGGATTTATTATTCCCATTCAATTGTGGCAGGTGGTTTAGAGCTTATATCATATACTACTCTGTTCACACCTTTTACACTATTTATAATTTTATTTGATGTTTCTTGTAAAAACTCATACGGCAAATTTACCCAATCTGCCGTCATTCCATCAGTAGATGAAACCGCTCTAAGAACAACTGCTTTTTCATATGTGCGCTCATCACCCATAACTCCAACCGAATTTACAGGCAGCAACATCGCACCTGCCTGCCAAACATCATCATATAAATTCCATTTTTTTAATCCGTTTATAAAAATGAAATCAACTTCCTGCAACATCCGCACCTTATCAGCTGTAATATCTCCTAAAATTCGAATTCCCAAACCAGGTCCCGGAAAAGGATGTCTCCCTAACAGCTCAGCATCAATATTTAATGACTTTCCAACCCTTCGAACCTCGTCCTTAAAAAGCATACGTAAAGGCTCAACAATTTTCAACTTCATAAAATCAGGTAAACCCCCTACATTATGATGCGATTTTATAGTTGCTGATGGGCCTTTTACTGAAACTGATTCAATTACATCAGGATATATTGTGCCCTGTGCTAACCAATCCACATTACTTACCAGATGTGCTTCATCATCAAAAACCTCAATAAATACTTTTCCTATTGCTTTACGCTTTAATTCAGGATCATCAATTCCTTTTAGTTCAGTCAAAAAACGTGCCGAAGCATCAACACCTTTTACATTAAGACCCATGTGTTTATATTGGTCTAACACATTCTCGAACTCATTTTTCCTCAGTAAACCGTTATTAACAAATATACAATATAATTTTTCCCCTATTGCTCTATGCAGTAGTACCGCTGCAACGGTTGAGTCTACGCCACCGGAAAGACCTAAAACCACTTTGTCATTCCCTAATTGTTCTTTTAACTCAGCAATTTTCGTTTCTACAAATGAATTTGGAGTCCAATTTTGCTCAACCCCGGCAATATTTACTAGAAAGTTCTGAAGCAGTTGTTTTCCGTCCTTAGTATGATATACTTCAGGATGAAATTGAATGGCATATGTATTTTCATCATCAATTTTATAAGCTGCATTTTCAACGTCATTTGTACTCGCTATTTTTTTAAAATTTTTAGGTAATTCAACAATAGTATCTCCATGACTCATCCAGACTTGAGAACCTTCACCGATTTTATCAAATAAATGACTTTCATTATTTATATAGGATAAATTTGCTCTACCATATTCTCTTATTTTTGAAGGTTCTACCCTTCCACCATATGTATCGACAAGATATTGTGCTCCGTAACAAATACCGAGTAATGGCAAATTTCCTTTAATATCTTTTAAATTAGGATGTGGAGCATCTTCATTGTGCACCGAAAATGGACTTCCAGATAAAATTACAGCATTAAATTCATCAAATAAAGGATGGTGATTGTAAGGAAATATTTCGCAAAAAATATTGAGTTCTCTAACTCTACGTGCAATTAATTGAGTGTATTGCGATCCGAAATCTAAAATAAGTACTTTTTGTTGCATCCGCAAAAGTAAACTTAATTCATAAAACTTAAAATGGATTTACTAAAATATTTAGTAATTTGCTAAGGAATAACTTAAACCGATGAAAAAAATAATTTTATTCCATTTAGTTTTTGTCTTAGGATTATCTACTATTTGTGCACAAAGTGCTTCTTACCAGAGAAATAAAATTGAAAAAATAAAACAAGGATCTGTTTTTACGAAAATTATAAATCGGGAATTACCTGCAACTATTGTTTATGAAGATGACGATATCATTGCTTTTGTACCTCTAAGAACGCAAGCACCTGTTCATTTATTAATTGTTCCAAAAAAAGAAATCTATACAATTAATGATGCGACTGAAGAAGACACGTTGCTGCTTGGCAAATTAATTTTAGTAGCCAAAAAATTAGCCGAAGAAAATGGCATTTCCGAAACCGGTTATCGCCTTTCAATGAATATTAATGAAGATGCCGGTCAATCTGTTTTTCATTTACATATGCATTTATTAGGCGGTGAAAAATTAGGGCCGATGCTAACGCAAAAAAAATAACCTTTTATTTAACCATAATCTAAAAAAATGAAGCATTTAAAACTAACCTTTTTGCTACTGTTGACAATAAATTTTTTAATAATACCTAACCTATATGCTCAAGAAAATAAACCACATCTGGGTGACGGCCCATTTGAACAACTTATTATAAGGGGAATTACTTTAATTAATGGGAATGGTGCGCCTCCTGTAGGTCCTGTAGATATTGTTGTTGAAAATAATATTATAAAAGATATAAAAGTTGTTGGATATCCAGGAGTTGAAATTGATCCGAATAAACGCCCACAGTTAAAACAAGGTGGTAAAGAATTACTTGCTGGTGGGATGTATTTATTACCTGGTTTTATAGATATGCATGGACATATTGGAGGTGTTGCACAGGGTGCCGATGCTGATTATGTATTTAAATTATGGATGGCTCATGGTATTACAACAGTGAGAGAACCCAGTGGTAGAGGTATTGATTGGACCCTGAACTTGAAAAAATTGAGTGCATCAAATAAAATAATTGCTCCTAGAATAGTGTCCTATACGGGGTTTGGACAAGTAAGCGGTACTTTTAACCCTCTAAATGATGCTCCAATCAACACTCCGGAAATGGCAAGGCAATGGGTTCGCGCAAATGCGAAAAAGGGAGCAGATGGAATTAAATTTTTTGGCGCAGAACCCGAAATAATGAAGGCCGCATTAGATGAAAACAAAAAGTTAGGTTTAGGATCAGCTTGTCATCATGCCCAGATGAGTGTTGCAAGATGGAACGTATTACATTCTGCCAGAGCAGGTCTTACTTCTATGGAACACTGGTATGGATTACCCGAAGCATTATTCGATGATAAAACTGTTCAAAATTATCCTTTAAATTATAACTATAATAATGAACAACATCGTTTTGAGGAGGCAGGCAAACTTTGGGAACAAGCTGCAAAACCATATTCTGAGCATTGGAATAATGTAATGAATGAATTGTTGTCTTTAGACTTTACAATTGATCCTACATTTAATATTTATGAGGCGAGTAGAGATCTGCATAAGGCGAGAAGAGCAGAATGGCATGAAGAATATACCTTACCATCCTTATGGAAATTCTATCAACCTAGTAAAATATCACACGGCTCTTATTGGCATTATTGGGGAACAGAACAAGAAATTGCCTGGAAAAAGAATTATCAATTATGGATGACCTTTGTCAATGAATATAAAAATAGAGGTGGCAGGGTCACTGCAGGTTCTGATTCCGGATTTATTTTCCAATTGTATGGATTCGCTTATATCAGAGAGTTAGAATTATTAAGAGAAACCGGATTTCACCCCTTAGAAGTAATAAGATCTGCAACATTAAATGGAGCTGAAGCATTAAAAATGGATGACAAAATAGGTTCAGTACAAATAGGAAAGTACGCCGATTTCGTAATTGTTGAAGAAAACCCATTAGAAAACTTAAAAGTATTGTACGGAACGGGTGCCATTAAACTAACTCAAGACAATCAAGTAACAAGAGTGGGTGGTGTAAAATATACCATAAAAGATGGCATTATTTACGATGCCAAACAACTACTAGCTGAGGTAAAACAACAAGTTAAAGAATCAAAAGAGAAGGAAAATTTTAAAATCTTGCAACCCGGTGTTAAAAATTAATTAGTAATTAATTGAGCTCTTTGCGTCTAAAATTGTAAATAATTCACAATGAAAAATTCAATTCAACTACTGCTAAGAATCATAATTGCGGTCATTTTAGTACAAACCTTAAGATATAAATTTACTGCCCATCCAGATAGTGTTTATATTTTCAGTAAAGTTGGTTTAGAACCTTATGGAAGAATTGCGATTGGTATTCTTGAACTAATAGCAGCCATATTAATTCTAATACCAAAAACTGTATGGTTAGGTGCTTTATTAAGTCTTGGTATTATTACCGGTGCCATTGTAATGCATCTAACTAAATTAGGCATTGAAATAAATGGTGATGGTGGTATGGTATTTTATATGGCAATTGTGGTTTTTGTCTTATCACTGATAATTTTGTGGATAAAAAGGAAAAGTGTACCATTTATTGGTAAAAACCTGTAAATCATTAGTTTTTATTGATTTATCTATAAAATTAGCCTATATTTGACCTATTGATTTATTTCAATAAGAAAAAATTGCTATTTCCAAATTTACATAATATCTAACTGATTAACAGTGGTTAATCTTATTGGGTAACTATTAAATTATTAACATGAGTATTTTATACTCCCCAAATTGCTATGAAAATGTTAACCGATTTAAGACTAAAAATTGATGAGAATACTAAGTCCATTGACTTAGCTATTTCAAAATATTTCGCCAATCGACTTGGAGTTAAAGATGTAAAAACTATTAATGCATTAGGCGTTAATGGTGATTTAACTTTCAGTCAAAAAGTAAATATTTTTTGCGACATAATGCCACTTACAAAAATAGATAAGGCGAAATTGAAAGTATACATTAAGATCAATAATGAGATTGTACTAAACAACGATATTTTGACTTATGACCAATATTTTTCAAATTTAAATTGCTATCACCCTTTTCTTTTTAACACTTATTTAAAGAGTGATGAAATAATTTCTATTAAAGAAAAACTCACATTTACTATTCACCAATTAATTGATGATGTGGTTGAACTAATAGAAGCGTATATTAAAAAACCACAAATTTATTATAATAAAAATGTAGGTATTACGCTGCCTGAATAGTACTTTAGCTTTATTATTTAAATCTTAAACAAGTGAAGCCTATTAGAAAAGCTGTTATGGCTGTGCTAATAAATAATGTTGGTAAAATATTGATTGGTTCTTCGCCTAGAGATGGTGGTTACAAATTCCCACAAGGCGGATTAGATCCGAATGAAGATGTTATCACAGGAATAAAGCGAGAACTAAATGAGGAACTGGGTGTATTAATTACAGATGCCGATATTATTTTTGTATGCAATAAAAAGGTTCGTTATTACTACCCTCCCAAAGACCCTTATTACATCTTTAGCGCACAAGAATTATCTATAGTAAAAATAAAGTACAATACTCAGATGAATTTAATTCCTCAAGACGATGAGTTTGATGAATTACTATGGATAAAACCTGCAGAACTTCACAAATACGATACAAATTTTAGATCTAGCGCCTATCATCAAGCCTTAGAGATATGTGGCTTAATATAAAGCTACTTTGTTCTATTTTGCTAAAATTTAGTACATTTAGCTATAAAAAAAGATATTCCATGAAGATAGCTTACTTAGTATTCATTTTCAGTTTTTTACTTACTTTCCAAATTAGTAATGCTCAAAATAAACAAACTATTGATAGCTTAATAAAAGTATATAAAGAACTACCCGATGACACGTTGAAGGTTGGTATTCTTGGAGATTTATATTATGCCACAAAGTATATAGATGTAACCCTGTCTAAAAAATATGCCTTTGAGCGTTTAAGATTGGCTCAAAAAATAAATTATAAACTTGGAATTGCACACGGCAACTATACTATGAGTAATTATTACGATAATTTAGACAAGGGGGATTCTGCAAAAGTTTATTTAAACAAGGCCTTAGAATTATATGTCAATTTAGGTCATAAATCAGGTCAATTCAACACAAAACATTTGCTTGCTGTTTCAGCAGCAAGGGAAGGAAAGTATGATAAAGCCATTAAAGTCTATACTGAATGTATTGAAAATAGAAAGGAAGTAGGCGATTCAATGAAGTTAGCTGGTACATATATTAGTAGAGCTAAGTCTTATGAGAATAAAGGAAATCATCAAATTGCTTATAGCGATATTATTGAAGCCCTAAAAATTTATGACAAAATAGACCAGCCATTATGGCAAGCCGATGCATTATATCAATTAGGCGTTTTAGAAGGGATTTTTAAAAATTATGATAAGGCTATTGAGCATAGTATTAAAGCTTTTAATATTTACGAGCAGTACAATGACAAAAAGTTTATGGGAACGTCAGCTAACGGAATTGGAGTCTATTATATGCATCTCAAAGATTATGAAAATGCCAAAATATTCCTTAAAAAGAGTATAAAATTATGTAAAGAAGTGCAACTTAGGACTTTTGAAGGGTCAGCCAAAAAAAATCTTGGTCTGGTTTATGTTAAACAAAAACAATACAACCTAGGTATAAAATATTTGCAAGAGGCTCTTACAATTCATAGAGAAGAACAACGTGAACTTTTATTACTCGAAACACTTGTGTCACTTGGGTATTCACATAATGAAATTAACAAACCCTTAGAAGCTCTTAAGTACTTAAACGAAGCAGATAAGTTACAAAAAAGTAAGGCATTAAGTGGTAATCCTGCCAAAATTTATGAAGGAAAGTCAAAAGCTTTTGAAACTCTTCGGAATTATAAACAGTCACTCGAAGCCTACAAATTGTTTAAAGTTAGAAACGATAGTGTTTTTAATTCTGAGAAATCTAAGCAAATAGAAGAATTAAAAACCATTTACGAAACAGAAAAAAAAGAACAACAAATTGTATTGCAGAAAAATGAAATAGAACTATTAGAACAAAAAGGTAAAATAAGTAATCTTCAAAAAACACTTTTAGGTGGTGGAATGTTATTGAGTTTAGGTATCGTTAGCTTTGGTTTTTACGGGTTCAAACAAAAAATAAAACGCAATAAATTAGAAAAAGAAAAAGTAGATGTAGAATTGGCTTTTAAAAAGAAAGAACTCACTACCCATGCCCTACATCTTGCTAAAAAGAATGAAACATTAGAAAGTTTAAAACAAAAAGCTGAGGAGCTAAAATCGTCAGATACCATTCAAAATGGATATCAGCAGCTCATAAGTACTATTAATTTTGATTTACAGGACGATAATAACTGGGAAAACTTTAGTAAATATTTTCAAGAGGTTCATAAAGACTTTAATAGTAACGTAAAACAAAAATTCCCTGAAGTAACTTCAAATGAATTGCGTTTAATGTCCTTGCTAAAAATGAATTTATCCTCAAAAGAAATCGCCAATATCTTGAATATTTCACAAGAAGGGATCAAAAAAGCACGCTATAGACTACGTAAAAAATTAAATATAACGACTGAAGATTCACTGCAAGATTTAGTGTTAAGTCTTTAAATATAGGTATTTCAGACACTGTCCACTCTTTGTCCTTTTCAAAATTTTGGACTGTCCACTCTTTGTCCACCCATTAAATTTTTACCCTCAAAATTCATGAAATATGTTTGTGGTGTCATAAAAAATGACAAACCGTTTTGTGGTGTCTTGCGCTTACTCGGGCTGCAGACCTTTATAGCGCAAGGTCACACAAAACTAAGTTTAACCACAAAACATAATATCATGAAAAAGTTAAGAATTTTAACTATCTACCTTTTTATTGTAAGTTTTACATTTTCTTCTTGTTCAAGTGACGACAGCGAATCATTCACACCAACGGCATCTGATATAATGGTTACTACAGATGAAAACCCAGATTCAGGAACAATTTTAGGAACCATTACAACTAACTTAACGGGAAATCTTAATTACACAATTACATCTCAACCTGTCAGTAATGCCTTAAGTATTAATAACATTACTGGTGAAGTTTCGGTTGGAGATCGTTCTAAATTTGATTTTGAAACCAACCCACAAGTAACAGCTTCTGTAACAGTAACTAACGGACCCTTAGAAGCCATTTCAGAAGTATCAGTTTCCCTAAATGATATAGATGATATTGCGTCATTTTTAACTATCTCAAAAAGCGCATATGAAGCCGCAAACACAAACGACTGGGTTTTGATTACAGAGGATGAATACAACTTATTAGCCTCAAACCTCAATGATGTTTCTAGAGTTGGTACTACAGAAGAGCAGTATGATATTGAACCCACTATTTTTTTAAACTCTGTAAAGACTTTCGCTAATAATAATAGCGCTAACATTCCATCTGACAGTTTCGTATTTGCATTTACATATTACACAATAAGAACTCAAGCTCCATCAATTGTAATAAAACAATCTTCGACAAGTGTTACTGAAGGTTATTCAGATTTAGGTAACCCTACTCCTGAGCATAGTGGAGGTGGCAATGTATACTTTGTTATAAAATCAAATGATTCAAAAATAACATCGGAAGGTTTTTTAGCTATGTATATGGGTGATAATAATGCTCCTGGTTTTAGAATAGACATCACTGAAAGTATGAATGTTTCTAATAGTGGAAATGTTAACATGCTCAATAATCAACCTAATAATTGGCTCTATTTATATCAAGGATTAAGCACTACTCAAAAGCAATGGGATTAAACTCCATCTTTAAAATTTTAACCACAAAACATTATGAAAACAAAAAGAAAAATATTTAAAAAAATATACTTATTACTCGCACTAATCATTTCTTTAAGCTGTACAGTTAATGAAGAGCATTTTAATTTACCTGCAGCAGACAATGGAGAAATCTCAAATATTAATTTAACTCCGGAGGGTACCATAACAGAAACTGAAAACGGTTATATGGTTGATGGTAGTCTAACAGTTGAAACACAGGCATCAGGTGATGTTGTATTTAACAACGCAAATCTAGATATCCAGTTTGACGAAAATGGCTCACTAATGAGCGTTAGCGGTACAGCTGAAATTCCGGTATCATCAAATTATTTTGAATTTGAAACTCCTGTTCAGGCAGATATAGGTTTCTTTACAGGAAAGTTTCTCAATGAAAATAAAGATTTTGAGATACGATTAGTAGATGAACGTTCTTATTTTGTATTCGCTATTTCTGTAGGTATTGAATTAAAGCTTGGCACTAATGACGATCCTGATGCACAAAAACCACTGTCCATTGAAGCTCCGGTCGGAGGACATATCACATTTATTGCCGATTATACAGACCCTATGTTTTTCTTTTCGCTAGGTGGTGATGCACTTGATGGTGATGGTGACAATGGTAATAATAACAATGGTAATGGAAATTCCAGCCATTCTAAACTGGCAAGTGTAAGTTTTGGAGCTTCTTGGGAGTCAAATTTTATGTATACACCTACCAATCCCGTAGATGGAAATGTTGTTGAATTTCAAGCAAATCAGGTAACAGGCGGTTCTGTGTCATTCTTTAAGGTATTAGAAGCCTCTGGTATGTATTATCAAAATAGAGGTTTCAGTGCAGATGTTGATTTTAATGAACCTATGGAGTCTGACTTCGGCGTAAATTATCGTGCAGGTATTAACGGGAAACTAGATCTTTCTTTAGAGATTACTTCATTTGTTTCTTTTGGTTTTCCAATTGGTTCAGGTAGTGCTGCTGTAGTTGCTGAAGCAAGTACGAACAATGGCATTATTGCCAAAGCCTTTATAAACGGGCTTGTAGAACCAGATCTTTCGTGGTGGCCGAATTTTATTCCGGTAAAACCGGGAGGAAATCTAAATGCTTATGGTTTCGTTGAACAAACAGGTAATTTTGATATTGGCTTATCTGGTGCTTTAAATCTAGAAACACCCACAGGTACACAGGCTATTGGTGGTGCCATGCGGGCAACCCCCCAAGCATTTACCATGGAGGGACAAGTAACTATAGACAATGAAATTTGGGAAGCAAATGGTACGTTCACAAAAGATGAAACCAAAGTTATTGCCATTACACCGGGTAACTTTGGAGAAGGTATTACTGAAACTGTTACTGCTCAGATTGATGCAGCAATTGAAACAACCGAACAAGCGATAGCCAACCTGGAAGCTGCCAATGAACAATATGAACTTGAATTAAGTTTAAGAGGTCTAAGAACTGCACTACCGGATATTATTGATCGTGCTCATAATGATATTAATGATGCGGTTTCAAGTGCTATTACAAGTGGTAGAAACCAGACAAATCAGGAATTAGGTCAAAATGGACGAAAAATATGTAGTGATAATTTTAACTCAGTAGTAAATGGCATTGTACAACCCTACCGAGATGCTTTAAACCGACTTAAAAATGCTGTTAATGATTCTAACGACAATACACAAACTAGAATAGAAATAGAAGGAGCACTTAGACAACTGGCGAGTAGAGATCGTATCAATAGTACTAAAAAAGTAACGATTACGCATGGCACGAAAACTCCAAATTGTTGGTTTCAGGCAACGTCAGAGAGAAATGTTACTATAAATGAAACCGTTATTAATTCAGAACAAAAAGGACAATTATTAGAAGCAGCAGATAATGTAAAATTCATTGCTGAAGCAGAGGGTATCAAATTTGATGCACAAATTATTGTTGACCAGTTACCCACCACTGAAGAACTAGAAAATTTAAGAGATGGTGTAGAAACTTGTGTATCTGATTTGACTAGTGGCTTAGGCGAAGCCGGATTTAGATACAATCATAATACGGAAGAGTTTAACTATTTCATCGTAATAAATGGTGAGGAAAAAGAAGTAAGTAGTTTTAATCTTTTTAATGGAGGTGAATTAATTGAAAAAGCCCGTATAAAAACTGGCAGTTGTAATCCGGAAGGAGCACTCAAAAGATTACAGTCAGAAGCCAAAAATAGACGTAAATAATTAATTAAATATTTGAATTAGTATGAAAAAGCAAGCCATCCTGATTACTATCAGGAGGCTTGCTTTTATTATAAGGTGAGTATGGTAAAATCCCCTTTTAAAGGCTCCAAACTTTCAATTAGCCTCTGGATCAATTGATCACCATATTCTAAATAATATTCAGAAAAATTACGTTGACGCTCTTCTAAACTGTGGTTAGGAAATAATTCATCTTGAATATGTTTGATACGTTCAGTTATTTCATGATGCCTACGTTTTTCAGCTTTTAATAGACGTTTCTCGAGATTGTCTAGTCCGTTGAGTTGTTTTTTCTGTTGGGCTTTAACGGCACCAACAAACGATTTATCGGTTTGATTGGCTATTACTTCTAAATCAGCAAATTGTTTTTCTAAAAAAGCCCGTTGTTCAGAAAAATCAATTTTAATTTTAGAAATTTCCTTTGTTTTATTATTTATTAGATCGTTCTGCTTTAAGAATATTTCTTCTATTGAAATATTCAATTTCTTTAATTTTTGTACTTGCTTATTCGAAGTAATTAATGCCGAATTTCGTAACAATAAAATAGGAAAAGGAACTTTTACTGCTTCAAAATATTCTTTGAGTTCAAACCAATAGGCTAACTCTCCTCCTCCACCGATATAGCATAAATTTGGTAAGATCACTTCTTGATATAACGGACGCATGATCACATTCGGACTAAATCGTTCCGGGAAGTCAGAGACTTCCTTAAGTATTTCATCTTTACTCCATTGTATATCGGTATCTTTTACCTTATAAACCGCCTTTTCCAACACAATCCGCTCTCGTAGATCATCCGTTAAGTAAAATAAATTGATCTCTCTAGGATTTACCTGAACCTTATATTCCTTTTCTAAGCTTTCAATAGTTTTAGAAACCGCTTTATACGAGGTTTGTTTTTCTAATTCATCTTCTACAAAAGGAATAAATTGCTCTTTTAAATTGTTATCATCTCCATCAATAATTACCAAACCATACTCACTAAATAATTCATTGGCCAAATAACGAGTAGCGCTGGTTAAATTATTATGCTCTAAATAAGCTTTTTCAAAGAGTGTTGTTAAGGTATTTGCATTTATTGATGTTCCAATCTCTTTCTTAAATATTTCAAGTACTTCGTCTAACCCTTCTGTTAATAAACGACCAACACCTCCACTACTTTTCCTATTCCAACTAATTTTCTTTCCATTAAAATTAAAATAATTGATCTCATCAAAATCATGGTCTTCAGTGGCCATCCAATACACAGGTACAAAATTCTCTTTAGGGAATTCAGACTTTAATTGCTTCGTTAAATTAATTGTTGAAACGATTTTGTATAAAAAATAGAGAGGTCCTGTAAATAAATTTAACTGATGACCTGTAGTTACTGTAAAGGTATTTTCCTTTAAAAGAGATTGAATATTTTGCTTTGTTTTTTTGGAGGTATCCATATTCTGGTATTGTCTTTCAAGAGAATCTACCAGAATGTTTCTATGAGATTCTGAAACTAGTTCAGAATGACGCTTCGCGTCTATTTGTTTTTTGAATCCTTTAAGATCAGGAAAATTATTATAAAAAGGAACAATGGTTTTCTTTTTATCTAGATAATCACAGATGGTCTTAGAGAAATAACCTGTTTGCTGAAATGGAATGTTTTTAACTTTCATATACAGGATCATTTTCTTTGAAACAAAGTATAAACATAGGGTCTAATACCTCCGGATGGCATTGTATAAGAATAATCAAATGTGTTCAGCAATTTAAAATCATTTCCCAATCTTTCTTGAAGCATTTCAGCATTGTAATTATACACATCTAAACCACTACAATTTTTAGCACCTTCTAAATTAAATTGTGCCAATATCGCAAAACCTCCAGATTTTACTAGTTTTCTCAATAAATTAAAATAGGTATTTTTTGCTTCCTCCTTAATAAAAAAATGCAACACTGCTCTATCAATCCAGAGATCAATTTCTTTTAAAGTATCTAATTTAATGGGATTGGTTAAGTCATCTATAACATATTCAATACTAGTTGATTCCTGCACTCTTGATCGTAATGAACTCAGCGCTGACTCAGATATATCATTAGCTATTAGGTTATTATAACCTCTATTCAATAATTCATCCACCAAGGTTGTAGCTCCTGCACCAGGAATAAATATGTTGGCATTCTTAGCCAAATTACAAGCTTCAATTAATGCTATTGATTCGCTAGGGTCATTTTCATACCAACCCAATTTTTCAGTTTCAGCGTTGGTATATGCTTTATTCCAATGCTGTGTATAGTCAATTAATATTTCTGAAGTATTACAACACGACTCATCGTCAGATTTAGAAGGCATAGATTGATATTTTCGATAAAAATACTAAATTTTAAGCATCAGTCGCAAGGGAATTTAATTACTAACATATTTTTAACGAAATCAGTTCTCAAACTATTAAATTTCTGAACGAATCAACTTTCGTTAGGCCATAAACTTCAACACTATATTATTGTAAAATAGTGAATTGAATTCTTGTATTCTAAATATAAAATTTAATTTTTAAGAATTTTTCTTTATATTTGGTTAAGTAATAAGGGTTACTGATTCAGTAGATCGCTAATTTTTTTCTCTTCCCACATTATAGGAAATTCCATTTCTAAAGGATATTTCTCATAT
>Ga0209633_10004076_pt1 | contig 13258 bp, 10 predicted proteins | sample Cruoilmetagenom1_FD_187290 | JGI IMG/M metagenome (GOLD analysis project Ga0209633, IMG submission 187290) | Oil polluted marine microbial communities from Coal Oil Point, Santa Barbara, California, USA - Sample 1 (SPAdes) (version 2) | ecosystem: Environmental > Aquatic > Marine > Oil seeps ... | reverse complement strand
TCAAAATTATATGCTGCAATTTCGGACAGGTCCTCATTGATTTCACAATGAAAAACTTGATCGATTCTTTTACTGAAATAGAAGGAGTCCACCCCAAGACCTCCGGTCAAGTCAACCAGTGATTTTCCGCCTACGATTCGGGCTTTGTATTCTGCTGTAATTTCGGAAGAACATTGTTCAATATTCAGCTTATTCGGGTAGTAGATCTTTTCGGTTTTGTACCAGGAGGGAAGCTTGTTTTTACATTTTTTCTTGGCTTCAATCTGTTCGGCCAATTCTTTGGGCGAAATTGTATCAAAAATGCTCTTTTGGAGAAGTACTGACATGATGTCAGCATTCAAGTTATTATTTATAAATTCCTGTACACCAGTATTTAATATATTTTTATTCAAAGTGAAACTATAAATTTTTTGTCAAGGATTTTACTATCTTGTTTTCCTCTAAAAACTCCTTCAAAATCACTTTTATTGCAGTATATCCAGGGACGGCTACAATCATTCCGGTTACTCCAAAAAGTAATCCCCCGATAATAATGATTAAGAAAATTTCCAAAGGATGCGACTTTACACTATTGGAAAAAATATAGGGTTGGGAAAAGAAATTATCAACCAATTGGCCTATGACAAAACCAATCATGACATAGATGGTTTTAGGTAAGATTACAGTACTAAAATCAGCCCCTAAATTACTGGTCATTGTCAAGGTCATCATAAGAATTCCACCGATGATCGGACCTATATACGGAATCAAATTCAATAGGGCACAAAGAAAGGCAATTACAACTGCATTTTCTATCCCAAAAATGAATAGTACAATGGAGTATATGATGAATAAAATCAAGATCTGGAGTACCAAACCTATAAAGTATCTTGATAATAAATCCTTAATGGTATTAAACGATTTCTTAAGTCGGTTTTCTTTATTGTCAGGAATAAAGACCATTAAACCCTGTTCAAATAGTTTACTGTCTTTTAAAAAGAAAAATGCGATAAATAGGACTGAAAAAAGACCTACGCTCAAAGTACCAAGAACGCTGACAAACGAATTCAGGAAGTTAGGAATAAAACCAAAGTCTAGATTGGCTAGGATTTTCGAATCCTTAATTCCTTGTTCAATCTCAACTGAACTTAATCCAAAATATTCCGTTACCTGCCGGTATAGACTTTCCACATTGGCTTGTAATGCATCTATATTGAGGAGCGAAAGATTCTGTCCCTGTGATACAAGCAATGGTACAAAAAGAGCAATAATACCAGCAACGACACCAATAAGCAATATCATGGTCACTATTACTGCCAAGGTATTATTGAATTTCAACCTTTTTCTGAAAAATACTACAATAGGCCTACCTAATAACGAGGCAACCACGGCAATGGTCAAATAAGCTAATACTGATTGGATTTTATATAAGAAGAACAATAATAAGGCTATGCCAGCAAGAATGGCAACAGCTCTTAGAATTCCGTCTGAAATGGTCTTTGATGTCATTGCTTAACTTTTAAAGGCATAAGATATGATATTTGCCCCCATTTGTAGAGCTTTTGTGCGGATGGCTTCAGGATCATTGTGAACAGACGGATCCTCCCAACCGTCACCTAAATCAGATTCATAAGTGAATAAAAGAAGTAGTCTACCTTCATGGGTTATGCCTAAAGCCTGTGGTCTTTTGCCTTCATGCTCATGTATTTTTGGCAATCCTTCCGGAAATTCATAGTATTGATTAAAAATGGGGTGGTCTGTCCCAAGCTCTTCCAACTCAATATTTGGAAAAACTTTCACCAATTCCTTTCGCAAATAAGGTTCCATGCCATAATTATCATCAATATGTAAAAATCCACCAGAAAGCAAATAGGTTCTTAAATTTTCTGCTTCTTCTTGCGAGAAAACCACATTACCATGACCTGTCATATGAAGATAGGGATATAGGTAAATGTTGATGTCGCCGACTTCGACGGTTTTGGGTTGCTCTTTTATTTTGGTGCCAATATTGGCATTGCAAAATCGTATTAAATTAGGTAGGGCAGTGGGGTTCGCATACCAATCGCCCCCGCCTTTGTATTTAAGAATGGCTATCTCCTGGCATTCTGCAGAATTCAAAAAAGCCATTAAAACCAATGTTAATATGAGTTTCGAATACCCCATTCCTTACTATGTAATATAGCGTTTAACCATTATTTATTAAGTTCACTGTAGTACAGGCAACTATGGCCGCAGTTTCTGTACGCAATCTATTCTGCCCTAATGAAACCGGCAGAAATCCTTTTTCGTAAGCACTTACTATTTCAGTTCTCGAAAAGTCCCCTTCGGGACCAATAAGAATGGTTACATCCTTGTCGGGAGCAACTCTTCTTTTAAGTTCTAGCTTTTCATCATCATCACAATGGGCTATGAATAATAATCCCTCTCGTGATTGATCCATAAATTCATTATAACTGACTATAGGATTCAATTTGGGCAAATAGGCCTGCATAGATTGCTTCATTGCTGATTGCAGCACCTTTTCCATACGTTCGGGTTTCACGATTTTACGCTCGGAATGTTCACAGATGATCGGTGTAATTTCGTCTACGCCAATTTCAGTTGCTTTTTCTAAAAACCACTCAAAACGATCATTGCTTTTCGTAGGTGCAACCACCAAATGAAACCAATACATATTGCGATGCCGCTTGGTTGTCGAAGTTATTTGGGCCTTACATTTTTTTGCATCTGCAAGGATGATTTCAGCTTCGAAAATATGTCCTTTTCCGTTGGTAATCAATAAATCATCACCTTCTTTTTTGCGTAATACCTTTATAATGTGATTGCTTTCCTCAGGGCTGAAAACAAATTGAGAGGCACTATTGTCTAATCTGGGATTATAGAATAATTGCATGAATATTTTAATTGTTGTTATTTTTTATTTTGAAGTTTGTTTTGGGCATGCTCAACGCCTAATTCAATCCAATTTTGGAGTTGTTCCTCAGTTTCAAAACCCTTCGCAGCAACGTATATAAACTCTTTCATGGGTCTATTGGTGAAATCCATGGGTCTAACGGCCTCCATTTTGAGAATTTCATCCATCCTACTTCCCAATACCCGTACCATTAAATCATTTTTGACAATACCAACGGTCATTTTCCCTTTATACATAATGGCCAGTCCTCCGAACATCTTCTTTTTGGAAAGATGATCTGAAATGCTTTTCGGAAACACCTTTATTGCATAATCCAAGCGTTTTTCTAAATCTTCATTATAAGCCATAGTTCGTCGTTTAAATTATGTATCTAGCTTTCGCACTTATGTCATGAGACGCGAACCTTTTTATTTTATATTTATAATAACCAACGATACCGATCATGGCGGCGTTATCCGTGCAATACTCAAATTTAGGAATATAAGTAGACCAACCGTAATTCTTTTCGGCATTTTTCAAGGCAGACCTGATTCCTGAATTGGCCGAGACCCCACCTCCTATCGCTACCCGTTTGAGACCAGTTTGTATTACGGCCTCTTTAAGTTTATCCATTAAAATATTGATAATCGTATTTTGAATGGAGGCACAAATATCATAAAGGTTTTCCGCTACGAAATTTGGATTCTTCAGAGTTTCCCTTTGAACAAAATAAAGAATACTGGTTTTCAATCCGCTAAAGCTAAAATTCAAATCACCCACTTTTGGTTTCGGGAAGGGAAATTTATTTGGGTCTCCCAATTGGGCATATTTATCGACCATAGGTCCACCAGGGTAAGGCAATCCCAGTATTTTACCACTTTTGTCGAATGCTTCACCAACGGCATCATCCAAAGTTTCACCCAGGATTTCGAAATCAAAATGATTGTTGACCCGCACAATTTGTGTATGGCCTCCACTTATTGTCATTGCCAAAAATGGGAACTCGGGTATTGGAGTATTTTCCTCATTAATAAAATGAGCCAAAATATGAGCTTGCATATGGTTAACCTCAATAAGTGGGATCTTTAATCCAAGGGCCATTGACTTGGCGAAAGAGGTGCCGACCAATAATGAGCCCATAAGTCCTGGTCCGCGTGTAAATGCTATGGCGGATAACTGTTTTTTGTCGATATTTGCTTTCAGTAATGCTTGGTGCACCACAGGTACAATATTTTGTTGATGCGCCCGCGAGGCAAGTTCGGGAACGACACCCCCATATTCCTCATGAATTTTTTGAGTTGCAACAACATTACTTATAACATTATCATTACATAAAACCGCTGCAGAAGTATCATCACAAGATGATTCGATAGCAAGAATATAAATAGTTTCTTTTTCCACAAGGTTTGGAATAAAAATTGGAGTACAAAGGTAAAACATAAAAGCCCTATCAGAAAACTAAGAAAAATACTGGTTAGAATACTCTTGGTAGTATTGCTTATATGTGTTTTAGGCACCATTGTACTTTCCTTGCCGTTTGTACAAACTCGCTTTGCTAAATATGCCACAAATGCGATTAACGAAGAATTTGGCACTAACATAAATATTGATGGAATCCGGGTTTCACTAATTTCTTGGGATACGGCATTAAAAGGGGTATACATTGAGGATTATAAAAAAGACACCCTATTTTATATTGATGAACTTAGTACTTCAATTTTGAGTGTTCGAAATTTAACCAATGGAAAACTTGAATTTGGCAGTATTGATATTGATAGACTCGACTTTAGACTTAAGACCTATAAAGACACCACAAGTACCAATTTAGATGTGTTTATTGATAAGTTGGATGATGGCAAGCCAAGAAAACCAGGTACACCACCTTTCTTCCTGTCATCTTCTGATATAGAGATTGCGAATAGCACATTTAAGTTGATTGATGAAAACCTTGAAAATCAAGAGACACTTAATTTTAAAGACCTCAGTATAAGTGCTACTGATTTTTTGATTCTGGGACCAGATGTTTCAACGTCAATACATGCGTTGTCATTTAAAGACAGAAGGGATATTGAGGTTAAGAAACTTGCCGCAGAGTTTAAATACACCAAACAGCAAATGAGGTTTGATACACTGAGTATCGAAACACCTGAATCAAATCTAAAGGGAAATCTTGTTTTTGATTACGACAGAAAGGATTTTAGGAATTTTTTAAACAAAGTCCGGATTACGGCTGAGTTTGCTGAATCATCGGTCGCTTTTGATGAGATTAATCTGCTTTATAACCAATTTGGTAAGGGTAAGAAAGTAGAGTTTTCCTCAAATTTTAAAGGTGTTCTAAATGATTTGAATACAGATGACCTTTTTTTATTATCAGATAATACAGGAATTCGTGGGGATTTTAATTTTAAGAATCTTTTTACAAAGGATAGTGCATTCATAATGGTGGCAAATATGAAGAACGTTACCAGTAGCTACTATGAATTACGGTCATTAATGCCCAATATTTTGGGCAATTCATTGCCATCGGCCTTTAGCAAGTTAGGTCAGTTTACTATTAGGGGTTCCGCAACGGTTACGGAAAGTTCGGTAAAAACCAAAATGAACTTGAACACTGCTGTTGGCAGCAGCTATGCCGATTTGGAATTGACGGATTTCAACAACATTGATGATGCCACTTACCACGGTTTTGTTTCGCTAATAGATTTTGACCTTGGAAAATTCGTTGAAAACAGAAGCTTGGGTAAAACCACCTTGGATTTTAATGTGGAGGGAATAGGGCTTAGGTTAAACAACTTGAATACCGAGGTAATAGGTGAGGTATACTCGGTAAACTTCAATGATTACGATTATAACAACCTCAAGGTTTCAGGTATTTTAAAAGAACAATTGTTCGATGGTTCCATTTTCAGCAATGACGAAAATCTAAAATTCAATTTTAAAGGATTGGCAGATTTTGCGGAAGATCGGAATAACTTCAATTTTATAGCGAATGTTGATTACGCCGATTTGAAGACACTGAACTTTATTAATGACAGTGTTTCCATATTCAAGGGTAATGTAAAAATTGATATTTCCGGTAATTCCTTGGATAATTTGATTGGAGACGTAAATTTCACCAAAACCAATTTCCAGAATAAAAATGACACTTATTACTTCGATGATTTTAAGGTGTCCTCATCATTTGAAAATGATTCTTTAAGAATAATCGAGATAAACTCCCCCGATATCATTACAGGTTATATGAAAGGCAATTTTAGGGTGAAGGAATTGGGTCGTTTGGTTCAGAATTCTTTGGGGAGTATTTACACGAACTATAAACCATTTGATATTTCTGATGGTCAAACATTGGCTTTTAATTTCAAGATTTACAATAAGATAGTCGATGTATTTTTCCCAGAGGTAAAATTTGATCCCAATACTTTTATAAGGGGCAATATTATAGCTGATGAAGGTGATTTCAAATTAACTTTTAAATCGCCAAGTATAGAAGCCTATGGTAATGAGGCTGACAATATTGATATAAAAATCGATAATAAAAATCCCTTGTTCAATACGTTTGTTTCGGTTGGGGATTTATCGACCAATTACTATGATGTAAAAGATTTTAACCTTATCAATACCACGCTTAAGGACACCCTTTTCTTTAGGGCGGAATTCAAGGGAGGCAGTGAGTATGATGATAGTTATAATTTAAATTTTTATCACACCTTCAATAAGCAGAACAAATCTGTGATCGGTTTAAAAAAATCGGATATAAGCTTTAAAAACAATACTTGGATTCTTAATAGGGAAGGTAATACCAAGAACAAGGTAATCATCAATAAAACCCTTGATAGCATCCAAATAGAGGAAATTGTAATGAACAATAGCCAACACGAGCAAATACGCTTGCGTGGGCAGTTGGCAGATTCTACCTATAAGGATTTAGAACTTCAATTTAAGATTGTTTCATTAAATAAGATAACTCCGGCAATAGATAGCTTAAGGCTGGAGGGTGAGGTGAATGGTACCCTCAACGTCCTACAAAAAGATGATGTATACTTACCTTCTTCGAATTTGGGAATATCAGATTTCTCAGTAAATGGAATGCGATTGGGTGACTTGAATATTGGAATTGTAGGCAACCGTGATCTTACTGATTTTGTTGTTAATTCACAGATTACGGACAATGGCGTGGAGAAATTGAGTATAATTGGCAATATTGAAAATAAAACGGAACTTCCACAAGCTAACCTCATGGTCAATTTCAGTGATTTTAAGCTAGAACCGTTTAATCCTTTGGGTGAAGGCGTTATTACGAATATTCGTGGACGATTAAGCGGAAGTGCTAGGTTTGAAGGCGATATTGATAATCCTAACTTCAGCGGGCTACTGACCTTGAACAATTCAGGAATTGCAATACCTTATTTAAATGTTGATTATGGTTTCGCACAAAACTCAAGGGTAAGGTTATCCAAGCAGTCATTCAATTTTGAGCAGATAGGTATCTCTGATGTTGCAAAGAATACCAAAGCAACATTAGATGGTACAATTACCCATAGTTTCTTTAAGGATTGGGTACTGGATTTGAATGTTGATACAAATAATAATCGCTTATTGATTTTAGATACTGCATTTGAAGAAGAGGTCTTGTACTATGGTACTGGCTTTTTAAATGGTAATGGGAGGATCTTTGGGCCCACTAAGGCACTGACCATAAATGTTGATGGTGAGACAGCAGAAGGAACCTCTCTTAAAATACCATTAAGCGATGTAGCTACGGTGGGGGATTATTCTTTTATAAAGTTTATCGAGAAGGATGAGACCGATACAGAAAGAGTGCAACGGGTCTTGGAAGAAATCGAAGGTCTAGAAATGGAATTCAACCTTGATGTAACACCTGACGCCGAAGTAGAGATCGTTACAGATCAAAAAACGGGAAGCTCTTTAAAAGGCACGGGAGTGGGGCTTTTATTAATTCGGATAAACACAAAGGACAAATTTGAAATGTTTGGTGATTTCGTTGTTGTTACTGGGGAATTTAATTATAAGTTCGGTGGCGTAATCAACAAAACTTTCAAAGTAAAACCAGGGGGTACGATTGTATGGGATCGAGATCCCCTATCAGCGGAATTGAATATGGAAGCGATATATTCCTTAAATGCAAATCCTGCACCATTATTGGATAATCCTGGTTATACACGCAGAATACCGACAGATGTTGTGATTCAATTAACTGATGAGTTGCAAAGCCCTGAAATTGATTTTAGTATAGAATTTCCAGGTACAACCTCTATCATTCAATCTGAATTGGAATATAGGTTACAAGATCCACAAGTTGAAGAGAAGAATGCGATTTTTCTATTGGCCCAAGGTACTTTTGTGAATGACCAAAGCGGTATAAACCAGCAAGCAGTTACAGGTAATTTAATTCAATCGGCATCTGGTTTGTTGAATCAGGTTCTCAGTGGGGGAAATGACAAGTTCAATCTTGGTCTTTCCTACGAACAAGGGATACAGGATAGGAATACGAGTATTGAGACGGAGAACAGGATCGGTGTCACAGTTTCTACCCAAATAAGCGATAGGGTCTTATTGAATGGCAAAGTAGGTGTACCTGTGGGAGGGGCTACCGAAACGGTTGTAGCTGGCGATTTTGAGCTTCAGGTGTTGTTGAATGAGGAAGGTACTTTGAGCGCAAAGTTTTTCAATCGGGAAAGTGAAATCCAAGCCTTTTTGATAGGGCGCCAAGGGTATACCCAGGGAGCTGGTCTTTCTTATGAAGTCGACTTTAATAGTTTTAAGGAGTTAATGAGAAAAATGTTCAGCGGTAAAAAAGCCAGGAACAAACAAAATAATATAAATTCAATGCCTGTTGAGGTGATGGGAAAAGATAGCCTGTTGATCTTTCACCAAAAATCAAAAGGGCTATGAATTTTAGCACAATTTCCATATTGAATGTGTCGTTTAGAACACCATTCAATTAATTTTCCATCGAAATCGTTTTAGCAGGCTTTTACTAATAATATTAAGGGCTTTAGTGTTCTTTTATTGGAATAAGTTTGTTAATTTTGTTGGCTTAATTTTCTTGATGGCAAATATTAAAAAGATAGCTGTTTTTACTTCCGGGGGGGACTCTCCAGGAATGAACGCCGCAATTAGATCGGTTGTTCGTACCTGTGCCTACCTTAGGATAGTTTGTGTAGGAATATACAGGGGTTATGAAGGTATGATAGAAGGCGATTTTGAACCCATGAATGCCCGAAGTGTCAACAATATCATCAATAAAGGGGGTACCATCCTTAAATCGGCACGCAGCAAGGAGTTCAGGACCAAGAAAGGTCGTGAAAAGGCTTTTGAGCAGTTAGAATTCAGTATGATCGATGCTTTTGTGGTCATTGGAGGTGATGGTAGTTTTACCGGAGCCCTCAAATTTAATGAAGAATTCAATGTACCCTTTATTGGAATTCCCGGTACAATAGACAATGATATTTTTGGTACCCGATATACACTAGGTTTTGATACTGCTTTGAATACTGCAGTAGAGGCAATCGATAAGATCAGGGATACGGCAAGTTCGCATCGTAGGCTTTTCTTTGTAGAAGTCATGGGACGGGATGTAGGTCATATCGCTTTGAACTCGGGACTTGGGGCAGGAGCGGAAGAGATACTTATTCCCGAGGAAGATTTAGGGTTGGAACGTCTGTTGAAGTCCTTGAAACGTAGTAAGGCAAGAGGTAAGACCTCTAGTATTGTCGTTGTTGCCGAAGGAGATAGAACAACCGGAAAAAATGTTTATGAGCTCAAGGATTATGTTGAGAAAAACCTTCCTATATATGATGTTCGTGTATGTGTGTTGGGCCACATGCAACGGGGAGGGGCTCCATCTTGCTACGACCGGGTTTTGGCAAGTAGAATGGGCGTAAAAGCTGTTGAATCATTGGTGGAGGGCAAAACCAACTTTATGACGGGAATCATCGACAATCAAATTACATTGACACCTATCAGCGAGGCTATAAAAGGAAAAACAAAAATTGATAAGGAACTCATTAGGATTTCCGATATAATGACCACATAAATTTTAACCATAAAAAAGTAGAAAAAATGTCAAAATTGAAAATTGGGATTAACGGATTTGGTAGAATCGGAAGATTGGTATTCCGTGAATCAACAAAAAGAGATGGCGTAGAAGTTGTTGCAATAAATGATTTACTGGATGTTGATCATTTAGCGTATATGTTAGAGTATGATTCTGTTCATGGCAAGTTCGATGGCACTATCGAAGTAAAAGACGGTAATCTTATCGTTAACGGCAAAACTGTTCGTATTACGGCAGAAAGAGATCCAAAAAATATAAAATGGGATGCTGTGGATGTTGATATCGTCGCAGAATGTACCGGTATTTTCAAAACTTTGGAAACTGCGCAATACCATATCGATGGTGGAGCTAAAAAAGTGGTGATTTCCGCACCATCTCCAGATGCCCCGATGTTTGTTATGGGTGTAAACCACGATGAGGCCAAGGCAACTGATACCATAGTTTCTAATGCGTCATGTACAACCAACTGCTTGGCTCCAATAGCCAAAGTGTTGAACGACAATTTTGGAATCGCTGAAGGATTAATGACTACCGTACATGCCACAACGGCAACGCAAATGACTGTTGATGCTCCGTCTAAGAAAGATTGGAGAGGTGGTAGGAGTGCCCTCTTAAATATCATACCTTCTTCAACCGGTGCCGCCAAAGCGGTAGGTAAGGTTATTCCTGAATTGAATGGAAAGTTGACAGGTATGGCATTTAGAGTACCAACTGCTGATGTCTCTGCTGTTGATTTAACAGTACAACTAGCTAAGGAAACGTCTTATGACGAAATCAAGAAAGCTATGAAAGCAGCCTCTGAAGGACCAATGAAAGGTATTTTGGGTTATACCGAGGAAGCTGTGGTTTCACAAGATTTCATTGGTGACAGCCGAACAAGTATTTTTGATGCAGGAGCTGGTATACAATTAAGTCCAAAGTTTGTGAAAGTTGTCTCTTGGTACGACAATGAGGCCGGGTATTCGCATAAATTAGTTGACTTGGCAGAATACGTACATAGCCTTTAAATTCTTAATTAAGTTTTATATTCAATCCTGAAAATGGGGTTTAAACAACTCGTTTTCAGGATTGTTTTTTAATTGTGATCTATGATATTAATTGTTGATAGTGGTGCTACCAAGTCTGATTGGATAGCTCTCGATGAAAAAGGAAATCAATTATTCTTGACCCAAACTCTAGGTTTAAGCCCGGAAGTTCTGACACGCCCGGTTATTGAGGATCGTTTGGCCAATAATTTTGAACTTTCAAAAAATAAGGAAGATGTTAACCATTTGTATTTTTATGGTGCGGGTTGCGGCACAGATCGTATGAAGGCATTACTCAAGGAGATTTTCGCCGATTTCTTTCCAAATGCCAAAACTGAGATCAAGGAGGACACCTATGCCGCAATATATGCAACAACCAAAATAGGTCACCAAGGTATAGTCAGTATTTTAGGTACTGGTTCTAATTGTAGTTATTATGATGGGCATCAACTTTTTCAAAAAGTGATTTCATTGGGGTATATTCCCATGGATGATGGTAGTGGTAATTTCTTTGGACGAAAATTGATTAGGGATTATTATTTTCATAAAATGCCCCATGACTTGGGAATGAAATTTGCCAAAGAGTACAATCTCGAAGCTGATGTAATTAAGAAGCATTTATATAAGGAACCCAATCCGAATACCTATTTGGCAACTTTTGCACGTTTTATGATCGAAAACAAGGACCATCCCTATTGCAAAGGTGTTATAGATAAAGGTTTCCAGCAATTCGTCAACAATTACATCATGCAATTTGAGTTGGCAACTAAAGTGCCTGTCCATTTTGTTGGTAGTATTGCCCATTATCTCAAAGATGAACTTATATCGGTCCTGAAACGTAATGATTTGATCGTAGGCAACATACGTCAGCGCCCTATTGAAGGTTTGGTTCAATTTCACCGGGAGAACCTCTAATAACAATTTTATAATCAATGAGTATACTTCTCCGTTAAAGAGGGCGCACCTTATCTTCGAAAAACAAAGCCCTGATGGTACACCATCAGGGCTTTGTTCTTAGCATTATTTCGGGAATAAATTACGCAATAGTGATTTTCTCATCCAAATACACATCTTGAATGGCATTTAGAAGCTTAACACCTTCCACCATGGGTTTTTGGAATGCCTTTCGACCAGAGATCAGTCCCATACCGCCAGCACGCTTATTTATTACGGCAGTCTTGACAGCTTGGGCGAGATCATTCTTGCCAGATGATCCCCCTGAATTAATCAGTCCGGCCCTACCCATAAGGCAGTTCATGACCTGGTATCGTGTTAAGTCGATCGGATGGTCCGTGGTTAACTCGGAATATACTTTGTCATGTGTTTTGGCAAAATTGATAGCAGTGAAACCGCCGTTGTTCTCGGCCTGTTTTTGCTTTACGATATCTGCTTGAATAGTCGCTGCCAAATGATTGGCCTGTCCCGTAATATCAGCAGATGCATGATAGTCCTTTCCGTCCTTTTTAAAACCTGAATTACGAAGATAGGCCCAAAGCACAGTGACCATACCTAACTGGTGGGCATATTCGAAAGCCTTGGATACTTCCTCTATCTGTCGGTTGCTCTCTTCTGAACCGTAATAAATTGTTGCCCCGACAGCGATGCATCCCATCTCAAAAGCCTGATCGATACTGGCGAACATGATTTGGTCAAATTTATTGGGATAGGTCAGTAGTTCGTTGTGGTTCAATTTAAGGATAAAGGGAATTTTATGGGCGTACTTCCTAGATACAGATCCAAGAACACCAAGAGTGGAAGCTACGGCATTACAACCTCCTTCAATAGCAAGTTCGACAATCTTTGCAGGGTCAAAATATATAGGATTCGGTGCGAACGATGCGCCCGCCGTGTGTTCAATACCTTGATCCACAGGAAGAATGGATACATACCCTGTACCGCCCATACGACCCGAATTAAACAAAGCCTGCATATTGCGCAATACTACAGGATTTCTGTCGCTCGGTGCCATAATGCGATCTACGAAGTCCGGACCGGGTAGGTGCAATTGATTTTTCTTTACCGTTTTACACGTGTGACCTAGCAAGTAACTTGCTTCATCACCTAAAATTTTCTGAATATTAGCTGACATAATTTTGAATTTTCAATAATTACATAAAGATACGCTGATAAAGCCATTTTAATGCTCCATTTTAAAGGTTTTTTTAGTAAATGTTAATAAGATTATCAGCATAATTTAGTACTTTAACATTCCTTTTTTGGTTATGAATTTGAATAGGTAATTAAACAAAAATATATTATGGCAAAAATTAAAAAATCCAAAGG
>Ga0209633_10004075_pt1 | contig 13258 bp, 11 predicted proteins | sample Cruoilmetagenom1_FD_187290 | JGI IMG/M metagenome (GOLD analysis project Ga0209633, IMG submission 187290) | Oil polluted marine microbial communities from Coal Oil Point, Santa Barbara, California, USA - Sample 1 (SPAdes) (version 2) | ecosystem: Environmental > Aquatic > Marine > Oil seeps ... | reverse complement strand
ATGCTTTAGCCACTTCAATTTTTGTAATGGGTGTTGAAGCAGGTCTAGACAGAATCAATCAATTACCACAAATAGAATGTATTATAATTGATGAAAATGGCAGTATTTATAAATCTGATCATATAATGCTCTATATTCTTTTTTATTTGTAACCTCAATCATTCTCTTGCCAGAAATAACCATTCCTTTGAGCATTTTACTTCCAAAAACTGCACCTAAGCCTAATCGCCCAAAATGCCTATAAGTTTCTGTTGTAACATTTGCAAAAGTCGACATATTTTCGCCTGCTTGACCAATTCTAAATATAGCTCTAAGTCCTTCACCTTTTTCATTTTGGCGCATTACTCTTGCTGCAATAGAACCATCTTTCATTCCCCAAAGAGTTGTGGCATTTTTGAATAGTACTTTACCGTTACTAATTGAAAGGTAAATTGGAAGTTCACTTTTTCCTTTTATAACAATAGCACCATAACCAGCCATTCGAATTGCTATAGCACTTCGCCCTCCAGCATGACTTTCACCCAAATCTCCGGTATGCGGTGATTTAAACATAGCGCAAGTTTTCGAAGCTAATGGAAGTACTCCTGTTAAAGGTCCTACAGCGAATATTATTGGCGCTTTAGAGTCGAATGCATCAATTCCTTCAGGACATTCTTCATGTAATAAAGCTGTTGCAACTCCCGTACCCCCTAAATATTTTTCGAAAAGATCTTTTCTATCTTTAACAGAATATCTCTTTTTTGTTAGATCTATATATAAAACTTTTGATAAAGTATCATTTTCTATCATGGTTAACTCCTTTCTAATCTTTTATTAATTCAAGAACATCATAAGGACAATAATCAACACAATAACCGCATTGTACGCATATTGCGGGTTTGTTTTGTTCTTCGTTCCAATATACTGCATCAATAACACAGGCATCTTTACATAATCCACATCCAATACATTTAGATGGTATTAAACGAACGCCTCCACCTTCTTTGGGAACTAAAGCTCCAGTTGGACAAACATTTGCGCACGGTGGATTTTCACATGATCGACAAACAACTACAGTGTATCCACGAGAGATACCCCCTGCAGATTTTACGCCAATACAGGTGTTGGATAAACCTGCATTCCCACTTCTTCTTGAGCATGCAAACATGCAACTTTGACAACCAACACATCGCATAGCATCTTTTACGGCAAGTTTCATAAGTTATAATTTTGAGTAGTAAAAAAGAATACTAAATAAGAAATAAATATCGAATAAATTACAATAAATGTCAAGGATTAAACACTAATATTGATTTAAAATATAGAAAATAATCCTTTAAATATGATTCCTAATGAAAAAAAATCTTGGATTTTTTTTTGGATGTAGTATTTTTTTTAAATGGGTTTGATAATTTGTAAATTTATATGATAAACTTAAAGCTTATGGAATTAGACTTAAAACAGAAATTTCTATTATTAGCACTCGATCAAACGAAAGGAAGATTCTTAATCGATACCTTATCATTAAATTATGGTATTATTGGAGCTTTATTGTTGGAGTTGTCAGAAAAAGAGAAGCTTACGATTAAACATAAAAAGCTAGTTGTTATCAACAGTAATCTTACCAAGGACGATGTTCTTGATGAATGTTTGAATTTGATTATAAAATCAAAAAAGAATAGAAGAGTAAAATTCTGGATAAATAAAATTGCCAATAGAGCTAATCGTTTTAAAAGAAATATTTTACAAGATTTAAAACATAAGAATCTGATAAATATTCAGAAGCGAACCTATATGTGGGGTTTAATAAAAGTTTATCGATACCCTGTTTTAAATACAAAATTGGTAAATGACATTAAGCAAAAGCTTAAAAATGTGGTGCTTAAAAATGAAAAGGCCGATTTGGAAAGTGTTTTATTTCTGAGTTTAATGCACAGTAGTAAACTTTCACGAATTCTTTTTTTGAATAAAAAGGAATATCGAAATGCAAATAAGCGCATAAAGGAACTTACCAAAGAAATAGAAATAAGCGAAGCAGTAAGCGATGCCTTAAAAGAAGTGCAAGCAGCAGTAATGATTGCAACGACTTCTGCATTTGTTGGGGCTTCGGCTGCTAGTTAGTTTTTGATTTTTTAATCTGAAAGATTAAGGTTATTAAAGCAAGCACTAAGAACATAATTCCTGATAGGAGCAAAGCGTTTTGCAAACTAAATTTATCTGTTTGCCATCCAATAAAAGGACCAATAATTGCAAAGAAAATACGTATAACAAAATTACGGACCGATAATACTGTAGCACGTATATCTGATGTGCAAAATCGGTTTATGTAATCTTTTAATACTGGAGTTGCAAACCCACGGAATAAATAAAAAATGAATAAAACCGTTAAACCCCAGTATCCTTCAATTTGACTCAAGACAATAAATCCTAAAGGAATAAAAATAGAAATTAGAATTAAGGAATTAGTTCTATTAAGTTTATTTTCAATTTTATATGCATATAAAGATATTATGGCAACTGTTAAGTTTAAGGTAACCCATGCATACCCAAAATATTTTATTGGTAATTCAATATCAATAAAATATGGCTGAACAATTAAAGTTGCCATGGTTAAGGTTGCAGCCCCTATTATTGATGAATGTAAAATATTCCACCTTAAGTCTTTATTGTCAATTAAAGAATACTTAACAATGTTTAATATGTATTTAATACCAATGTTTAAAACTTTAGTTGTTCGTTTTGGCTCAATTAATGTTAAGGATGCAGGGATTGCTATAAAAGCTACTCCTGTTTGAACTATATAGGGAAAACGCAAGCTAATGCCTATTAAGAGACCACCAGCTATTCCCGCTAGGGTTTCTGCCAGATTGCCAATTGAAATTACACGTCCTTCGAATTTTGTGTATTGATCTTTTTTACCAAGATCATCTAAAGTATCATATAGAATTGCTGAGTCTGCTCCAGAAATAAGACTTTGACCAAAACCAAGAATTATTTCGGCAATTAGAAAACCTACAAATCCGTATGAGATACTGTATGTAAAGAAACCAAAGAAGCCTAAAATAGAACCAATTATTAAGGTTTTTTTTCGACCTAAAACATCGGCTAAATATCCCGAAGGAATTTCTAATACAACAATCGAAATAGAGTAGATAGCTTTTAAAATTGAAATATCACTTAAGCTTAATCCATTATCCTGATAAAAGGGAATCATAAATGGCATAAATAACATAAACCATTTAGCTATTTTAATAAGATAAAGTTTTAAAATATTTGATTGCAGGGAGCGTGCCATTTTAATTTATTAAGCTGCAAATATAAAGCAGAATTCTCGAAAATTAAAGATGTGTAAGGCATAAAAAAAACGATAGAAATTCACTCTTAATATTAGTATTTTAATTTGAAAATATTAGTTTTATTTTTAGTAAAATAAATATGTTATATATAATTTACTAGAGTATTAATTATCGTAAATTTGTTTCCTTAATAATCACACTAAAAATCTTTTAATTATGGCAATGACATTAATCGAAAAAATTATCGCTAATCACTCAAATCAGGATTCTGTTAAACCTGGCGATATTGTAGATATTAAAATTGATGCCCGAGCAGCTCGCGATTTTGGTGGCGCCAATGTTGTAAAAAATATTATCGATAATAATTTAAATATAGACGATACTTCAAAAACATTTTTTACTTTCGATTGTAACCCAACAGGTTCGGATCAGAAATACGCGGTTAATCAACAAATTTGTAGAGATTTTGCTCGCGAAAGAGGTATCAAAGTTTACGATTTAGAAAATGGTATTGGAACCCACATATTAATTCACGATGGATTAGTATATTCAGGAGCTACGTCGGTAACAACCGATTCTCACGCAAACATTTTAGGAGCAGTTGGAGCATTTGGACAGGGGATGGGCGATAAAGATATTGCTGCATCATGGAGTAATGGTAAGGTTTGGTTTAAAGTGCCAGAATCTGTTAAATTAAATATTAATGGTAAACGCCCGAATGGTTTATCGGCAAAAGATATCGTTTTGAATTTGTTAAATCAATTTGGAGCAAATACTTTGTTAGGTTATTCAATTGAGATATATGGCGAAGATGTAAATAAATTAACTCTCGACGAAAGAATTACAATTTCATCTATGGCGACAGAAATGGGTGCAATTATTCTTTTATTTACACCAAATCAGGAAATTCTTAAATATAGCGAAGAGCGTTCTGGGAAAAAGATTGAACTTATTAAAGCCGATTCAGATGCTAATTATAATCAGGTAATTGATCTTAATTTTGAAGATTTCGTATCACGAGTTTCTCGTCCTGGTAAACCTCACGATGCAGTTGATGTAAATACAGTTAAGAAAGTAAAAATAGATTCAGGTTTCATCGGTAGCTGTACAAACGGGCGTTACGAAGATATGAAAGCTGCTGCAGACGTATTAAAAGGAAATAAGATTGCTCCAGGTGTAGTACTTAAAATTGTTCCATCAACAAACGAAGTTTGGGAACAATGTTTAGATAATGGCTTGATTAAGATTTTTAAAGATGCAGGTGCACTTGTTTCGAATGCAGGATGTGCAGGATGTGCAGCAGGTCAGGTTGGACAAAATGGTAAAGGTGAAATAACAGTAAGTACAGGAAACAGAAATTTTCCGGGAAAACAAGGTAAAGGCGAAGTATATTTAGCGTCACCAGCTGTTGTTGCAGCATCGTCTGTAGCTGGTTATATTACAACTCCAGATGATATACCTGAAGAACCAGTTACTTTTGATAATTTATTAAAGCCACAAACAAAATCAGAAAAAAAGGAAAAAGAAGAAAGCAATGATAATCCTAAAGTAATAGAAGGTAGAGTATGGTATATTAAAGAAGATGATATTGATACCGATATGATATTCCATAATCGTTATTTAGCTATTACAGATATTAACGAAATGGGACAATATACTTTCGATAACCTTAAAGGTTACGAAGATTTTGCATCTAAAGCTAAAGCCGGAGATATTGTTGTTGTGCAGAAGAATTTTGGTAGTGGAAGTTCGCGTCAGCAAGCTGTCGACTGCTTTAAAGCACTCGGTGTACAGGCAGTTGTAGCCGAATCTTTTGGTGCTATTTACGAGAGAAATGCTATAAATGCTGCATTTCCAATAGTGCGTTACAATTCGCTTAATGAAATCGATCTTGAAGATAAGGATACCATTAAAGTAAATCTGGAAACAGGAGAAATTACAAATACTAAAAATAATAAATCAATTAATGCAGAACCATTTTCTGATGTACAAATGGAGATATATCAGAACGGAGGATTATTTTAATCTCTGAATGCAGAATACAGAATACAGAATTCAGGATACAGAAATATATGGGAAGTTCTTTTAAAAATTTGTTAGTTTGGCAAAAGGCACATGAGTTTGTTATGGAAGTCTATAAAGTAACTAAAGATTTTCCAAAAGATGAGCTTTATGGTTTAACATCTCAATTTAGAAGAGCTGCTGTTTCTATTCCTGCAAATATTGCTGAAGGATATATACGGAAAGGAGAGAAAGATAAACTCCGGTTTTGTAATATATCGCAAGGTTTTCTAGAAGAATATAGATATTATATCATTTTAGCAAATGATTTAGGCTATATACAGAATTATGAGATTGATAAATTACTTGAAGAAATTAGCAAAATGTTAGTTGCTTATATGAGTAAAATTAAATTCTGATAACTGAATTCTGAATTCTTGATGATTAGAACTAAAAACTTAGCTATTTGAAAAGAAATCAATAAAAAGTAAAAATATGAATCCAAGGACATTCGTTGAAAAAATATTTGATGCTGAATGTGGTAGCATCGTTTTTAAAAAGCCAAATATCGTTTTAACGCACGATAATACAGCAAGTATAAAGAAGACTTTCGAAAAGATGGGTGGCGATAAAGTAGCTGATCCTAATCAATTATTGATTGTGTTAGATCATAATGCACCACCAACAAATGCGAAATTAGCAACTCAGTATCAAGAAGTTCGTGATATTGTGAAATATCAGGGCGTAGATAAGTTTTATGATGCAGGTAAAGGCATTTGTCATCAAATTATGTCGTATCATGCAATGCCAGGAATGGTAATTGTTGGTAGCGATAGTCATACTTGTACTGCAGGAGCATTTAATGCAATGGCAGCAGGAATTGATAGAACTGAAGCTGCTGGATTATGGAAACGAGGAGAAACATGGTTTCGTGTTCCTGAAACAATGAAAGTAACCTTAAAAGGAAAATTAAATCCAGGAGTGTATGCAAAAGATATTTCATTGTGGATTATTGGTATGATAAACTCAGATGGAGCTGATTATATGTCTATCGAATATCATGGCGAAGGAGTTAAAACATTAACAATTTCTCAGCGAATGACCTTGTCTAATTTAGCATCGGAAATGGGAGCTAAGAATGCTGTTTTTCCTGCAGATAAGGTTTTGGCTGAATTCTATGGTAAAGAATCTGTTGAAGGTGTTTGGGCCGATGAAGGTGCAAAATATGCTAAAGAAATAGAAATTGATTTAAGCAAGTTATACCCATTAGTTGCAGCTCCACATCATGTCGATAATGTAAAAGCAGTATCTGAAGTGCAAGGTACTAAGCTAAATCAAGGTGTTATTGGAACATGTACAAATGGTCGATTAGAAGATATGCGTATAGCTGCAGAAGTTCTTGATGGGCAAAAAATTGCTGAAGGATTTCAATTATTAGTTATTCCTGCTTCACAAAAGATTTATCTTCAAGCTATAGAGGAAGGATTAATAACTAAATTAATTAATTCAGGAGCAACTGTTTTAAGTGCATCATGTGGTCCTTGTTTAGGAACAGGGCAAGGTATTCCTGCCGATGGTTTTACAGTAATTTCTACTGCTAACAGGAACTTTAAAGGCAGAATGGGAAATAAAGAGTCAGAAATTTATTTGGCTTCTCCAGCAACTGTTGCTTATAGTGCAATTAAAGGTGAAATATCGGACCCGCGTGGACAAAAACATAATGATAAGTTTCCTTATAAGAAAGAATCTACTTCAACTGTAGAGATTGCTGCTGATGATAACCGTAAGTTAGGAAATATTTGGAACTATGTTGATGCCGATAATATTAATACAGATCAAATGTTTGCAGGTAATTTAACTTACAATGTATTAAGTTCAGATGCGGAAGCAATAATGCCTCATTTATTTGCAGGCTTCGATGAAAGTTTTCCAAAGAACGTTGTTGAAGGTGATATATTAATTGCTGGCGAGAATTTTGGTTGTGGAAGTTCCAGAGAGCATCCTGCTGTAGGTTTGGCATATGCAGGTGTTAAAGCAGTAATAGTAAAATCATCAAATAGAATATTTTACAGATCGTGTATTAATCAAGGTTTAGCATTAATTGTAAATCCTGAAATTGTTGATACTTATAATCCTGGCGATAATGTAAAAATTGATTTTAATAATGGAACAGTAACAATAGGAGATAAAGAAATTAAATTTGCTCCACTTCCTGATAAATTAATGGGAATTATTGAGAAGAAAGGTTTAGTAAACTGGATGAAATTTGAAGGATAGTTTTTGTACATTATAATATATTTAATCGAAATGTGGTTTAATTCCCCGACCCTCTGGGTCGGAAACATATATGTTTGCGGAGCAAACTCCATTTAATACCCCTATGGCTCTGCCTCGGGGTAGTTTATTGGTCATTCTGAGCTTGTCGAGGAATGACTTTTTTTTGTAAATAATTATGTAAAAAAGTTAGATTAAGTTTCCAAATTAAAGATATTTTTATACTTTTGCAATCGCTAAAAGAAACTGGTCTCGTAGCTCAGTTGGATAGAGCAATAGCCTTCTAAGCTATGGGTCGAAGGTTCGAATCCTTCCGGGATCACTAAATTAGCTAAGCCACTACAATTTGTAGTGGCTTTTTATTTGTACAGAAGTGATCCAATAATTTCGTAAAATTCACGTTAATTATTTGGATATTAGTTAAATAATGACGGTATTTGAATTGTGAACAAGAAAATTGAGCTATTAGCGCCAGGTGGAGATATTGATTCCATAAAAGCAGCGATTCTTGCGGGCACTGATGCTATTTATCTTGGGCTAGAAAAATTTAATGCAAGAAATAGAGCCGCAAATATAGATTTTGAGACTTTACAAGGAGTTTTACGATTTGCACATGAGAATAATTGTGAAGTTTTTCTAACACTTAACATATTAATTTTAGAAAGTGAAATCCCTGCTATTATTGGCTTGTTGAATAAGTTGGTTAATACAAGTATTGATGGTATAATTCTTCAGGATTTGGGTTTACTATATCTCTTATCTACTTATTTTAAAAGATTTAAAATTCATGCTTCTACTCAATTCACAACACATAATAAAGGCCAGATAAAGTTTCTAAGTAAACTAGGAGTTTCCAGAGTTAATTTATCGCGAGAATTAAATATAGAAGAGATTAAAACTTTAACATCAGTTGCACACGAGAATAATGTTTTAACCGAGGTTTTTGTGCATGGTTCCTATTGCATTTCATTTTCTGGTATTTGTTACATCAGTTCTGTTCATGGAGGAAATTCTGGAAATCGCGGCAAATGTAGTCAACCATGCAGGAATAGATACGTAACTACTGCATTGGGGGTTAATTACCCACTTAATTTGAAAGATAATTCAGCATATTTTGATCTTGAAGAACTGGCAAATTCGGGTGTTGATTCCTTAAAGATTGAAGGACGAATTAAGAAATTCGATTATGTGTATACCGTCGTAAGTACTTGGAGAAAACAACTTGAAAGTTTCTTTAATCAGAAAAAGTTAATCAACGATAATAGCGATTTATATAAGGTATTTAATCGTGACTTTGCAAATTCTTTTCTAAAAGGTGATATTAATAAAGATATGTTTATCGATAATCCCAGAGATCATTCAATTAAACATCTTTCCGAAATAAATCAATATTCTACGCAACATGAACTGGAGAAAGATCAATTAGCATTTTACGACGAAAAGGAGAATCTGAAAACGAATATTAAAAATACGATTGAGCAAATAAGCATAGTAAAAGCATCCATAGTAATCAATATTTCAGGAGAATGTGGCATTCCTTTAAAAGTAACTATAAAAACTCCAAACAGTTTATTTAGTGTATTTTCGGAAATTAATCTCACGAATAAAGGCACTGAATCTTTGAACAATGAAATGATTTTAAAAAGATTTAAAGCCTTTAATAATACTGAATACTTTATAAAAGAGTTAAACCTAGATATTAAAGGAGAGGTTTTTATTCCTTTTAATGAACTTACTTCGCTTAAAAAAAGAATTTTGTTTTTATTAAATGATTCAAAAGAAACTATTGCTCCAGTTGTTGTTCCTGTTGTAGAGAAACAAAGTAAATTAAACACTAAACCTTCTCTTTCTATTTTGATATCATCATATAACGATGCGCAACTTTGTGAAGAAACGAATGCGAGCATTTATTTTCAGCTTCCAAATTGTATTAGAAATGATTTGGAGAAATTTATTGATCTTTTTATACATAATAAAAAACTAATACCGTGGTTTCCTTCTGTATTAATTGATGATGATTATTGTGCTGCTGTAGAATTTCTTCAAAGAGTGAAACCCAAAAATCTTGTAACTAATAATACAGGAATTGCTTATGAAGCATATAAGAAAGGGATCGATTGGATAGCTGGACCTTATCTAAATATTGTTAACTCTTTTAGTTTGTTATCATTAAAAGAACAATTTAGTTGTTCAGGTTCATTCATTTCAAACGAAATTAGCAAAGAACAAATTCAAGGTATAAAAAGACCAGATAACTTCAATCTATATTATAGTATTTATAATCCAATTTTGTTAATGACAAGCCGACAATGTTTGTTTCATCAGGTGACTGGATGTGAAAAAAGTAAAGTTGATAATGCTTGTATTCAGGATTGTAAAAAATCTTCATCAATAATAAATTTAAAGGGAAGCACTGTTTTTATTGAAAAAAGTAGTGGAAATTACCATGAATTATACAATGAGAATAATTTATTGAATCTGGAGATTATTGCAGATATTCCCAATATATTTTCTAGTTTTTTTATTGATTTAAGAAATGTAAAAACACAAACTAATATAGAGCCTTCTAAGCTAAAAATAATTAAGCTTTTTGATAATTTTATAAATGGGAACATTAATATCAAAGATGAATTAATTCAAGTTATCAATCCAACGAGTAATAATCAATATAAAAAAGGAATCTAGCAAAAAGAAAAGCCACTAAATAATATAGTGGCTTCATCTAATACTAATAATCGATTTTTGTTATTTCTTAAGAACATAACTGTAATAAACATATTTTCCTGAATCAAACTGATCGTAAGTTTCTGATCCAACAGTTCCAGCAAAGTTTAATGCAATTTTATGTAAGAATTTAGGAGCAAGTTTCTTAATTAAATTTCTTCTACGCTCGTTATCTTTGTTCAAAGCAGTTACTACTTCTTTTGTAATCATTCTCTCTTTAAGAATAGTTAAGCCGCTTGATTCTAGTTCTTTTTTAAGATCTTCCATTTCATAATCATAACGAAAATCTGTATACAGAAAATGACCTTCGGGACGTAAAATACGTGAAACTTCACCCAAAAAAGCCATCATATCTGGATATCTGTGCGACGATTCAATATTAAATACCACATCACAGGTATTATTTTCTAAACTTAAATTTTGAGCATCGCCTTGCTGAAAAGACATTTTATTATCATTATAATATTGATTGCCAAAATCTACTGCACGTTGATTTAAATCAATTCCTTTTACTGAAGATGGTGAAAAACGATTTGAAATATAGGATAATCCACCGCCTCTGCCACATCCAATTTCAACAATATCTTTGTCCTTAATCTCTGTTTCAATAGCAAGATGATGATAAAGTTGAATAGAATATCTATTTGTCTCATTCTTACCATCTAATTTTACTTCTGAATCGTTTTCAGAAAATCCGTAATTCATAAAAAGCACTTCTGCATTTTTATCTACTTTACTAACATACCAATACCAAATTCTAAAAAGGGTTTCTCGAAAATTAAATTTCATAGTGTTATTATAAGAAGTTATTATTAATTGTTTTATTATTTAAATTATATACATATTCTCTAACTTTTTGTGCCCACTGAAAATGATTGTAATTTGTGTTAAACATTTTATGTGATATAGGTTTTCCAATGGATACTTTAATTGTTTTATTTCTCTTTTTGAACATTTCTCTTGGTAAAAGCAATAGTTCCAGATTAAGTTTTATACCCAATACCTTACGTACTGTATAAATAAAATAAAATAATCTAGAGTTTTTTCCATGAAAATGAAAAGGTATAATATCTCTTTGGCTTAATATTGATTTAGTTATAAAACTTTTTTGCCATACAGTATCTTCAATTTTTCTTTTGTAATTTCGAGAAACTTCCCCTGCAGGGAAATGAGTAATAGGAATATCCGAATGATAAACTAAATCTAAAGCTTTAATATATTCTTTAGATGATTGCCCAAATACATTAACCGCAGCTATTAAAGGTCTTAATTGATGTATAAACATAAATGCATCGTTTCCGATAGCTTTTAAATCTCCATATTTTTGAGATACTATATACGTTAAAATTAGTCCGTCGATAATACCAAATGGATGATTCGATGCAAAAAAACACTTTCCTTTTGGGGGTAAATTATCTAGTCCACTAATGTCAAGAGTTAAATTAAATTCTTCAATCATTTTTGGCAAAAAACGAATTCCATTTTGATCCGAATACTTGTTAAGTGTCATATTCATATCATCTTGTCGAATGATTTTTGCCACAAGATTGATAATAAACTTGGGTAGTTTCTTTAAAACTTTAGAATCTCCCTCAGTAATAATTTTATGAATATCAATGTATTTTATTGTTTCTTGATTAGTCATTATATGGAAAGTGTATCGATTATTTTTTATCGATATTAATAAATTATTATTAAATTAAAAATACTGCATAAATGTAAGTATTAAATGCAGATATACCTATTATTAGAGAATTTTAGCTTAAAAATAAGTTTAATTAATAATGTTGAATATTGAACAATACAAATTATTTTTCGTATCTATTGTAAGGTACTGTTATTTGAATTATTCGGTAAAAATTAATATCTTGTTAAATATCCATTTAAAAAAATAATCATGGAAAATATATTACTTAAGTACTTAGAAGAAAGATATAAATATCGTATTCCTAACAATGAAATTCATTCGCCAGGGCCTGTAATAACAATATCTAGGGAGTTTGGATGCCCGGCAAATTTATGTGCATCGGATCTTGCTGATATGCTTTCAAAAATAGATGGTAAAGATAAAGAACCATGGAAAGTAATTAGTAAAGAAATTTTAGAACAATCAGCAAAAGAGCTTGGATTAACTCCAGAAAAAATAGAGTTTGTTTTTAAATATGAGAAAAGAAGTGCTGTAGACGAGATTTTGGAGGCTTTATTAAGTAAATATTATAAAAGCGAACGAAGAATAAAGAATACCATAAGAGAAGTTATTAGATCCATAGGTGAACAAGGTAGGGTTATTATAGTTGGTCGTGCTGGGTCTTCAATATTAAGAGATGTTCATAACTCCTTGCATATTAAATTGATTTCTCCGTTAGATTTTCGTGTTGATGGAGTAAGTAGAAGACATGAAATTACGCATAGCGAAGCAAAAAAGTTAACTGTAGAGATGGACAAGAAAAGGGAACAGTTAAGGAATGAATTAGCAGGACACGCAGTTGATGATTCAGATTATGATTTAATTTTTAATTCTATGGTGTTAAAACCAAATGAGATAGTTGAGATTATAACCAAAGCAGCAGTTGTTAGAAAAATTGTTTGATATATTCTTAATATACCTTATGTAAATAGTAAAGTCCGGTTCGAAACCGGACTTTCTTTATCTATGCAAAAATTAAGGCAAATAAACCAAATTGTGAGTTAATGGTTGTGCATAGAGAAAAGAGAAAACCTCTAGAGGTTTTCTCTTTTCTATCATTTATTTCTTAATAAATTGTTTAGTTAACACTTCTTTCTTAGTTTCAATAGAGATAATATATAAACCAGAAGAAAGTTCAGAAATATTAATTTCTCTTTCGCTATCTTCAATATCAATAACTTTAACTAAAGCGCCAGTTGTACTATAAATGCTTATTACACCATTTGGAATAGCATTTGAAACTTGTACATTAATGAACGAATTAGCAGGGTTAGGATAAAGATTAATAGCTGGTTTT
>Ga0209633_10004074_pt1 | contig 13261 bp, 15 predicted proteins | sample Cruoilmetagenom1_FD_187290 | JGI IMG/M metagenome (GOLD analysis project Ga0209633, IMG submission 187290) | Oil polluted marine microbial communities from Coal Oil Point, Santa Barbara, California, USA - Sample 1 (SPAdes) (version 2) | ecosystem: Environmental > Aquatic > Marine > Oil seeps ... | reverse complement strand
CAGAAGGCAGTCAGGGCGTCGTGCCATATCTGCCGCTTAACGAGCTGCGTAAACCAGCCGGAGGGTCAAACTAATGCGTAAATCATCCCTATTAATTCCGGTGCTGTTTGCCGCTGTTGTTGCTGCGATATCGTCGATCTATATCGTTGATGAGCGCGAAACAGCTCTACGTCTATGGTTTGGTGAGGTCACGGCCGAAGTCAAAGATCCCGGGCTGTATTTCAAAATCCCTATGATGCATGAAATCGTCAAATATGACGACCGTATCTTGCCGTTGGACACGCGCCCGCTTGAGGTCACCATGAAGGACAACCGCCGTTTTGAGGTGGATGCCTTCGCGCGCTGGCGCATAAATGACGCGGTGCAGTTTCGTCGCGCGGTTGGTTCCGGTGGTGTCGACGGGGCAAGCCGTCGTCTGGAAACCATCCTGAACGCCGAATTGCGCGAAGTTTTGGGTGAGGTTGTGTCAAAAACCTTGCTGTCGTCTGACCGGGTTGGTCTGATGACCCAAATCCGCAACGCGGCCCGCACCAAGGCCGAAGCACTGGGCATCACCATCATTGATGTGCGCATCAAACGGGCTGATCTGCCGGATCAAAACCTTGAACGCACATTTGAGCGGATGCGGGCAGAACGCGAACGTGAAGCCGCAGACGAAATCGCGCGTGGTAACGAGGCGGCGCAACGTGTGCGGGCGATCGCGGATAAAACCGTTGTCGAAACCACGTCTCAAGCGCAAAAAGAATCTGACATCATTCGCGGTAAAGCAGATGCGACACGAAACGCTATCTTCGCCGAAGCTTACGGACAAGATGCTGAGTTCTTTGAGTTCTACCGCTCTCTTTCCGCTTATCAAACGGCGCTGAATGGCGAAAATTCGACCATGGTTCTGTCGCCGGATAGTGAATTCTTTAACTATCTAAAATCGGCAAAACCTGAATGATAAGCAATATTTTTCTAGCCCTCGGGCTGGTTCTGGTGATCGAGGGGCTGGTGTACGCACTGGCCCCTTCGCTTGTGGAACAACTGCTTGAGGCCTTGAAAACGACGCCACTCCAAAGCCGCCGAAATATTGGTTTGGTGGCCGTCGCGCTGGGTGTTGGACTGGTTTGGCTGGCGCAATCCATCGGCTAAATTCTGCTTCACAACCGCTTGATATGCCTTTCAGGGGTTTGAGTTCTGAAACTTTGTGCCTATCTATAGGGGGTGGCACGCATTCGACAGGCCGTCGGATGCGCTGTTTTAGACTGAAAGAGGAGACCTTTCCCCGTGAAAGCCAAGGCAATTTCAATCCCCGTAACCCGTAATTCAACTGATAGCACAGCGATGAAAACCTTCGGGATGCTGACGCTGGCTGTGATGCTGCTGATGCTGCAATCCGTGATGGGCCATGCCCGCGGCGCCCCCGAAAGCTTTGCTGATCTGGCCGATGAAATCAGCCCCTCCGTGGTCAATATCACCACCACCACAACGGTTGCGGCCCCACTCGGACAGGGGCCAAGCCCTATGGTGCCCGAGGGGTCGCCATTTGAAGATTTCTTCAAAGATTTCATGGACCGTGGTGGCAATGGCGCCCGTCCACGCCGCTCGCAGGCGCTGGGATCTGGATTTGTGATTTCCGAAGATGGCTACATCGTCACCAATAACCACGTGATCGCCGAAGCGGATGAGATCGAAATCGAGTTCTTTTCCGGTGAAACACTGAAAGCCAAACTGATTGGCCGTGACCCCAAGGTCGATATTGCACTGCTTAAGGTCGAGTCGGATGAACCGCTGTCATTTGTGTCCTTTGGAGACAGTGACATCATGCGGGTTGGCGACTGGGTGATGGCAATGGGCAATCCGCTGGGGCAGGGTTTCTCTGTTTCGGCCGGCATTGTTTCTGCACGCAACCGCGCTTTGTCTGGCACCTATGATGATTACCTGCAAACCGATGCCGCGATTAACCGTGGCAACTCGGGCGGTCCATTGTTCAATATGGATGGCCAGGTGATTGGCGTGAACACCGCGATCCTGTCCCCCAACGGTGGCTCGATCGGCATCGGCTTTTCGATGGCGTCTAACGTGGTGACCCGCGTTGTGGATCAGCTCAAAGAGTTTGGCGAAACGCGCCGCGGCTGGTTGGGCGTGCGCATTCAAGACGTCACTGGCGACGTGGCCGAGGCCATGGGTCTGGAAAATGTTGCCGGCGCCTTGGTCACTGATGTGCCCGAAGGGCCTGCCTCGGTTGCGGGCATCAAATCGGGCGATGTGATCACGTCATTTGACGGGGTTGTGGTCAAAGACACCCGCGAATTGGTGCGCAAAGTTGGCAACACCGAAGTTGGCAAAGAGGTCCGCGTCGTGGTGCTGCGCGAGGGTAAAACCCAAACGCTTAAAATCACGCTGGGACGCCGGGAAACGGCTGAAGGTTCGGTTCCGGCCGTCGCGGAAGTGCCCCAAGCCCCTGTTGAAAAGGGCGTGTTGGGTCTAACCGTTACCGCAATGACGGATGAGTTGCGCGGTCAACTTGGATTGGCGGACGGGGCCGAAGGGCTGGTCGTCAAAGAGGTTGATGAGACCTCTGGCGCGTTTGAAAAAGGCCTGCGGGCGGGTGATGTGTTGACCGAAGCCGGTCAGCAAAAAATCGCCACGGTAGAGGACCTGGAAGCCCGCATTAAGGACGCCAAAGAAGCCGGGCGCAAGTCACTGCTGTTGTTGGTGCGGCGCAGTGGCGAGCCACGCTTTGTGGCCGTCGCGATTGAGTAGACCTCCTTCATATTGACACGAAAGGGCATCCAGTCGGGTGCCCTTTTTGGTTTCCAAAACCGTGTTTGCCGCTTATTCAAGATGGCGTTTGATCGTCACTTCGAGAGGGCGGTGTAGGGTTTGCAGGATAACGCAACTGGGCTCGGCCGCATCAAGCAAGGCGTTCAAATGCACGAGTGGCAATGCAGGTGTGGTCTTGATCGCGACTTCCATCTGCGCGGTTTGAAAACCGACTGGCACCGCCGCGTCATCATCAAAATACCGCGCACATCGGCCCCCAAGCTGGCCCGCACCGATAATTCTGCCAGCTTGCCCCCCTTGATGTTGGCGATCATCCGAATGGCCGTGTCCAGACAACTGGCCAAGGCAGCGGCCAGTATTTCGCCCGGACAGGGAAAGTCGCTTTCGCCACCAACCGCACTGTGAACTGAAATAGGCACATCAATGGGGATGCCTTCACCGCAAGCCACATGGCCGTGGATCGGATGCTGCGCCATGACTTCGCGGCTTGATGTCTGGGCGTGATCATAAACCCAAGCGGCCTTTGGGGTGTGGGCGTAGCTCGTGCGTAACGGCGCCTGACGGTCACGCACGCTGATGGGATCTGTGGCGCTAAAGGACGTAATGTGGTTTAGATGTTGGGTGGACAAGGTCATTGCAGAGGCTCCTGTTGTTGGTTGAAATAAAGCCTGTTCATAGAATACGCGCCGGGCCAGCCGGCCGGTAGTTCTGGACCTGTAGTAACCCGCTACAGATTGTGTAGTTGGCAGATCGCCTTGCTGCGCAGTAACCTTGGATCATGGAAAAATCCACCAACACATCAGGCAGCCTGTGTCCGGCAATGGCCTCGGCTGATTTGATCGGCGACAAATGGACGTTGCTGATTTTGCGTGAAATGTTTTTGGGCAGCACGCGGTTCAACCGGTTTCAACGCGCCTTGCCACGCATGTCCCCGTCGATTCTGAGCAAGCGGTTGAAAATGCTGGAAGCTGCCGAAATTATTGTGCGCAAAACAGCCCCCTCTGGACAGGCGTTCGAATATTTGCTCACCCGGTCAGGTCGCGAACTTGGCCCAATCATTGAGGGCATGGCGGTTTGGGGCTTGCGTTGGCGCAGTCGACGCATCGTGGCGCAGGACTACGATGTGGGCGGGTTTGTGTGGGATTTTCGCCGCACCCTGAACACCGGCGCGCTGCCGGATGGGCAAACCGTGATCCTTGTGCAAATTGCGGACCGCCCTGATCTGAACAGGTGGTGGTTGGTCGTCAATGATGGTGTTGTTGATCTGTACACCGATGACCCCGGCCACGAAGTGGACGTATATATAACCGCCCCGCTGACAGTCTTGATTGATCTGTGGATGGGGGATGTTGGCATCAAATCCGCGGTCGAGGCCAAAGCCATTTTCCTCGATGGGCCAAGCTATTTGGTAACGACGGTTGCTGATTGGTTTTTACAATCGCCAATGATCAAGGTGCGCCCGGTTAAGCGCCCTTAGGCCCACGTGCGGCTATGCATCATCCCGTGCATAGGCGATGATGCCCAACTGCCGTGCGGCGGCCAAAGACAGGGTTGTGCTGTCCAGCCCATAGGGTTTTTGATACCAGCGCACGGCCTGTTGCGTCCGTTTATCCATCGCGCCCGTGACAACGCCGCGAAACAACCCGCGCGATTTCAACGCCCTTTGCAGCGTCGCAATAAAGGCGCTGTCCGTTTGCGCAGGGCAGGGCACTTCGAACCAGAACTCTGCCCGTGGCGAGATGATCTTTTGTTGGGTTTGAGTGTCGAACACAGCCGGGCTTTGTACGGTTTTATAGGTCGGCGCGCCGTCTGGAGAAGGGGCAACGACGGGGCCAGCGGGGCGCACCAAAACCTGTTCAGTTACGGTTTCCACTAGGGCGGGGGTCACATCTTTGCCCCAGCATTTGCCGTCCTCCGTGTTTTTGGGTGCGTTGGATTGCACCAAAAACCTGTCGGCGGCAACCACAGCGGGCTGGGGGACGGGCGCAGCAATAGGCGGCGCTACCTGTTGACAGGCCCCGAGGATCAGAGCTGTTGCCCCAATGATGAGTTGCTTGCGTTTGATCACTGCCCGCTGCCTTTTTGGCTGTCTTGTTGCGACAGTTGTTACGCGGATTATTGCTGTTGGCAAAGATTTTTGGTGTAAAACGGTGATTTTCGTGATGATCTGTCACATTCAAGGCCCAGTTCGAGCGGTGGAGCGCAACTTGTTTCAGGCAAGCTCTGGTCAAACGCGAGAACAAGGCGTATCTGGTTTGGCAAAGATGCACATACGATGGGTTAAGGAATTTAAGAATGGCAAAAATTACATATATTGAGCATGGCGGCACCGAGCATGTTGTCGACGTGGCAACAGGGCTGACCGTTATGGAAGGCGCACGCGACAACAACGTGCCAGGGATCGAGGCTGATTGCGGCGGGGCCTGTGCCTGCTCAACGTGTCATGTGTATCTGCATCCTGACTGGGTCGAGAAAGTACCGGCCAAAGACGCGATGGAAGAAGACATGCTCGATTTCGCTTATGAACCAAACGAAACCACTTCGCGTTTGACCTGCCAGATCAAGGTTACTGATGATCTGGATGGCCTGATCGTGATGCTGCCTGAAAAACAAATCTAGAATGTTTCGGGTCGCATTGGTCGCGTGGCTTTTTGCGACTCCCGCATTGTCTGACATTCTATCGGCCAAGTTCACTGAACCGACATCGCGTTACACGCACGGCATTCTTGGCGACGACATTGAGTACGGCGCGCTGGAATTGGAATGGGACAATACCCGCGATCGCGGATTGCACCAGACCACAGTTTATCGGCGTGGTAATGTTATAATGCGCCTGCCACAGGACCATGTTTTTGAGGATATCGCGCCGCGTTTGTATGACATTGATGGCGATGGAGACCACGAAGTTATCGTCGTAGAAACCGACATTGCCAAAGGCGCGCAGATCGCAGTTTATGATGAAACGGGCAAGATTGCCGAGACCCCCCACATTGGTCGAACCCACCGCTGGCTGGCCCCGATTGGCGCGGCGGATCTGGACGGCGACGGCAAAACCGAGATCGCTTATATAGATCGCCCACATCTGGCACGGGTGCTGAAAATCTGGCGCTTTGAGAACGGCAAACTGACCCTTGTGGCTGAACGCGACGGGTTGACCAATCACAAAATTGGCCAAGACTATATTTCCGGCGGCATCCGTGATTGTGGGGCAGGGCCGCAGATGATCGCGGCCAGTTCCGATTGGAGCCAGATTGTGGCGTCAACTTTTGACGGCACCAAAATCCGCAGCGCGGTTATCGGCAAGCACAAAGGGCCGAGGTCGTTCAAGAGGGCGATGGATTGTCGGATGTGATATGGGCACATTCTGCGCTCAAGGGGTCTTTGAGGGTATAGTTGAAAAGCGATAGTGCACCTTGCTTTATGGTGACACTTTTTCGCCAGCCATTCTTTTCCAGAAAACGGTATTCAGAGAAAAAATCCCTGAAACGGTCATTCGTAACGGCAAAAGATTTGGGCAGGTGGGATAAGGTTTCGATGATAAACCGGTCGGCTTGGATTCGACTGGGCACCACGTAAATCTCGTTGGGCTTTAGGTCAAATGCTGTTCGAAGCAACTGGACCGAGAACGGCGCACCTTTCAAAAACGCGCCATTTTCGCGGAGCGTGAAATAGATGTTCGCATCAAAGAAACAAAGAATCCTGTGGCCGTCGTCCCTTAGATTTTGAACCAGGGTTGTTAAGGGCTGCGTTCCAAGCCCATGCTTTAACCCGAAATGGTAAATGTTGTTGCCATCAAAAATTGCGGTTTTATCCGTCAGTATCAAGGATTTCATAAACCCCTCGCGATCGGCATGGAGCAAGAAATGCGCCGGTGGTTTTTGCTTGAGAAACAGGCGGCCAAACAGCAGGCGGCATAAAATCAGCACGGCAATACCGGCAAGGGGGCTTTGCAGTGCCCACCAAATCATTGCGCTAAGCAGGGCTGAAACCAGCAATGCTAGGATGGATTTGCCAAGGGAGATGGTGCGTTGGGGATTTAGTTTATCCCCCAAAGTAATGGGTGCTTCAACACTGTGTGACAATTCGAAAGCTTTTTTCGCCTAAAGCGCCCGCCAGCCAATATCGCGCCGACAAAACCCCTCGGGCCAGTCCACGCCATCCACCATATTATAGGCCCGCTCTTGGGCCTCGGCCAAACTGCTGCCGCGCGCTGTCACACCCAACACACGCCCGCCGGTTGCAATAATCTTGCCATCCTGCGCGCCCGTGCCAGCGTGAAAAACCATATGCGATGAATCCTCGGGCAGATCATCCAACCCGCTAATTACGCTGCCCTTTTCATAGGTCCCAGGATAGCCATTTGCGGCCATCACCACGCATAACGCATGATCATCCGCCCAGTTCACCTGCGCTTGCGCAAGCCGTCCCTCGGCACAGGCCTGCAACAGATCAAACACCTGCGCGCCCAGCCGCATCATCAAAACCTGACATTCAGGATCGCCAAAACGCACGTTGTATTCCACCAAACGGGGCTGCCCGTCCTTGATCATCAAACCGACAAACAGGATGCCTTGAAACGGCATCCCGCGACGGGCCATTTCAGCCATTGTCGGGGCAACGATTTCGTCCATGGTTTTTTGAACCACGCTATCCGTCATAACCGGGGCGGGAGAATAGGCGCCCATGCCGCCCGTATTGGGCCCTTCATCACCGTCAAAGACGCGCTTATGGTCTTGGGCCGTACCCATCGCCAAGATGTCAGTGCCATCACAAAGTACAAAAAATGACGCCTCTTCGCCCTCCATGAATTCCTCGATCACCACCTCGGCACCAGCCGCGCCAAACTCACCGCTGAACATGTCGTCAATAGCGTCCAATGCGGTTGCCTCATCAAAGGCCATAATGACGCCCTTGCCTGCCGCCAGACCATCAGCCTTAACAACAATGGGCGTGCCTTTGGCCCGCACATGATCTTTGGCCTGCTCGGCGTCCGTAAAATGCCCATAATCGGCTGTGGGTGCATTGACGGCCGCGCATATTTCTTTGGTAAAGGCCTTGGAAGCTTCCAACTGGGCAGCAGCCTGACTTGGCCCAAAGCACAGGATGTTGGCGGCGCGCAAACGATCCGCGACCCCGACAGCTAAGGGTGCTTCTGGCCCGACAATCACGAAATCGACCGCGGTTTCAGTGGCGAATTCCACCACCGCGCTGCCATCCATAATGTCAAAATCCGCACATTCTGCAATCATCGCGATACCCGCATTGCCAGGCGCCACAACCAAGCGGTCACATTTCGGGTTTTGCTTCACGGCCCATGCCAATGCATGTTCACGACCACCACTGCCTAAAATCAGGATATTCATTTGCCGCTCCCCGCTTGGCCTTTGCATGATGGCGTTCTAAGGTGGGCGACAGAGATAAACAAGTGAGCAGATATGTCTGATCTAATTGACGACCCAATGGAGGGCGAAAATGCCCCAGAGTTCACCGTCACCGAGATTTCGGGCGCAGTCAAACGCACCATCGAAGGGGAGTTTGGCCATGTCCGCGTCAAAGGCGAGGTTGGCCGCGTGTCGCGCCCGCGCTCAGGGCATATCTATCTTGACCTAAAAGATGACCGCTCTGTGTTGGCGGGGGTGATCTGGAAGGGTGTCGCTAGCCGCTTGGCGGTACAGCCCGAAGAAGGCATGGAGGTGGTGGCCACTGGAAAGTTGACCACTTTCGGCGGCCAATCAAAATACCAGATGGTGATTGAAGACATCGCGCCCGCCGGCATGGGGGCGCTGATGGCGATGCTGGAAAAACGCAAAACCATGTTGGCGGCCGAGGGTTTGTTCGCGCCAGAACGCAAGCAAGAACTGCCCTACTTGCCCGAAGTGATCGGCGTTATCACCTCGCCATCGGGCGCTGTAATCCGTGATATTCTGCACCGTCTGCGCGACCGTTTCCCGCGCAAGGTTCTGATCTGGCCGGTTGCGGTGCAGGGCAAACAATGCGCCCCCGAAGTGACCCGCGCGATTGAAGGGTTCAACGCTATGACCCGTGGCGGCGCATTGCCGCGGCCGGATTTGATTATCGTGGCGCGTGGTGGTGGGTCTATCGAGGATCTGTGGGGCTTTAACGAGGAAAGCGTGGCGCGCGCCGCCGCCGCTTCCGATATTCCGCTGATCTCGGCCGTGGGCCATGAAACCGATACCACGCTGATCGACTATGTGTCAGACCAACGCGCCCCAACGCCCACGGCGGCCGCTGAATTGGCGGTGCCGGTGCGGCTGGAATTGCTGGCATGGCTGGACGACCAAGACGCCCGCCTAACCCGCGCTGCCACGGGGGGCGTGGATCAACGCAAACAGCGTCTACGTGATTTGGCTCGCGCCATGCCTAATCTTGAGGCCTTGCTTGACACCCCGCGCCAAAGGCTGGATCGTGCCAGTGACCGTTTGCCCGCCGCGCTGGATCGCGCGACCCAAATCAAACGCCTGCAGCTGTCCGAAGTCAGCGGTAGCCTGCGCCCAACGGCCCTGTCGCGATTGGTCGTGGATGCAAAAACCAAACTGGAAGACCGCGCCAGCCGTTTAAACCCGGCACTGCTGGATCGCGATACCGAGCGCAAGCGTGATAAGCTGACCCAGATCACGGGCCGCCTTGCGCGCGTGTCGCAAGGGCAGGTTGATGGCTGGCGCAAACGTGTGGAGGCTTTGGAGCGTGTGCGCCAAACGCTGGGCTATGAGGAAACTTTGATGCGTGGTTACGCGGTGGTGCGCGGTGATGGCGATGTGATCACCACCAAAGGGGCCGCCAAAAAAGCCGCCGTTTTGGAAATCCAGTTTCAGGATGGTCGCTATAAACTGGGGGCCGCCTCAGCCGCCTCCACAGTTCGCAAAGCCAAAAAAGATAAACCGCCGCCAGACCAAGGCAGCCTTTTTTAGGATTTTTGCTCGAATATCCCCGTGCGGCGCGCAGAGATTCATTTGCCTGCAGTTGATTACACGCCGACTTCGGGCCCCAAACAGACCAAAGGCGGGCCACTGGGCTCGATCTCAAATAACGTGGTGCGCGACGGATCATTTTTAAATTGTGCCATCAACCCGGCCTCGCGCTGATAAAAAGCCCAGCATTGCGCCTCCGTCGCATCCTCATACAGAAAACAGATCAACGGGCCGTCTTGATACCAGTGTCCCTCTTGGCAATGGCCACTGGGAACCGACCACCGCACCCGCCGATTCGGTAGATATTTCTCGGCCCCATAGAGCGTGCCGTTGAACCCGTAACGCAGTGTTTTACCGTTTGTATAGGCATCAAAGGCCTCGGCATCCATCGGGGTTTCGGCAACAAGCGGCACCGCCATAAAAAGACATAGGAGTGTGGCAAATAGGCGTTTTATCATGCTCTCTTTTTGACAGACCTGATCACCAAGCGCCAGCCTTGCGCCCTATGTTGGCGCCGGGGCATTTTGGCGCGCAATTTTTTGCGCCTCAGCCGCTGCATGTGCTGTCCAAGTGGCGAGGCGTGGATCCATGACGCGGCGCCAGAGATTTGGAAACAGCGCCAGCGCCCCCATCGTTGGGAGACTGTAGGGCAGGCTGGGCGCGACATCGGGTTCGGGCAGAATGAGTGCGGGGTAGGGTCGGTCAGGATGGCTGTGATGATCGGAATGGCGCGGGGCGGCCAGCATCAGGTAATTGGACATCCAATGCGGCGCGTTCCACGAGTGATGCAAGGCCACAGGGGCCAGTTTACCATTGGGCAGGCTGGCCCGCCGCAACCCATAATGCTGCACATAATCCGACAGCAAAAGCTGCAATTGCGCATAGGATGCCAAAGCGATCAGCGCCAATGCCCCACCCCAACCACCAATTGCAAAGGCAATCGCAACACTGGCAACCCCGCCCAGCGTATAGGCAACATACGGGTGACTAAAACGCGGCGGTTTTTGGCGCAGATTTTTGCGCCGACCCGTCTCCATCTCAAACCCGGCACGTGCCGAACCAATCCAGGCCCGCTGTGCAAATGTATAAAATGATTCGCCCTTGGGGGCGGAGTTTGGATCATACTCCGAGGCCGCGAACCTGTGATGCACCAGCAAATGCGCCGATGTGTGATGCCCGAACAGCATCGAAATATAGACCCATTTCCCAAGGTTAAACAGGCGTCGATTGCTGCGGTGGATCAGCTCATGCGCGTTTGAATTGCTGACCTGACCAAAGAACATTCCTGCGGCAACAAACAACCCTAGAGTGTCGAAAAGGCCGAGCGCTGCATTGGAGGGCATCGCCCAAACAACCAACGCTAAAAGGAAGAAATGCGACACCGCCAAGGTGGTCGATAGGTTGTCAGCCGTCGGAAATTCACCTTCTGGTTGTTTTGCGTCGCTTGCAATGTTGATCATCTGGTCCATCGCAAATGTAAACACCGTGATATAGGCCAGCGCCACCACCACAAACCAACCACCAAACACAGCGGCCAGTGTGATCAGCGGAATTGGCATTAGGCTCACGATTGCGAACATTTTCATACGCTGTGTCATCGAGTTATCCCTTCACGCCCTTCTAACACATTTCCACACAAGTATTTGATAACAAACAAAGACATAGTGTTTCCAAACACAAGCATAATTTCAGGCGTATTTGTCTCGTCCTCTTTTTTTGCGACAGCGGTGTTATAATCCGGTTAAAAGACAGCAAAAGGACGGGTTTAATGGCGGCTGATAACAACACAATGGATTTGAAAAGGCCGCGGCATGTTTAGCGCGGCGGCCCTTTTTGCCTATGGGGTGATCGCGGCTGTGTTGTATCTGCCGCGCGCAACGAGCCGCATCCGTATGGCGCGCAGTATCCGCAAAACCCTGCCGATAGTTCTGTTCGCATTCGCCGCCGCCGCCGAGGGCGCGCCTGTATTACTGATCGCCGCGCTGGCGCTGAGCGCGATTGGTGATTTCGCCCTGTCGCGGTATGGACAAAAGGCATTTTTGATCGGGATGATCAGCTTTGCTGCGGCCCATCTGTCCTATATCGCCGTCATGGTCGGGCTTGGGATCAGCTTGAGTTTTTCACAATGGCCGCTCATTTTGGTGATCCTGGGGTTTGGCCTGTCAACCGAATGGTGGCTGCGTCCCCACACAGGTGCCTTGAAATGGCCTGTGCGGGCCTATGTCGGGGTGATTTTGGTAATGGCCGTTGTGGCGCTGGGTCTACCCGATACGCGCATGGTTGCCCTTTGGGGGGCAATGCTGTTTGTGGTTTCAGACCTGATCCTGTCGATCGAAGTCTTTAGGTTGGTGCCTGGAGATAGGCGGCGCAAATTGGCGACCAAAGTGGTGTGGATCACCTATGTCAGCGCCCAAATCGGCCTGTACTGGGGGCTGGGCACCCTATAGGGGGTGGTCGCGTGCAAAGGCATCCAATGTCAAAGGAATAGCCTTGAAATCAAGCGCTTTGCCAGCCCCGCGCCACTGAATAGGCTTGGTCAAATAGTCGACCCAGCGCATTTTGGCACACCACGCCACAGCAGCCTGCCAGATATCGGCAGGGTCATGGGTGCGGTAGCCCTCGATCAGGGCCTCCACTTCGGGGCAATCCCGCCCCGTCACCGCATAGGTCGAAAACACAACCATAACCAGATCCTGCAAATGCCCCTTGGGGGTGTTGCGCTTGGCGTGAAACCGTTCAAAATCCAGAAACGTGATGCGCCCGTCCTGCCAACAGATATCCTTGATCGAAGGCCGCCCATGCGAAATATGTTTGGCATGCATCAAAGCCAGTTGTTTGCCAGCAGCCTCAAAGGCCTCTGTATGCCCCGTCTTGCTGCCGGTGATACCAAGCAACAGATATTGCAACGACGGGCCGCTGTCGGTCATGGCAAAATAATCGGGCCCCTCGGCGACGATCAAGGGCACCGGTACGCTCGCCTTATGCAGCATCTGCATCGCATTACGTTCTGCCGCAAATGCCGCGCTTGCATCGCCCTTTTGCAAACGCATCCGCAGCGACAAAACTTCTTGCTTTTTAACCCATATCGTCTGGCCGCCATGCTCAATCCGGCTGATACGCTGCGTCGTCGCGGCGACGTGGCGCTCGATCTTGGCCAGCAAAACCGGGTCTGCTGCAGGTGGGATGATGGGGTGTTTGGGCATGTTGGGCCTCACATAGGGGCATTTTGTCCCTGTATTAAAGCAGATAGTGTCTTTGCCAAGGTAATTTGCCGCTCTGGCCCCTTCCATCACGTGCTTATGTGACATAATTGATAAGAGATAACGAGGGATCCGCAAACTATGTCATTCTTTAAGAAACTCAAGAACCGTCTGTTCAAATCGTCCTCCAAGCTGGAGCAAGGGTTGGATGAAATCGTCGAAGATGGCGGCGAAGAAGAGCTGATTGACGATGCGCCCTTGGTTGACGAAGCGCCTGCCGTGGTGGAAGCCTCGCCAGAGCCAGAGCCAGAGCCAGAGCCAGAGCCAGAGCCAGAGCCAGAGCCAGAGCCAGAGGCGCCAGCG
>Ga0209633_10004073_pt1 | contig 13261 bp, 7 predicted proteins | sample Cruoilmetagenom1_FD_187290 | JGI IMG/M metagenome (GOLD analysis project Ga0209633, IMG submission 187290) | Oil polluted marine microbial communities from Coal Oil Point, Santa Barbara, California, USA - Sample 1 (SPAdes) (version 2) | ecosystem: Environmental > Aquatic > Marine > Oil seeps ... | reverse complement strand
ATTTAAAGGTACGGGTAATATGGAACTTCAGTTAGACAGAAATATTGCGAACAGACGTATCTATCCTGCCGTTGATCTAGTTAGATCTAGTACACGTAGAGATGATCTTTTACTTGATGAAAAAACGTTACAGCGTATGTGGGTAATGCGTAAATATTTAGCTGACATGAACCCTATCGAAGCAATGGAATTTATTAGCGAAAAAATTAAATTCTCGAAAAATAATCAAGAGTTTTTAATGTCAATGAATAGCTAATTATTAAAATTTACTAATTCAAATGATTGAGAGTCAGACATGTTTTTTGTTTGACTCTTTTTTTATTTCTAAATAGTTTTTAATAATTGAAAAAATACGTATCTTTGCCGTCCAAATCGCGGGATAGAGCAGTAGGTAGCTCGTTGGGCTCATAACCCAAAGGTCACTGGTTCGAGTCCAGTTCCCGCTACTAAGAAACCTTTCAGAAAACTGAAAGGTTTTTTTATTTCAATTGGATATGATTTTTTTTAATTTCAAACTCATACTATTTAATGTCTATAATATCAATGTCCGGTAATATGCGTACTTATATCCTTCAAAGGCATATTTGCAGGAATATCTAAACCACCATCAAATGAATCTTTATAATTATCTTCCTGATAGCCAGAAAATATTTTCTTTGTTAAAAAAATTACAGGCTTTTTTAAAATGAAAAAGCCCCGATTAACAAGGCCTCCATCTATGATACCTTTTTATCATAATACTCAGAGATATTAAACTCTCCAGATTTCAAAGCTTTAAAAAACTTTTCTTTATTATCAAATAGTTTTTCTATTTCATAAGGGTCATGTATCATTCCATAGACCACACCTTTTTTATCCATTGAAATATAATTCCCGTCTTCTAAATCCTTGATTACATAAAACTCTCCTTCAGGTAAATCTATTTTAAAAGTTCCTTCAATATCTAACTGAGACATAAGATCACTAGTTATATTACCTATAACTTTTTCCAAAGTATCCCTATCTTCATTATTAAAGTGTTTTTCCTTGACTTTGGAAGTATCTATTTTTTTTAAATTAAAATCAGAATATTTTGAAACAACTCTAAATCCAGCTAACATTCCTTCAAGAATATGTAGTTCTATTTGTTCAAAAGACATTTTTGCATTATTCCACACACCAATATTTCTTATAATAAAAAACTGAGGAAAAGATTTATTCGAATATTTAGGTTCTAACTTCGCATTTAGCGTAAGAGTATATGTACCTTTATCTCCAAGTTGATTCCGTATTTTATCCAAAATAAACTCTTTGGATACCTGATCTGTTAAATAAGGATATTTATCAGAGAGATTCTCCACTATTACCTTTAAGAAGATATAATCATCTTCTTTAATTAATTTCTTTTTTCTAAACAAATTAAGCATATTTACTTCCAAGTTAAATTATACAAATCTTTTTGACCCATTGCGGAGCAAATCTTGCTCTATAAGGATCCATTTGTGCATGACGCAGACTAGAAACAGGTTTTAAGTTAAATCTATTATTTTTTAACCAATTTGGAGCCCATTTCCATCTTTGAGGTATAAACCTATGATGAAGTTCAGTATATTGTTTCCAAACTTGCCCCGTCTTAGGATTAATAATTGGTTTTAAATTAGGTCTAGCTTTACCCGCCCAATATACTTGCCTAATATTGAGAAAAAGTTTTTCAAAGTTAAGAAAACCACTGCTAACAGAAGTAAAACCATTTCGAATAGAAGTAATAGTATTTTTTAAAGTAAATCCTTTTTGAGCAATTTTAGCACCTGCACCTATGGGTATAAAATATGTAAGTAATTTCGGAGCTTCAGCCTTAACCATATTAGGATGATCACTTCCATTTAAAAACTCTCTTCCTAATTTATTCCATATTTCAGGATTTGAAACTCTATCTAGAAAAGTGTCTCCATATTCATTACTTCCACTATTTGATGCAATATTACTCCATTCGCAATCCAGTCATTAGATTCTGTTGTTGAGTAGGTAATCCCAGAAGGTGTACTGCTTTGCAACATTGAACTTTGAAATATTCCATAAGGTATAATCATATGTAAAACCTACATTTCTTATAACGGCACCATTTGGTGATACTACATTCCCTCAAGAACTCTGGTTTAATACTCTTATTTCCTTTGGATATAATCGATAGCTTATTATGTCATAAGTTTTTTAGTTTTTATCTATATTAAATCCTTTATTTTGCTTTTCCATTCTAAATTTTACTTTGATATCCATTCTAATCAATTCTTTGATTGTTCCAATATCAATTAAATGGTTTACTTCTTTAATAGGCATTAGGTAAAATTCTTTGTATAAATCCCAATAAATATCAATTTCATCATTGCCTATATAAGGATAAGGAATCAAAAAATTATTATCTAACCTGTTGGATGCTTTTTTTAACTTCCACTGGCCTCCATAAGTATGGATGGCATGCTCTCCCAAAAACACGAGTAAAGGAACCTCTACTTTCTTTAAATACTCTTTGTCTTTCTGCTGATAAAATCGCAACCTCTTATTTATCATATCGATATCTTCTTTTTTAATTTCTCCATAGGGAGATACATCAGTCTCTAATAAGCTATTCAACTTTTTTATAAACAAAGCCTTATTTTTTTCAACATCTTCAATCCGCTGTCTGTTTATTAAAAAATTAAACCTCAATGTGGATGGTTTTGGAAAATATACCAGTCCCATAACATGTTCGGGTTGATAATTATCTTCATCTATAACCTCGTGTTCAAAAGCAAAGTAATTGTAAAAGAACGAAATATTAGAGGAATCTCTATCTATAACAACAATCTCATCGGTTGGAAATAGAAATTGAACTTCTTTATTTTCTCCAGACCATATATCTTTTATGGTGTCTATCTCGGCTGGTTTAAACTTTTCCAGGTAGATTAATCCCTCCTGTAGAGGTTTTGTTTTTTTATGTACTAAATCTTGTGCCATTAATTCTAAAGTTAATGTTAAAAATACTGCGGTTAAACATTTTCTAGACATAATGTTTAATTCTAGTTAAAACTTAATTGTTCTTTGACCGAATACAGTAGAAATAATAGTAGGTTCTCTATCGTTATATCCCCATATAAGCCCTTGATTCCTTTCCATTAATTTAAAACTATAAGAACCATCAAGATTTCTCCTGTAATAGGGTACTAAATGATGTACAGCAACATTCTTTCCAGTACCATAATCTCTTATATTTTTTATAGAAACAACATCTGCGGTTGTAACTACGTTGTAAGCATTCCTTGTTGCCCCGGCATTTAGCTGACTTAAATAATCAATTGTTCTTTGTTGTTGTTTTTTATTTCGCATATTGCTTACGCTCTTTGCTTTGGCTTCCCACAAAATAGTATTCGGAACAACTTTACCACTAGGCATAATAACTGTTTGACCTATACTATAACCATCAGGTAGTGTATTGTTAGCGTCTAATGGAGTTGATGGGACTGAAAATGAAGCAATGTTAGCATTACCCCAACTTTGAAATAACTTTTCAAATCTACGCTCAGCACTGACTTCATTCGTAGTTCCTAAAACGCTCATTAGTCTCCCTTTGGTTAATTCGAACCATCCAAAATTAGTTCCTCCTGTAGAAAGTGCACTATTAGAAGAACTACTACCTTGTATCATGTTTAATTGCGTTACTCCTCCAGAAGTATCAAGCCTATAGCCAGTACCTGGTATTTGTGGGCCAGGAGGTGGTATACTATGATCAGCGGGTGGACCTAAAGCATATGGCCCCCAACCATGTGGATCGATTATTGGATGTGTTGATCTAGCTGGAGCTGGACTGCTATTGCCAAAAAATGAGTTTCCTAACGTAATTAATCCTCCTAAAAACCACCCTAATAAACTTCCTCCACCTTCAGATGAAGATCGCATTTCAGGGTTAGTAAACATTTCACCACTTGGGTCTATGTACATCAACGGGTTATTATATGCATACCCATATCTGTTATAGTTTTGAGTGTTGTACGGGTCTTGAATAAAATTATCAGGAGCCAGGAATCTACGTGTTGTAGGGTCATATAACCTACCGTTCATATGAATCAAACCTACCTTTAGCAAATGCTCATGGCCCGTATATCCTCTATCTAATATGTCAAAAGAACTTAAATCATTACCATTACCGTCTTGCAATTTAACAATATTCCCCCAGGCATCAAAATGGCGTTTTTCCTTAATGATTCCATCCTTATTAGTAATCATTAAAATACTTCCCAAATAATCCCTGTGTAAAAAGTAATATCCATTAACAGTTGTTGTTTCCTGTTCTGAACGCCAGATAGCCGAAGCATTATAAGCATCACCTCCAATATAATTGATAAATACCGTTTTACCTGTAGTCTTATCATAAGAGATCTCCATACTGCCATCATACGAATAATGTTTGCGGTAACGTCTTTGTAATTTATCAGTTTCCATACCGCCATAGAACATATTAGCCCTGCCTAAAAAAGCATTGTATTGAAAACTGATCTTATCTTCATACTGGTGGTCAATTTCAACAGGTTTTTTAAATGCATTATATGTGATGTCCTGTTTGGCCCAATTCTCAGTATAATGAGACATTCCTGTTGATTTCAAATTGATATTATCTAACCTGTATGAATTACCCGAATAGTTATAGCTGCCCAGTTTATTATTTTGTGTAATACGACCCTGTAAGTCATAGGTATGATTTTTAGACCCAGTATTGTCATTAAAAGAGACCAGCCTATCAAGATTATCATACGTAAAATTCTCAGTCCATGAAAATAAGCTATTGGTACGCTGATTCAGCGTTCCCCGCTGGTCATTAAAATCAAAAGTCAGTTTCATTAATTCTACAGGAGTCGTAGTAATACTTTTCTCGGACTTCGTTTCCGTTAAATACCCATTGCTGTTATAGGTAAATTTGCTTCTTAAATTGTTACCCATAGTAGTGGCAGTTATTTGTCCACGGGAGTTTATGGTACTTACATTCCATAATACCTCTTGAGTAGCATTGTCACTAATTGATTTTAAAGCACCATATTGATAGGTGTTTTTTACTTTTCTAATCGTATTTTTACCATTAGCCATTAAGCGCCCATAGTTTTCTTCCGTATTTACCCTGCCAAATGCATCAAACGTCAGCCGTTTGGAGAATATAGCATACGAATTAACCTCTGATGCATACTTTAATCGTTGCTGATTATCATAGGCATAAGAATAGACAGAATTGTTTCCATCAGAATTGATTAAAGATATAGAGCTTATTTTTTTATTAGTTGAATTGTATGAATATTGTGTAGTCATATTGGTATGGTCACCTACAATTTTTTCTTCCAGTAATTTCCCTATTGTAGAATAGGTATAATCAGTCGTTCCTTTAGGTGTTGTTTCTTTTGTAATTTCACCATAACCATTGTATTCATACGTATAGACACCCGCCGACGGATCAGTAGTTTTTGTCTTACGCCCCCATCCATCCTGTTCATTAGAAATGATGACACCATTATAATTGGCGGTTTTCATAGCACCATTACCAAAATAGGTGTAATTTATTGTACCGCCCGGATCAGTTGTACTTACAGTAGTACCCATAGCATTTTTAGTGGTGGTAACCGTTTTAGTGCCGTCATTGGCAGTAACAGACAAATTACTATAGGTAAAACTAGTTGTCTTTCCGGTATACGAAGTAACACTTTTAAGCCTTCCGTAAAAATCATATTCGTTTACTGTCCATTGCGTTCCTGAAGACCCCGTATAAGGCTCACTTTCTTTCCAGAGGCGGTCAAATTTATCATATTGATAACTTTTACTTACCCATTGCCCTAATACATTCTTTTCTTTTTCAGTAGTAATTCGTTTTAAAGGATCAAAAACGGTGATCTTACCACTACCATCATCTCCTGTTTCTGCTACTGTATAATTATGATTCGCTTCATTATAACTGGTATTTAGACTTTTGCCCAAATAATCGGTAACCTTAGTTAATCTAAACCATGAATCGTAGAAGTATTTAGTTTTCTGACCAAAATGATTAGCCTCTTCTGTTAAGGTATTATTGCTTGTATTATATTGGTATGTAGTGGTTAAATTCTCGGTATCATATGATTTAGTCAAAAAACGACCGGAATTATCATACTCAAAACGTACTTCCCTTGATGGTGAATTATATGGAGTAGTTACTATTCGGGTAATATTCCCATAAACATCGTGGGTATAATTCTCAACATCAAATGAAGTATTATGCCCTTTTGCTCTCTTTTGTGTTAAAAGATAACCAGAATATGTAAATTGTTCTTCAGTACTAAAAGTATTTCCTCCAATGGTAGTAGTTCCTTTTTCCTTGGTAGGTCTTCCTATATAATAAACAGAACCCGTACTATTAGCATAAGTAATGTCCACAACATTAGTTCCAGGGCCATTATAATTGGTAGTGATTCTTGTAGGATTATTATATGAATCATAAAGATATGATCTGTTAATTACAGTTCCTTCCAATGCATTTTGAGTTACACTAGCAGTTTGCCATATTTTAAATACTTTATTCGTTGCTAGTGATGAAGCATTTGTAAAAGTTGTTTTAGAAATATAATCTGATGGAGTATAAGAAAAGCTAAAGGAATAAGGTCGGGAATCTTTCTGAATTAATACTCCTCTTAATCCAATATCGTATTTAGAAACATTAAATATTCTATCAGAATTACTTGTATGCCAATTACTTCTTGCAATACCTTTAAATCCTCTAAAACCTAACCCTTCTAAGTTATAAACAGCACCATAATACGAATAAATTTGTTTTAGAGTTGGGCTACCCGAAACCACACGTTGTAAAGCTGAGACCACCTTAGTTCCCGGAGAAACCTTTAGATCAATATTAGGATAAGTTTCGCTATAAGTAGATTGATATACTTGAGTATAATCATTACCATATTCGCCAGGATCAAGATTATTATAGTTTATATTATAGGTAACACCATTATTATCTATAGATCGTAATAAGACATCTTCTCTATGATCATGATTAAAACTAAAAGAAGTAACCCATTGATTACTAATAGATGCAAAATCTAAACTTCTATTAGGATTATCAGATGATAGAAAAATAGGTATTGGGAAATGTTTTAGATTGCCTGTTTTTGTTACACTCCCCCCAGAAGTGAAATATGTTGAATATGCTCCTCCACCTGAGTTACTATATACATAAACCTTTTGTGTTCCATTTGTACTGCTATTTTTAGTTATAGTATGATAGTCTATTATATCCGTCCTTCCATCTCCATTTATATCAGTTGCTATTAGATCATAGGTATACATAGTACCCCTCGATCCATCCCAATTATCATTTCTATATTTGAAAGGTTGTTCACTTGGCGAAATACTGGTCGTTACAAATCTATTTCCTGTTGACATAAAGAATCGGAAACGATAAGCATTATAAATTACTGGAGTCATAAAATCAGTTTTTCCATCTCCATTATAATCACCTACCAATAAAGGTAAGTCCAGTCGAATGTGCTCATTTGATGTCTTCCAAAGTAATTGTATATTATTGCTTTCATTAAGGGTATAAACAGATATGCTGCCCGTTGTTACATGAAGTATATCTGTCTTTCCATCTCCATTTACATCGCCAGTTAGAAGTTTATCTGTAGATTTTAACCCCCCCGATAAGTATCCTGCTTGGTTTGAAAAACCAGAAGTAATTCTACGGTCTAAATTTATAAAGTTTACACGAGAAGAATTGATAGATATAGTATTACAATCACAACAGCCGTCATCGTCATCTATAGGAATCGGAGGCCTTTTTGCATTTCTGTTAGTTTGATTTTTTTGCACAATTGAATCTGAAGCCTGTTGTATTGGTTGCGGGTCCCAAGGATCGCCACCTCCATCACAAGGTACACTTCTACAAGTTGCATAAGAATATGGCTTGCCAATAGCAATAACATCTGAGAGACCATCGCCATTAAAATCTCCTGAAATATATTTTTGAGGAACTTTATTCACAGTAGGTGTTGCACCACAATAATATGTATTAGTATATGTTGGTGGGCTCCATAATTTTTCATATTGATAATAAATTGGGCTTGTTGTTCCGTTAGAGTATATCTTTAATTTCACCTTATTATTTGTGGTGTTTTGTATAATTCCTATTCCTTGGCCAGCTAAAATTTTATTACTATGATTCAACCAGCTAACAGGAAAAATCTCTTCAAAGGTTCCAGTATTTACCTCATAAGGATAATTAGTTGAGCTACCTTGGATATTTTTAAAAACCCAGAATTTATTTTTTTGCGGTTTAGGATATACCAAGAAATCCATTTTGCCATTACCTGTTAAATCTAGAGAAACTGTTTCTGCATTTCTTTGCTCAATATTTACTAAACCTAGGTTTGTAGTTATATTATTAGTATTTATTGTTGGAGATGAATTATTATAACTAAATTGAATTGCGCTGTGAGAGAGCGAATTATCTCCGCTTCTTTCTTGTAAACTTGCCAACCTGGCAAAACCGAGAGCTGTCGGATCATATGTTAATAGATAGTTTCTAAAGCCAACACCTCCACTATAAACATTTATACCTTTTAATATTTTATTTTGCTCGAATGAAACATTTCCTATATATGCTTGATCTCTTTTATAGTCCTGTAAGTAATCATATACAAACTCAATTGTATTTTTAGGAGTGTCAGTATTACGGCTTCCATATTTTATTTTCCAAATAGAAGTAATATTATCTCTATTTCTACCATCATTCTCAGTGTATTCATAACTAATCCTTAGCCCTTGTGGGTTTTGCCAATATGTGATAGCATAAAATAATTCAGAGCGAGAATCAGTACTATGTCCATAATGTGCCAATGACCCATCTGGATAATGTACAACAAAATATTCAGGTCCATAACTGATACCATATGGAGAGACTCCATAGGATACAATTTTTAGATTCGAATAGTTTTCCGTTTGATAGATTGCACCATTCTTTCCGTAGGTTCCACTTTTAAGCATTAATCGTTGCCCGTCTAAAGAAAAACGATCTAAGGCATCAAAATCCACCGCATCTATAGCATTGTCATGAAATTTGGTCGAAGGTGTTCTTGAGATTGCTGAAAGCCCTGAAATATTCCATCCGTAACCTATTATATTAGTACCACTTTGACTGTCGTAATTTAATGATATTTTAGGCTGAACTCCGTTAATACCAGGAGGAACAGCAATTGGAATATCATATAGTGCACCTCCCCTTAACGATACGGATAAATTTCCCATAGTTTCGCCAATACCAGAGTTGGTAGAAGATTTACTTGAGACCGATATGGCTGATCCATTATTTTCACTTCCTGTTAATTGTAAAGTTTCACTTTTTTGATCTACTATATCAATTCTTTTATAAGTAAATTCATCATTTTTATTTTTTTGAGCATAAGAAAAAAATAGACATAATAAACCTGCCAGTAGAAGTAATTGTTTTTTCATGGTTGATTATTTTTTGATTATTTTGAAAGATTCATTTTTCCCTTCATTGTAGGAAACAACTAAAATATAAATACCGGAAGGGTATTTATTTACTGGTATTTCTAACCGTCCACTTCTCCGAATTATTTTCCTTTGGTACAGTAGTTTTGAATCAAGCGAATATAATTGAAGTACTTGTGGTTTTTTATTTGAACTATCATTCCATTCTAAATTTAAATAATCTGTTGTGGGATTTGGATAAGCTACCAGCTTGCTATTTTTTATTTTATCGTTAAGATCCACACTGACTTCAGCAATGATAGAGTCTTTTTCTTTTTCTGGAAGGGACTTGGTAGCACAGCTTAAGCATGCCCAATCGCGACTTTTTTGATTTCCAGAATTATCATAGGAAAAATATACCCCATCTGCATTTGCGGGAGGTGTAGGACTCCCCTGGGTAAATACATGGAATGAAATTAAAATGGAAAAAATAAATAATAGTGGTAAGCGTTTTTTCATAATATTGATTTTATAATTTTAGTACGTTTTTTAAATGTCTTTTAAATATAGCATGATGTCGTTATCATGTTTATTATAGGTACCAGATAGGATATCACCTAAACTTAGTGTTAAAAAAAAATTGCTTAATTCTGAGGAGAGTATTACTTTTGAAATACTTTCCTCTGGTTATTTAGCTGATTAGTTATTCATAAGCAAATTAGTTTTAAGTTAGACATGTCGCGTGTTTCTTCTTAATATATATGACCAGAGGTTTTATTCCGGCAAATTATTAAATTCGTTTTAGGTTACCTTTCTTAGCTATCTCCATTAGGAACATAACCAAATTCAACCATTTTTCATAATCCATGTTAAAACTAAAAAAGTCAGATTTAATAAAAAAAGAAAATACCCGTATTTTTATACGGATTCAGATATAAAAAGGGATACAAAAGATTTTTTATCTTCTACTTCGGCCTTCTTGAAGATATTTGACGCATGTTTTGAAACAGTTCCTTCGGCAATAAACAGGTTATCAGCTATTTTTTTATAAGACAAGCCATCCAATATATAATTGGCTATTTCTATTTCTCTTTGTGAAAAATTAAAATCATTAAAAGTCTCAATAACACTAATATTATCTCTATCGTGAACATATCCTATTCTTTTAAGGAATTGTTCTTTTTTGTTCGCTAAATATATGTTATTTCGAGCTAGTGCTGCAGCTAAGACAAAATAACCAAAATTCACAACCAATTGCTCAACAACCTGATAATCTCCTAAAGAAACGGCAACAGGCATCAAAACAATAGACAACAAAGCGATGTATCCGGTAATTATCCTGTCTCTATAAAATTTTTCAATTACACCTTTTTTACGTTTATATAATTTTAATAGTGGACGACTTACTTTGTATAAAAATACAAAAGCCAAAAGAATAGGAATGAATATAAAAAGCCTTCTGGATAATACAAGGTCTTCAAGAATAATTAAAGGAATAACAAAGAAAACTATAAAACTAGACCCAATTACCATAACTAAGTGTTTAACCGTAAAGTATTTGAATTGTTTTATGTTAAATTCTGTATAAACATAATGAACGTAATAAAGAGCTACAAATATTCCAACACCATATGCTAAAATCAATTGTAAACTTATAGCAATGGGTATTTTTTGGTCAGGAAACAATCCCGAAAATAAGTTATACAGAATAAAAAATATTGTAAAAACGAGAAATCTCTTGGTAGATTTATTATTGCGTTCCTTTAAATCATTTACGATATAGTTTACTAATATAATTATTTGAACAATTATTATTAGAAAAGTTATCAAATGCATTTCAGAGCTAAATACATTCATGAGTAGTTATCTTAATTTTTTTAAATTTCTTTTAAGGATAAAAAGTTCATAAGGTAATTCACTAGAAATCTTGTTAACTACTTTAAAATTATGCCTCTGGTAGAATGGTATATTTCTAATGGTGGACGTTTCCAGATAAATGTCTTTTTCTAACTCCTCACAATATGAAACAACTTCCGAAAGTAACTTGCTACCTATCCCTTTACCGGAGTGATTTGGATATACTCCAATATACCATAAGTGAATAAACAGAGTTTTGGGCTGTTTCTTTTTAATAACGCCTTCTCGTTTTATTACTTCATAAATACGCTTCACACCAATCCCTTTAATGGCTAATCTTATATCCCTTAAGATAGATTTTAAAGTGTTTTTTTTCTTTTCCGGAAACAAAAGAATAATTACCCCTTTTTTATCATTACTTAAAAATATTTTACCATAATCCAATCCTACATTGAAACAATAATCCATCAATAGAGGTATTTTCTCTTTGTTATTGTCAATTACGAAATTGATCGATTTGTTATCAATAAATGATCTACTCAGTATTTCAATCACCAGATTTTTATCCTTCTCTGCTGCTTCTATCATCTTTATAATATTTAGATATACTTAGTAATACTTCCATTTCGTGATCTTTCTAACTTAACCATTGCTTGTCAGGTATATAAATACCTATTTGTTTCTGATTACTACTTGTAAATAAACTTGTGTAAAATAGGTTGATAGTGAATAGAGTATTGTGAAATTCTTATAATGTATATAGTATTTCCAATGAAGCATTATAGTTTAATTTGTTTAGCGATAGTTTTTTTGAGAATACTTTTCGTCGCTAAAATTAATAATTTTATTTTAATATTTAATTAAGAATCATTCCACAAATTTTTTTGCATAAATTATTCTCATAAATTTTATGATTTTAATTGGAATTAAATATTGTGTAATTTGGTAAAGAACCAATCAAGCTATTTTCCATTTCGTTATAGTTGATACTAATGACCTATTTATAAACTATAAAACTGCTCGCTACAATGACGAAAGTTTGCTTTTAAAAGAAATTAAAGAATATAATAAATCATTAATATGTTAGATTATTTTAAATTGAACGCCTACTCAAAACATATTAAGCTATCTTTTTTAAAATCTCAAATTAAGTAAATTTGTTATTAAAAGGTGTTTTCATTCTTTAAATTAACCCAACTGGCGGAAACTATTATGAAAAAAAGCTTTTAATCCTAATAATATTATCCTCCTCAATGATCATTTTTGCCTTTACCTGCATTGAATTGAAAGAACCTTTTGGAAAAAAGTTAAAAATTTTTTTTAGAATCTGACTTAAATTTTACTAGAAAAGTTATCTGGAAAGAAATTAAAACCAATAAAATTTACGTATCTGAACTTGGGAAAAGTATAATTATACTCGTGCAATTTTTACATTTGAATTAATTGAAATAATAAACGGAAATTTAAGACTAAAAAGATTGAAATAGTGACTTCGTACAGTGAAGATAGTTGTGGAATTGCCTTTAAAATCGGAAAAAACACCTTATTTTCTCAAAAAATACTGCCCAAAGAATAGCTTTTTGCACTTATTTGAATCAAGAAAAAGTGAAGCCATTTTATGAAAACATATTCCATTCTTTAGAGCCCTATTTAAAATAATCACTAAGTCCATTTGTTTTTTTTATATTTATCAAAATATAATTTCTATAATATGGATAATTACGGATTCCTTTCAATTTTACCACCAATCATAGCAATTATTCTTGCCTTACGAACTAAACAAGTATATGTTGCCTTGGTTTTTGGTATTTGGTTTGCCTGGGTAATTATAAATGGATGGAATTTTTTAGATGGTACTTTAGCCACCATAGAAGCTATGGTAAATGTATTTAAAGATCCCGGACAAACACGAACTATAATGTTTAGTGCATTAGTTGGTGCTCTC
>Ga0209633_10004071_pt1 | contig 13263 bp, 12 predicted proteins | sample Cruoilmetagenom1_FD_187290 | JGI IMG/M metagenome (GOLD analysis project Ga0209633, IMG submission 187290) | Oil polluted marine microbial communities from Coal Oil Point, Santa Barbara, California, USA - Sample 1 (SPAdes) (version 2) | ecosystem: Environmental > Aquatic > Marine > Oil seeps ... | reverse complement strand
ATTTGAATCTAAAGAGATACTTTTAGTGAGTGCTGGTCCATCTGTTGATGATTATATAGAGTTGATTAAAAAATACCAAGATAAATATATAGTAGCTTGCGTAGATGTTATTGTACGAAAGTTAGAGAAATATGGTATTGTTCCTGACGTAATCTTTTCTATAGACCCATCTCATTTATGTGCAGATTTTCTAACAACAGAAGATCCTGAATATTTGAAAGATAGTGTCATAGTACTTTTGTCTCAGCAACATCCAGATGTGATGGATATATTAAGACAGAGAAAATTGCACTACTATGTAAGTCAATTTACTACTATAAATAAAGAGATAGGATGTTTAGGAAGTGTTCCCAATGTTGGTACCTTTTCTTTTCATGTTATGGCACATCTAGGTGGAAAAAAACTATATACAATAGGTAATGATGCTGCGTTTCATCAAGAAACGGGAGAAAGATATAGTAGTGATAGTTCATTTACTCAAACAGAATCTTTAAAGATTGAAGATAAAAGAGATGATGTGATATCAAGAGAAGATATACTGGAAGTAAAAGGAAATTTAAGGGATACAGTTAAAACAAATAGATCCTTAATAAGTTTCAGGAGTAATTATGATTCAATCATAGAAAATATGAAACCATATTTAGAATATGATGCATATAACTTATCAGATGGTGTATATATAAATGGATTACAACCTATGACACAAGAGGAGTTTATAGAGTTATCTGAAGAACTTGATTCTAAAGAGATAGATTTAGTAAAGAATTTCAATGATATTTCAAAAATACTAGAAACTGACTGTTATAAAAAAGATATAAAAATTATTACATCAGTTATACAAAGAGCTAAAAAATTTCAAAAACAAAAAATTACTTCACGAGATGATTTTCTTACAAAAAAACTAGATTTGATGATATGGATTTTAGAAAAGTCAAAAGAGTTATCTATTAATGTTTTTGGAAATATATTTTTGGAATATACGCATCTAGTAGATAGTTATATTAATTTTACGATTAATTTAAAACAAAAAGATTTATATTCACAAGAGAACTTATCTCTACTAAGAGATCATTGGGCAAAAGGGGTAATAGCTGTATTTAAAGATATGAAGAGTGCTATAAAGTAAAATATTTTTTTATGACAAAAGAAAGTTTTTTCTTTGAAGAGACAATAGATTCTAAATCTAAATAAGTTGGAGAGATTTTCTTTTTTGAATTGATTTGAATACTATATGTTGGTTTTTTAAATAATTTACACTCTTTAAAAACAGAAGAGTTAATTCCAAAAACAATTTTAGCATAATAGATTAGTTCTTGTATATTACAAGAGTCTTTTATAATATTTAGATGAGAATATTTTCTTAATAAAATATTAAATTTTTTACTGTACTCTTTAGGGTGTAGTTTTAAAAATATTGGAATATTTAAATTTGATTTATCTATCTCTTCTAAAATATATTGAAGCATGTCATATTCATTAAATCCATATTCAAGTCTATAAAAATCATAAATATATTCTGTAAGAATTACAAGATAATTATTTTTATTCTTTTCTATAAAAGGATGAGTAATGTTTGGATTTAGCGTATTGAAAGCTTTATTTAAGAATTGAGTATAAATATCATCAGTATAGATTATTTTTTTATTTAAATATTTAATATTACATGTAAAACCTTTTTGAAATACCCAAATTTCATTAGGTAGGTATTTCTCAGGTATTGTTTTATTTTTGTATATAAAACGCATATTAAAATGCACTGTATTATCAACTAATACAATTATTTTAGATACACGTGCTTTTTTAGCATTAACAATAGTATTCATCTCATAAGAGGGGTCAATACCAGATGTTCCAGTAACAATTGTATCTGTATGTTTAAATACAACTTCTTTTTCACAAATTAAAGAGGGGATATATTCTTTATAAATATTTCTAGCAACATCATCATATGGAAATACCAATACTTCAGTGTATTGTTCTTTATAAAGATAGGCATACGCTAAAGTAATACTAGCACTTGCCGCATCATTTGCAAATATTAAAAGTCTATTTTTTAAGCTCATCAATATTATCACAAACTTTTGTGTATGCTAAGATGACATCTTCTATATCTTTTTCAGTAAGAGGTGCTCTTGTTAAATCATGCTCCCATAAAGTATGATTATAGAGTTTTTCAACATTCGGACAGATTCCTTTTTCATAACTTATTGTATCTTTAAAACAAAAATATTTTTTATTATAAGCTTGTTTTTGCTGAAATAATGGGAGTAGATATACTGGTTTTACATATCCTTGGTAAATAGGAACACCCTCAGCTTCTCTCCCTTCGACAGGTTCAAGTTCTGCATGGATAGCTTCAATAAATTTATCTCTACAAATACCAGCTATTTCTTCATCAAATTCAAACACTTGTATATAATGAGCACTTTGTCTGTCTTGAAAATTATTAACTTTGATAAATTGATATTTACTTAATGCTTCATTATACATCTTTGCATATTTTTGGCGAAGTTTTACTTCTTTATCAATTTTTTTAAGCTGTTCTATCCCAATTGTAGCTTGAATTTCTGTAATTCTAAAATTAAATCCAAGCATATTAACAAGGTCAGTTTCCCCTTTTGCTTCAATAACTGATTCTGCATGATTTCGTATGAGTTGCATTTTAGTCGCTAGTTTATCATTATTAGTTGTACACATACCCCCTTCCCCTGTATGGATATGTTTATGATAGTTTAAACTAAAAATGCCGATATCTCCTAATGTACCTACCTTTTTCCCTTTATAAGTAGCAAGAGGTGCTTGAGCACAATCTTCGATTACATATAAGTTATGTTCTTTTGCAATTTTTAGTATTTCATCCATATCAGAAGGGATTCCAAAAATGTGTACAACAATGATAACTTTTGTATTTTTATTGATGAGACTTTTGAGGTGTTCTAAATCAAAGCCATAGTTATCAGTATTAAGATCACAAAAAACAGGAGTAGCATTATAAACTAAAGGAGCTGTTGCAGAGATAGACATAGAATAGGGACTTACTATAACTTCATCATCAAGTCCAATGCCACAAGCACCTAACGCAGCTACGATACCAGAACTATTTGAATTAACACTTATAGTATGTTTTGCATCAAACATTTTACTCCATTTCTTTTCAAATTCTTGTACTTTTTCTCCCCCATAAAAGTCCTCACACCAAGCACCAATAAATTTTGACAATACTCCATTTTTCATCACTTCAGTTACTGCATTTATCTCCTCTTCTCCAATCGAATTGTATTTAGGAAATTTTTTAGTTCTTACTTTTGTACCACCATTTATTGCTAGTTTATTCATTACTGAACTCCTTTTGTTCTAAGTTTTTGTAAAATTCCATATTTTTTCTTTCATGTTCTATAAAATTAATTGGGATAGTATTCTTGTGTAGTATATTATAGATATATTCATAAGGATATTTCATAATATTATCAAAGTCTAATAAAATCTTTTTTGAATCACCCAATGTAGTGTAATTAGAATATATTGTATCTTGTATCGCTTTCTCTACAGTGAGTGTTTTTGATGTGTCTTCAATCCGTACTTTAGCTTTAGTAAAATAAAAATCTATATCAAACACACTATAGTTACTTTCATCTAAGCCTACTAAATAAAGAGGTATTTGCTTGTTTTTATATTCCATAATAGCCATAATATCTAATGTAGGATCATTTTCAAGTCCCTTTTGTGAAGAAAGTATTTTGATATTTTTAATTATGGGATTATTAAATAAAAAGTTGATTAAACTAATAAAGTGGGTACCATTATTTTTAATCCCTTTAGTATATGTCCCTATGATTTTCTGAGGCTCCCCAAAAAACTGATTAGTAATTTGATTTTGAAGTTTTTGGATATTTGGTTCAAAAACTCTAATATAATTAATAATAAGTTTTTTTTCGATACTTTTATCAACGTAATCTAAAGTATGATCTCTATCAAATAATGGTTTCTCTATTAAAAAATATTGTATGTTAGTATTCTTTTTTAGTTTTTCAAATATCTCAAAATGGGTTGAAGTTGGAGTTGCAAGTACGAGGATATCAATATCAGTTTTAGTTTCTATTTTAGAAAGATCAGTATAAAATGATACTTTAGGGAAAAATTGTTCTACTTTTAATTTATTTGTTGTATCTATATCTACACAATACTTTAACGTAAAGTTTTTATTTTTGTATAAAGCTTTTACATGTGATAAAACAGTTTGAGTCTCTTTTTTATCATCATATAATAAAGAGATATTTCCAAGACCTATTACTGCAACATTCAATATCACTCTAAACCTTTGCGATGTATATCTTTATTTATTAATACCCATTGAGGGTTTTTTTGAACTACATTTATAATATCTTCTATTGTATAGGTTTCATTTTTAAAGCAATTATCAATTTTTTCTATAATTTCAAAGTCTTCCATAGTATCAAGTGTTACTGAAAGTTCAGGGAAAAAAAGATTTTTTGGTGCAATTATATTATAAGTTTTATATTGATTTGAAGTATAAAAAAATGGTGATACATGTTCTTTATCTATATAGTTTAGTTCTCTATTATCACTAATTGTTTTTAATGCTTCCAATGAAAAAACTTCAACAGCCATTCCTAAAGGGTAAGTTTCCTCAATACAGTTTGATACATATTCATAATCATTGCTTAAGTAACACTTAATAGCTTCATCAATCAATATAGGATCAAGAAGAGGGCAATCCCCTGTAAGTTCTACTATAATATCACTATTATTTACAATGTGAGTATTTAAAACCCTTTCATATACATTGTTTTCACTTCCCCTAAAGTATTTAATTTTATTTTCTTCACACCATTTTATAATAGGATCGTCTTCTTTATTGATAGTAGTCGCAATTATAACTTCATCAAGTTTTTTAGCTTTTAAAACTCTTTTTATCATAAGTTCTAGTGCTGGAATATTATTTATTGTTTTTAAAACTTTTCCTGGTAACCTGCTTGAAGTCATTCTTGCTTCAATAGAAGCTACAATTCTACGTTTAGGTGTTTTATATTCATCTTTGAGTAGACCATATAAAAATATATCAAAATATTGTGAATCTCTTCTAATCTCCGATCGTCTAGTCCCTTCTAGTGTCATTCCAAGTTTAGTGGCAATTTTTTGCATACCTATATTATCATTTGTTGTACCAACGGAAACTTTATTAAGATTTAATTTCTCAAAGCAATGTTGCAAAACTCTATGAAAGGCTTCAAGTCCATAACCATTTGACCAATAATCTCTATTGCCAATCATAATAGATATTTCACAAGTTGAGTTTAAAAAGTTAATATATTGAATAGCAATATTTCCTATATGAGCATGTGTTAACTGGTCAATGATTGCAAATACTATAGTCGTTGAGTCATTTTGAATAGTTTGGATATATTGCAGAGTTTTTTGTTTTGTATTTGGAAAAATACCATGAGAGTTATATTGTGTTAATTTAGAACCATTAAGCCAATTTATATAAGTAGAAGTAAGATGTTTCTCTTCTAGTGGTTCAAAATATAATCGGTTTGTTCTTAAAAAAATATTTTCATTGTTCATTATCAACTCCTTTATTATGTAGAATTCTTACATCAATATCATGATTAGCCATCTCTTGTTTAATATCATTTGGTGTATATTGTGAAAAGTGAAAGATATATGCAGCAGCCACAGCATCAGCACCATTTTGAATAGCTTCAACACAATGTTGAGGAACACCAGCACCACCATTGATAATAATAGGTATAGTAACTTTTTTTTGAAAATATTGCAAGAGTTCTAAATCATATCCATTTGTAGTTCCATCATTGTCAACTGAAGTTAATAGTATCTCTCCTGCTCCATATTTTTCATATTCTAATGCTAGCTTAAGAGGGTCTATATTCAAGACACCCTCTTTTCTGTTATATACTTTATAGCTGTTATTTTGTTTTTTTACATCTATAGAACATACAATACATTGAGAACCAAAGATACTACTCGCTTCTCTTATAAATTCTTTGTCTTCTATTGCTTTAGAATTTATAGAAACTTTGTCAGCTCCAGCTTTTAATACTTTATATATATCTTCTATGGAATTTATCCCTCCACCTATAGTAAGTGGCATAAAACACTCATTGGCTATATCTGTTATGATTTCAGTATTAATCTCTTCTTGATTTAAACTAGCATCTATATCTAATACTATAAGCTCATCAACATTACGTGAGTTATAAATTCTTGCTGTTGAAGTGGGATGTCCAATAGTTCTAAATGAATCAAATTGAACACTTTTTACAAGCTGCCAATCTTTTAAAAGAACACATGGTATCACTCTATGTTTCAACATTTTAAAATTCCCAAAAATTTTTGAGTATTTGTAAGCCATCTGTTTGGCTTTTCTCAGGATGAAACTGTGTAGCAAAAATATTATTTTTGGCTATTGCAGAAGTAAATTCAAATCCGTAATTAGTTGTTGCAATAGTGACATTTTCATTTGTTTTAAAGTAATATGAGTGCACAAAATAAAAGTCTTTATGATTATTTATATTTGAAAATAATCTATTTGGTATATTTTGAAATGATATTTCATTCCAACCGACATGGGGAATTTTTAAATTTTGAGTATCAAAAGTAAATTTAACAACCTCCGCATCAACCCATCCTAATCCTACTGTTTCACCATTTTCATAACTTTTATTTGCTAAAAGTTGCATCCCTAAACAGATACCTAAAAGAGGAGTTTTATCTTCTATTACCTTTTTATTAAGAATTTCGATTAAATTTAATTCTTGTAAATATTTCATCCCATCTTTAAATGCACCAACACCTGGTAAAACGAGTTTATCTGCATCTGAAATAGTTTTTATATCATTAGATATAATAGCATTGCAACCTATTTTTTCAAGAGCTTTTTGTACTGAACGAAGATTGCCCATTTTATAATCAATAATCACTACATTATTATTTGACAAGGTACTCTTCTTTTCTTACTAAAGAATCATCAATATCTTTTATAAATTTTCCATTTTCATCTCTTCTGAAAATTCGTTTATTTGTATAGGAGTCTACAATTTTATCAAATTCTTTTTGTGTAAAACCAGTATATTCAAGATATTTTTTGATTGCTTTTTTAGGTGGAATACCATCATATTTATTTACAAGTCTAACTGCTTCTTCTCTTTTTATATATCCAAGTCGTATATCTAAACAAGCATTATCTGTAGCTCGTCCAAAGCCATATTTTACATATTTTAAATAATCATGTAAATGATTACTATAACAATCTAAATTTTCAAAATTCTCATAAGTGGTTTCAACAGCTCTATCTGATACCTCAAAACCATGTTCTTTAGACTTTTTAAGAACTTCTCTTAAATCCCATTTAAAGTAGTAGCCTAAAAATAATCCAGTAACACCCACTCTATGAATATCTTCATCTTTTGCATAGGTATATAAAGATAAATCTTTTTGTGTTAATCCATCAACTCCTATCATATCTGAGATTCTATTCCCTAATAGTCCACCAAATTCTTCAAGCCATTGTCTATCAAGTGTATTTCTAGTTTTACTTGAAGCAGGACCTCCATATTCTAATTGAGGACTTTCTCCCCATATAATAAGTGGTATATTAAAATTTACAGCAAATTTTGGAACAGTTGTAAAAATACCTAAATGATTTTGCCATTCATTATCTCCAGTTCTGACAAATGCTTCACGAGCTAATTTTTTGTACACTAGAGGATTTCTTTTTATATGTATTAAATCTACACCTAAATTATTTAAATTTTCAAGATTTTTTCGTCCAATTTCAGTAGGAATTGTAGGTTCAAAACATATACATAAAGGATTTAATCCTAACTCAAGTACTTTCAAAACTTGATAGGTCGAATCTTTCCCACCACTTACCCCTATAACACAATCATAATCAGGATGTGATTTATAACTTTTTACAAGTTTTAAAAATTCCTTTTCTCTTGCTTCCCAATCTATCTCTTTGTTTTTTGATTCTTGTGATTTACAAGCATCACATACTCCATTTTCATCAAAATGAAGATCAGGTTTTGTATTTGGCATTACACATTTTGTACAAATTTTCATTTTCTTTTCCCTAATGTTACCTGTAGTTTGTAGCCTTGTAAAGTTTCATGGATACTTTTTTCATCAATAAGATTTGGAATAAACTCTTTATTTGTGGTATTGCCTAAGTAAGGATTTTCATAGTTTAAAAAGTTATTAATAACACCTATTTCAGATATAACCGTTTTTAAATCTAAAACTTCTAAATTACATTTATTTGCTAATTGTTTTATGGTTTTGACTCCATAAAGATTAACATGTTCTAAACCATCATACATATTACAATGTTCTTGTAAAATTTTAGCAGCAAGTGCATCAGAACTTGGAATTTGTAGAAAAATTACCCCATCATTATTAAGTAATTCTTTCATTGTATTTAAATAAAATTCACCATCAATAATATGTTCAAAAACATCCCACATAGTAATAGCATCAAATTTTGTATTAAAAGAGACGTTTTCAAGGAGTTCGTTAAATACTTTATGTCCTTTTTTCTTAACAAATTCAAATTCTGCTTTATTAAGCTCTATTCCATAAGTAGTTAAATTTTGTTGTTTTGCTAAATCTAAAAAAGTACCAGAGGAACATCCAATGTCTAATATTTTAGAAATATTAGGATTGCTTTTTTTAATCGTCTGAAGACCACCATTATAAATATCAGTATAAAAATTATCCGTATCGGATTCTACAACTTCAGCTTGTTCTGTGTGATTTGCTTGATAGTAATCTACGATAGCTTCATCTGTAAAGACAGGATTTAAATAGACCATAGTACAATCTTTACATTTTACATATGTTCCACCCTCTTTAGAAAAAATTGAAACATAATTCTTACTATCACAAACAGGGCAATTTCTTATTTTTGTAAACTTATCTAAAAACAACCCTGACTTGGAATCAATGTACTTTTTATGGTTTTCAATACTTTCATCCCACATTTTCATTCTTTTTTCGTGGAGTTCTTTTACAGTTTGGTTTGTTTTTGTCATGATAATACCTTCACTTAAATAATATTGATTATATTTAACTTTTCTTAAATTTAGTTTAATCTATCTCCAAATTTATACTCTTTTTTTGCCTTTTCCCCTAATACTTTATTTAAATATTTTGGATGTTTCCCATATCCTGGTCTAACACTTCGAATGTTTTCCTCTGTAAAAATTTCACCTTTTTTTATATCTTTTGAAATATAAAGACTTCTTGCAAATTGTCTTGAATTTTTCTTTTTTTCTGTCATAGTATAGTCAATTTTACCGATAAGTTTTTCTGTATCTCTAATAGCTTTTACCATATCACTAAACTCTCTCTTATCCATAGAAAATTCAGCATCTGCTCCACCTATTGATTTATCTAGTATGAAGTGTTTTTCTATCACTTTAGCCCCAAGTGTCACAGCAACTATTGGTGCTGTACTTCCCAAGGTGTGGTCTGAAAATCCACCTATTACATTAAACTTTTTTGCAATATCTGAAATCATTACTAAATTTGCATCTTCAAGTGGTGCAGGATATGATGATGTACATTTCAATAAAATAATATCATTATTACCTACTTCTTTGCATATTTTAACAGCATCATAAATCTCTTCTTCTGTAGCAATTCCAGTTGAAATAATAATGGGCTTCATTTTAGATGCAGTATATTTTATGAGAGCATAGTCAGTTATCTCAAATGATGCTATTTTATAAGCCGAAGGATTAAACTGTTCTAAAAAATCAACAGCAGTTTTATCAAATGGAGATGAAAATATATCGATTCCTATCTCTCTGGCATAAGCAAAAAGTTCCTCATGCCACTCCCAAGGAAGATATGCCTCTTTATATAAATCATGTAATTTTTTATCATCCCAAAGTGTTCCTCCTTTGATGATGAAGTCCTCTTTATCGCAGTTGAGTGTTAATGTATCTGCTGTATAGGTTTGAAGCTTGATAGCATTTGCACCTATCTCTTTGGCAGCCTTTATAGTCTCTTTTGCTATGCTTATTCTACCACCATGATTTGCACTAAGTTCCGCAATGATGTATGTTCCCTCTTTTTCTAAATTAAAGTTACCTATTTTCATATTTTACCTTTAAATTAAAATATATTACTAAAATCAAAATCTACTTTACAATCATCCAAGTCAAAAGTATATGTTTCATCTGTAAATTCACCTTGTAGTTTATAAAACCCATTTATTAGCTTGTAAACCTCTACAAAATTCCCTTTAGGTTCAACCAATATATAATACTTCACCCCTTGTTCTTGGAAAATATTAAATTTTATTGTTCTATCTTTCTTTTTAGTTGATGGAGATAATACTTCAAATATTATTTTTGGTATATCTTCTATAAAATTTGTTTTTATCTCATTACAAACTACAGCATTATCAGGACAAACTACAGTATCATCTTCGATTTTCCAGTCAACTGCCAATACAGATGTACATTTATTACAATTTTTTAGTGCATTATTCAATTCTATATGTATATCACCACTTATATTTTGATGTTCAAATATAGGTGATGGTGCCATAGCATAAGCAATACCATCTATAAGTTCCCATCTACCTTCCCACAACTTATATTCATCATAAGTATAGTGTGGTAAATCTTCAAGTCTTAATGCTCCCATAGTGTCTCCTTTTTTTATTTTATTATATCTAACTTTTTTTAAGTTCCATACAAATCACTTTTTTATCATTTATAATCTTTTTACCACTTTGTTTGAATCCATATTTTTTATATAAACTTATAGCTTTTTCATTCTCTTCAAAAACTTCAAGTTTTAATTTATTAAGTTTTAAAATATCAAAAGCATATTTGATACAAACCTCCTCAAGTATCCTCCCCACTCCTGCAATTTTTTCAAATAGATTTGCGTAGAGTCCAAATTCACACTCTTTTTTACTATTATCAATATCATAAAAATCAATTACACCTATATAAGCATCATCTTTTTTTACTACTATATACTGCTTATCAATTTTATCTACCAAGTTTTTTATAAAAGTTAAATGGTTTTCGAGTACTATATTATGGGTTGAATACATCCATTTTTTTATTTCATTATGATTTCTCCAATTTAACACCATATGCTTCTCTTCTAAACTTAAATCAACAAAGTCAATAAGAGTTACCCCCCCCATTTTATCAAGTTCTATTTTTAAAATATACCTATTTCCATCTAATTCAAAAAAAGCTGGATAGTTTTCATTGTCAACTATTCTAAGTAGATTAAATTGCTCTTTGATAGTTTTATTTATATCAAGTTCACTATCTTTTGAACCTCTTTTTTTATAAAAAGTTTCAGCACCATTTTGCTGTTTTGGCGTTTTAAAAGTATCATAGTTGTTTAAAAACTCTAAACACATATCTATTGTATGTTTTGCTTGTTTCTCTCTTAACTCATTGTTTAACTCATATCCAGTTAGCGTTAAATTTTTTTGCATATAAATATCACCATTATCCACACCGATAGAAGCTTCAAACATACTAAACGGAATCATATTTTTATCTTCTAATACTTGCCAAAACAAAGGTGCCCAACCTTTACCTTTTGGTAAATCACTTGCATGAACAACTATATTATGTCTGTTATTTTGTAAATATTCTTCTTTAATAATTTTATGATAGCTAAGTATAAAAACAATATCATAACTTTCAATCATATCTTCATGATTAAAATATAAATCTGATGATGTAATTTTTTTATTTAACTCTTTTGCATAGGATATAAACCATTGGTCTGGTGATGTTAGTATTGCTATTTTCATGTTAATTTTCTATCTTTTTTATACTTACATCTGATAAAAGTATTTGCATCTGTTTAATCGCCACCTGATTCAACTTTTTTACTCTTTGCTCTTGAGGTATGTTTTCATTTATAAAGTGAGCATTTAGAGATTCTAAGTTTGCTAAACATACTAGCTGATATACATCTGCATAGTCTCGTATATTTCCTTTTAGTGTCGGATTTGATTTGCTCCACTGTTTTGCTGTCATCCCAAATAATGCCACATTTAAGATATCTGCTTCACTTGCATAGAGATAATTTATTTGAGAAGAGTTTAGTTGCTTTGGTACTAGATTTTCTTTTATTGCATCCGTATGAATTCTATAGTTAATCTTCGATAGATTTCTTTTGATATCCCAACCTAACTGTTTTTGCTCATCTTCTTTAAGTCTTTGGAACTCTTTAATTAAATAAAGTTTAAACACAGGATTTATAGCTGATGCAAACTCAAATGCTATATCTTTATGAGCATAAGTTCCACCATAACGACCAGCTTTTACAACAATTCCTATAGCATTTGTTTTTTCTATCCACCTTCCTGGACTTAATACAAATGATGCTAATCCTGCTGACATTTTAAAGTGGTCAAATTCGACCACTTTAAAATTTTCATTATGTATTTGTTCCCAAGTACCTATAAATTCCAATGTTCCACGATTTCTTATCCAATTTTTTATAACATCAGCTGCTCTAGATTCACCATCTTTTGAATTTGCTATATCTGTAAGAGATATATAGTCATCTTTTACAACTGTTATTTGAGTATTTAATACTTTTATCTTAGCCATTAGTTTCCTTTTCGCAAACTGACTTTAAATTTTTAACCATCTTGTATAATTGACTTTTATCAAATTTACTCAAAACTAAAAACTTTTTATGTTTTAAATACTTATACATATCTATTTGGTTGTCAGCAGTCATAATAGCTACAAATGGAATATTCATAAAATACACCTCATTTACAGTCACACTAGGTGTCACTATAGCTAAATCACTTTTTTTCATAAGTTTTGCTATTTTATTTGAGTTTATATATAAGTCTATCCAAGGTTTATTTTTACAATAATTTTGTAGCGTTTTTAAGTTTTTATTTGCTGTCGTGGTTACTAAATTGACTTTTATATTTTTATATTTTTTAAGTATTTTAAGTATTTGTACATTTAGGTTCGCGGTGTCAGCTCCACCCATTGCTACAAAAACTGTGAATGGTTTATGTTTAGTTAATAATCTTTTTTTCTTTTTTAACTTTTTTTTCTCTTCGTAAAACTCTTCTCTTAAAAGCGTATATTTTGTTCCACATTGTAGTTTACAATGCTCTGGAACTAAGCCTTTGTATTTTTTTTTATCGGCACTTATATTGTGATTTAGAAGTATATCACAGTAATGTTTTTCATAAGTATCATC